>JAEEGJ010026430.1_pt1 | contig 11766 bp, 8 predicted proteins | sample 8958761 | NCBI WGS metagenome assembly JAEEGJ01 (sample SAMN16246546, study PRJNA631951) | gut metagenome | biome: gut microbiome; feature: rumen; material: RS-attached | host: Bos | place: Iran: Karaj | collected 2018-10
TGCCCTCTCCTGAATATTTCTTCTCCAGATCCTCTATCGCGGTTTTTACTTCGGGAATATCAGCAAATACCGCCTTCTTCTCATTCGGTACCGGAACATTCACAAGAGCCTGCGGGAGCACCTCCATGACCTTTGCCAGTTCGGACATCTTTTTCCCGCTCTCTTTGAGTATTCGCAGAAGATGCAGACCGGACAGAAGTCCGTCACCTGTTGTATTCTCATCAAGGAAGATGATATGGCCTGATTGCTCACCGCCTATCGATGTGCCGTCTTCCTGCATCTTCTCAAGAACATACCTGTCACCTACCTTTGTTTTGACGATCTTTATGCCATTCTTTTCAGCCATCAGGGTAAGTCCGAGATTGCTCATTACCGTAACCGTGAGCGTGTCCTTCTTAAGGATACCCTTTTCTTTCATATACATTGCATTGATGGCCATCATCACATCGCCGTCGATCATATTTCCGTTCTCATCAACTGCAAGGCATCTGTCGGCATCACCGTCAAAAGCAAGGCCTGCATCGGCATGCAGTTCCTTAACTGTTCTGCAAAGCTCTTCCATATGTGTTGAACCGCAGTCCCTGTTGATGTTTACTCCGTCCGGAGAATTATGTAATACCGTAAGGTCGGCCCCCAGCTTCTTTAAAGCCATGGGTGACGTGACTGATGAAGCACCCTCTGCGCAGTCGATCACTATCTTTAATCCTTTAAGATCTACATTCACAGCCTCTGCACAATGCTCTGCATAATCAACCGCTGCATTCTCGCAGTTCATGACTCTTCCGCTGGCATCTCCTGCTGCGCGCTTTACGTCCTTAAGTCCGTCCTTTATCAGTGCTTCGATCTTATCTTCTGTGGCATCGGGAAGCTTGAACCCTCTGCCATCAAAAAACTTTATTCCGTTAAATTTTGCCGGATTGTGTGAAGCCGAGATGACTACGCCTGCATCACAGCCGTATTTAACGGTAAGATATGCGATAGCCGGTGTAGGCACTACGCCTGCATCCATTACATCCGCTCCGGTTGCTGTGATACCTGCGATAAGCGCACTTCCAAGCATGCCACCGGAAATACGTGTATCACGGCCGATAAGAATAACCGGTTTATGTCCCTTGTCTCCTGCAAGCACGCAGGCTCCTGCTGCTCCAAGCTGCATTGCCAGTTCGGGTGTAAGCTCCTCGCCTGCGATACCTCTTACCCCGTCTGTACCAAACATTCTGCTCATAGTTTTATAACTCCTCCGTTAGTATCAGTCTGTAGCATCCTGCGATATGAGTGAGAGTCTGACATCCGCATATGCCGTTCCTTTCACGCTCACTCCCACAGGAGTCTCAAACACGATCTTTATCCTGTATACGCCTTCGCTGACATTGCTGCCGGCTGCATCGAAATAGCTCTGTATATCGACCTGGCCCATCATATCATCACCTGAAAACTCTGTTCCGTCGGGAAGCATATAATAATGCTCTATACCTTCGGTAACAACATCAAGTGTCACATTGTTTTCAGTCACTTCTTCGTCATCGCCATTCTCTATCATAAGTTCAGCGTTATAGCCTTCCGGAACATTCATGACTTTGAGGTTCTCTATGGGAACCTTAAGTGTCTTTTCAGTAAGCGGAACTACTCCGACCACAACATTTATTATTCCGGCTTTCGGATCTTCGTCAGCCAGTTTTACACCATTCGGCAGATAATCCGACATGTCGACCTGTACCGAAAAAGCCTCCGTCTTGCCATCCACCTCTACCACATCCGAGGGAACAGATATGGAATTAAGTCCGTCGATGATATTACTCTTTCCTGCGACCTTTATCGTACTCTTATCTGCTACAGGCACACCTTCCACAGCATATCCTTCAGCCGGCTCGCCTGTGATACTGAAGTTTACGGTGATATCCTTTGTTTCAAGAATGCCCACATTTACATTGATCGTGCTTATATTCTTTGAAAGATTCGGATGATCCACTTCACTTCCGTCCGCATCATACAGATGTATATCCGAGCTTGAGGAGATATCGGAACTCCTGCCTGCCACGCTTACAGCGCACCTTGCCGCAACTATCTTTGAAACCACTGACTCAGGTCCTGAGATACGTACGGTATTCTGTGCCATAACAGTGTCCCCGACTATAAAGCCTTCGGCAGGTTCTCCGTTAAGCACCAATTCCACCGGCAGGTGCTTGTCGATCCTTTTCTCGATATTAAGCTGCACAACACCGTGATCACCTGTGATGTTTTCGATCCTGTTGCTGTTCTTGTTCGTACTAAGTTCTATGGGCAGAGTGTCCACTTCTGTCATCTGCGCCATATCAGCAACCGCGGTAATGTTTTCTTTACCGATGCCGTCTATTACGGAACGGGGTCCTTCAACCGTCACATCAACCGTGTCACTTCCGTTTATCACTTCATACACCTTGCCCTGATCTGTCAGAACATTGGCATTGATGATATCAACCTTGATTCCTGAATATGTGTTTGTGATGGTAGGGTCATCATAATTCACCACAACAAGCCAGAGCGCAACTGCCACAAGCACGGAAAGGATCTTGAGCAATATATTATTAGTCAGGAGTCCCACTAACTTTTTTATCATCATGGCCTCCTTTCATCCTTGCCTTGAAACTCTTGCGCACCTCTTCACGGTCTTTTTCCCTTACGAGTTCAAGCTTTTCCCTTAAACCTTCCTGACTTAAGCCACTGAAAAGCTCGCCGCCAACGGCAACGCTTACTTTTCCGCTTTCCTCAGAAACTATTATGACAAGGGCATCTGTCATTTCGGATATGCCGACACCTGCTCTGTGTCTTGTACCCAGAGCCTTTGAAAGACTCGGATTATCTGAAAGCGGCAGATAGCATGTTGCCGAAACCAGTCTGTCACCTCTGAAGATCACAGCTCCGTCATGAAGCGGTGTATTGTGTTCGAAGATATTTATTATCAGCTGATTTGATACAACTGCATCAACACTGATACCCGTCTTTTCATATTCGGAAAGTGTCTGTTCCCTTTCAAGCACCATAAGAGCACCGGTCTTGACTCTTCCCATAGCAAACGAGGCCCTCACGATCTCATCGATCGTATGGTCCGAATAGCCTGTTCCTCTGCCGTTATCAAGTGTGATGATGTTTGAGAAAAAGCTCTTGTTGCCCAGCTGTTCCAGAGCACGTCTGAGCTCGGGCTGAAGAATTACCACCAGTGCAGTGGCTGCCACCAGCAAGCTCTTTTCAGCGATAAAGAGTATGGTGGACATATTGAACATTGCCGCAATAAGGAAGAATGCCAGTATGACAAGCAAGCCTTTTAAAAGTGACCAGGCTTTTGTACGTCTCATCCAGAGCAACATGTAATAGACCACGACACTTATCATCAGCATTTCAACTACATCTGTTGAATGTATCGTGGGAATATGAAACCCCGAAAGATATCTTTGTACAAATGAAAACAGCTGATCAAGCATGATTGATTATTACTGATTGCCCCTTCTTTCTCTGTTTTCCCTGGCTTTGGCCGCCACATCTCTTTCCAGCCTGTCGGCTGCTCTGCGGCGTTCCCTTGCCTCTTCAAGACGTATATCGCGATCAGTGGGCGCGGTCCTTCTTGCAGCCCTGTCTGTAACGCTTTCCTTTTTCTCTGTGACCGAACGGCGCATATGATACTCTGCGGCGTCCTTCTTTGTCTCGCCCTTTATTTTCTTTACGCGTCTTTCCTCGGGCTTGACTGTATTTTTAGGCACTGCCTTTACATAGTAGTAGTATTCATCATCTTCAAACTGTACCCGCTCCGTTCTCGTATAATCGACATTGAAGCGGAAGAACATTATCACAACAGCAACTGCGATCGCCACTACATGTCCGAGTATCATTCCCGGCACGGAAAGATAAAGCTTGAAAGTAAGATCACCGCCAAGAAGCACAAGTATGTCCAGAAGTGTTCCCGCAAAGATGGCGATAAGCCATGAACGGTCTATCGAAAGTCTTCTGATCAGATAAACAGCAAGTATCGTTATCGCAAAAGCTGCAACGAATACCGGTATCTCCTTGTTGCCGAGCAGATCATCTATGATGAAGCGGAACTTGTTTATCATGCTTGCCGCACCATCTTCGGTAACCGGTGCAGTCACAGCTTCCGGAACCTGATTCTTCGAGATGTATGAAAGAATGTAATAAACTGCAACACCGCAACCGGTTGATATGACCGATGCGGGAGTTCCAATAAGTCCTGCTGCCACAGGTATCGCATACGGCACCTTAAGTACAAAACATATGGGCGTAAGGATCACAAGTACGGAATCCTTGGGCGAAAACCTGAAATACAGGAACATCATAAGAAGATATGCCACCCCGACAACTATCACGCTCTCAAGCGAAAGCGCATAGATGTGAAGAAGTGTCACAGCCGCTGCTGCCACAAGCAGAAAATTCATCGGAAGGAACGAACATGCCAACGCGATGATCAGAACAAGTGCAGCATTAGTAAGTATCGCAGAATATCCTAAGTAATGATTGATAAGTAAGAATGTGATGAGAGCCAGGATAAATCTTCCTGCTGCATTACAGTAATTATCATATGAAGTGTAAAAACGTGTAATGCGCTCTCTTATCTGAAGCAGTACTACCATAATAAATCCAACGGGTGTATATCACCCTTTTCCCTCCTTGCGGTACATGGAATCCAGTCTCCGCAGATTGTTGTAATATATCCTAAGTTTACGTCTTGCCCTGCGGTGGCGGACAGCATAAACGATATAGGTAATGACAGAATAAATACCGATAAACACAAGATACCTGATGAGCAGTTCCTTTCCAAAGCCCATCAGGTCTATTTCATATATGGACTCCATCAGTTTTTCCGCATCATAGAGCAGATAAAGCACAAACACCAAAGCAAATGCCACTGTGCCGTATATTATTGATTTCATTATCTGTCCTGATATATAGTCACCGCGGAAATATGTTCCGATGGACATGTTTTTCTTACCTTCCGAGGACTCGTACGCTGCAAGCCTCGTCATTAATTTAATCCTTGATTCGTTGATCATTTCTTTACTTCGATTCAGTTGTTAAATGTATGCATCTTATGTGAGTTGGAAGCGAGATTCATTTTTGATGAACCGCTATCGGGACGCTTTGCAGCCTCACTTATACCTGCTGCGGTATCTTTCTTGCATTGAGCACAATATCTGCCGGTGGATATCTGTTTTCCGCAGATCTCGCAGCTTATCTTTACAGGTGAATCATCTGCAAAGATAAGTCTTTCTTCTCTTATCCACTGCTGCACCTGCTTGGGTTCTACACCGCAGTCTTTGCATATATCAGGAATAGACGCTGTCTTATGATCCCTGACATAATCTTTCACTTCCTGAAACTTCTTTTCTGCCGCTTCCTTGCATGACTGACAAACCTGAGGACCAGTGATGTAATTAAACATCTTTCCACATTTTCTGCAATTCCTGATCTCCATATCCAGTCCCTCCTGTAAATCCTTCAGATACCTCTGCCTTCCGAAAGTGTCAGAAACCACACTTTATCGACTCCTGCACCTTTTAAGACCGCAGCAACGGCATCTATGGTACTTCCTGTAGTATAGATGTCATCTACCACCAGTACCTGCCTTAATTTTACATCATCACGACCGATAATAAAAGCGTTTTTGAGATTCGCGCCTCTTTCACGGGCCGAAAGAGTCTTCATCGGAGCGGTGGAACGGACACGCCTTACCATATCCGTGTATACCGGGATCCCCATAAGCTCTCCGAATTCCGTCGCAAAACTTTCTGCCTGATCATATCCCCTCATTCTTTTCTTCGCCGCATACATTGGAACAGGCACAATGCCATCCGGCCCCCATTTGGCTATTTCTTTTCCGAGTTCTTCATAAGCAGCTTTAGCATAGAACTTCGCATACTCCTCACGTCCCGAATACTTGAAGCGGTACATCGATATCCTGACCGTATCATATTCAAAAAGCGCGAGGCCTCTGTCATAGACATGCTTTCTTATCTTACACGCACGACAATATTCCTCCGAATCATCCGGAAGCGCACATCCGCATTTAAAACATCTTGGCGAATTGATGAACCTTATCTTTGCAGAACACTCCTCACAGATATGTTCATCCTTCTCCGTGCCCGAAAGCACATCATCGCAGACAGGGCATCTTTCCGGATAAATCAGAGAAATGAGGCTTTCACCCCATTCCCGCGCAAAGTCTCTCTTTAAGAGAGGTGTATCTTTCATTTTCCGTACCTCTGTCTGTCATTTCCTGCACTGCCGAATTTTTCCCGACGATGATCACGCACTGTTTTCCTCTTGTGACCGCCGTATACAGAAGATTTCGTGTCATAAGCATATCCGGTCCCGAGAAAAGTGGAAGGATCACAACCGGATACTCCGACCCCTGTGACTTGTGTATCGTCACGGCATACGAAAGATCAAGTTCCTCAAGCTTTTCAAAGCTGTAATAAACTCGCTTTCCCTCATCAAACTCCACTTCAGCTAGCTTTAAGGCAGGATTGATCTGCCTTATCTCGCCCACATCGCCGTTGAACACACCTTTGCCTTCACGGACACTCACGTTATAATTTCCTCTCACTTCCCATTCGAGGTTATAGTCATTTCTTATCTGCATGACCTTATCTCCCTCTCTGAAAAGTGTTTCCCCGGAAAGTGCCTCGGCCTTATCATCGGCCGGAGGATTGAGCGCCCTCTGAAGCACCGTATTGAGCGTCACTGCGCCAAGCGGACCTTTTCTCATCGGCGTAAGTATCTGAACATCCTCTTTTGAAAGTCCCAGTTTTCTTGGTATCACATCACTGCACAGCTGCACAAGATATCGCTGTATCATTTCAGGGCTTTCCTTTTCCAGCAGGAAGAAATCAGGATACTTTACCGAAAGGTCAATATGTCTGCCTTCGTTGATCATATGGGCATAAGTCACGATATGGCTCTCGGCCGACTGCCTGAATATCCTTTTTAAGATGACCGAGTTGAACGCTCCGCTCTCAAGCATATCATTCAGCACTCTTCCCGGCCCCACGCTCGGAAGCTGATCCGCATCGCCTACAAATATCAGCTGCATTCCCGGTTCCATCGCAGACAATAGCGCCTTTAACAGGAATATATCCAGCATACTTGTTTCATCCGCGATCACAGCCTCCACCTCAAGGGGATTGTCCTCATTGCGCATAAAGCGCATAGGTGCCGAATCATCGGAAGCATCTCCGCTTATCTCAAGCAGACGGTGTATGGTCTGAGCTTCCACACCGGAGCTTTCCGTCATCCTCTTGGCCGCTCTTCCGGTAGGTGCCGCAAGAGCAAAACCTATTCCGTTCTGTTCAAAACAATCTATTATCGTATTTATCGTCGTTGTCTTACCGGTACCGGGGCCTCCCGAAAGTATGAACACTCCTGATGAAAGACATTCTTTAACAGCCTTCTCCTGAAGCTCATCCCTCTCTATCCCGGAAAGTTCCCTTGCAGCAAGAAATCTTTCCGTATCTTCTTCGCTGCTAAAAGGTTCAAAAGCATCTCTCAACATAAGCAGCTTGGAAGCGCAGTATCTCTCGGCACTTTCATAGCTCCTTAAATATATCCTCTTCTCATCATCCGACTGTTTTATACTCACAAAACCGTCTATCATCAGAGACTCAAGAGCATTGGAAAAGACGATGCCGTACTGTTCACCCGAAAGGCCAAGCAGTTCTGAAAGCTCTTCGAAAAGCTTATCTTCCGGATAATAACAATGTCCCCTTGCGCCCGTCTGGCGTAATACATACAGAAGCCCTGATCGAACCCTGTACTCGGAATCAGTCTTAATGCCGGCTCTGGACGCGATCTCGTCAGCCGTAGCAAATCCCACCTGAGGCACTTCCTCCGCCATACGGTAGGGATTTTCCTTTATCACACGGTAAACCGAAGGGCCATATTTGTCATAAAGCTTTTTGATAAGTGTCTGTGAAAGGCCATACTGCTGCAGGAACATGAAGGCATTTCTCTCATCACGCCTTCCTGCCATCTGGTCGGCAATGCTTCTGGCCATTCGTTCGCTCACGCCCTTAACCTCAGCCAGACGTTCCGGCTCCTCCTCTATTATCCGCATAGTATCTTCCCCAAACTTCTTCACTATGCGCTCAGCAAGCTTCTCACCGACCCCCTTCACTGCACCGCTTCCCAGATATCTGAGCAGCGATATTTCATCCTTGGGTGCAACGGAACGCATACTCAAAACCTTGAACTGCCGTCCATAGGTCTGATGTTCCATATACTCGCCTTCTGCCTCTATGGTCTCGCCCACAGAAAAAGAGGGCATCTGCCCTACGCAGGTAAGCTCGCCGTCATCCGTTATGATCTGGGCAACGGTGTAGCCGTTCTCCTCATTCCTAAACGTTATATGATCTATGTATCCCGAAATTGTATCCATATAATCCTCTCCAGGGTAAACATTATATAGTTTCCGAAAGTACGTTTGCAAATCCGGGGCCTCGAAGCCCTTGCTTAGCCCGGGGCGGGTTGCATACCCTCGCGGTGCAGACATTCGGTGCAAGCGCGCTCACTGTTCTCATGCTTGCTCCATGCCCGTGTCTATTCAGAACGCTTCGCTAACCTGAATAGACACGCGTTTTCGCAATTGAATCAGCCTTTGGCTGATAGGCGAAAACGCTGCAACTCTCGGGTTTGCTACGCAAACACCTCGCGGTGTTCTATACCTTTTACGCCCTACATCCACTAACGCTCTCGCACGTCTGAAGGACGTGCTCGCTTGAACGGGTATCGTCTCAAAAATCGGTCCCGAAGACCGATTTTTGCCGGGGATTCTACTGCGCATTTCGAACGAGCGCGAAAGACCTTCGGTCTTTATTGGCCCTCACGATGAACACCGAAGGCATACAACGACCACGGGCTTTATCTACGTTTTGAATTATGAAGCAGCCAGCGCTGCAACACGAACTTAGATTGCAGCGCCTCAGCGTCTTCTAATATGATAATTTAATGCTATAATAGGACGCGGTTTGCAAAAAAGGCTTATTATTCAAGACAAGAGGTAAAGAAGTGGAAAGCAGTCTGATAGTGTTACAGCAGATGGCGGTCATCGCCATACTCGTAGGAATAGGATTTTTCTTACAGAAGAGATCGGTGCTCGGGGAAAAAGGAGATAAGATACTTTCAAAGATAGTTGTGGATATATGCAATCCTGCACTGGTGGTATCTACGATACTGAGTGGTAATATAAGTGTAACGCATCAGGATTTTCTGAAAGGCCTTGTGATAGGTGCAGCGCTTTATGCCTCATTCTGTCTGTTAGGTCTGATCATTCCCCGCATTCTTCGTCTGCCTAAGGATGAAAGACGCTTCTACAATCTGATGACCATATATACCAATGTAGGATTTCTGGGTATACCTGTAGCCAAGGCTGTGCTTCCAGAAGATGCCATAGTCTACGTGATCATATGCAATGTGGCTTATAGCGTGCTTTTCTACACTCATGGCATACTTGTCATATCAGGAGCAAAAGAAAAGATAAAGCCCGTTATGATGCTCAATCCGGGCGTACTTATGTCGCTGCTTGCGCTGGTGATCTTCTGGTTTGATCTCAGTTTCCCGCCGATACTCGAGAACAGTTTTAATTATATAGGGAATCCCACGGTGTTTCTTTCGATGGTGCTTCTGGGAACGGCTGTGGCAAAGAGTGATCTGATAAGAGACATAAAAGATGCACGGCTTTGGATTTTCATCCTTATCCGTATGATACTGGTGCCTCTTATGGTAGTATTTGTGCTCAGAATGCTTGGAGCACCGGATGTGATGGTAAAGACATTCTGCCTGATGTCTGCAGTGCCTGTCGGGAATCTCCCGCTCATTCAGGCACAGAAGACAGGGCAGAGGACAGATATTCTTTCAAAAGGGATCATAGTTACAACAGTATTCTCGTTTATCTCGATAACACTATTTATGACTCTGATCTGATTTCATTTCTTTCTTGTTTATGTACATGAGAGTATCGGCTCTCCGGTATACATCTTCAACGGAAGAGTCGGTCTCAGGTGTGAATACGGCAATTCCGCTTGCGATAGAGATGCGGTCTACCGGTGCAAGATCATCCCATTCTGCTTTGATATCTTCAAGCTCCTTACGGAACTGTTTAAGCAGCTCATCCTTCTGGTCATAGTCGCTGTTTTCCAGAATAACAAGGAATTCATCACCGCCCATGCGGTAAATGGGGCTGTGTTTGAAAATGCGGCATATGAGTTTGCAGGAATTGAGGATATACTCATCACCTGCGTTATGTCCGAACTTGTCATTGATCTGCTTTAAGTTATTGATATCAAACATTATCAGACCAAATTTCTGAAGAGTTCCGCTAAGCAGTTTTTTCATCAGCTGTTTTTCTTTGTTGTCATAGGCAGAACGGTTTTTCACATGAGTGAGCGAATCGATCTGTGCTACTTCAACAAGTCTGTCATTCATATACTGCAGATACTCATTCTGGATGAATTTTTCAAATGCCTGATTAAAGTTGTTGTAGTATTCATGAAGATCCCTTGTATGGATCTGCTTAAAACAGTCGCAGAATACGATATATCCGACGATCTTATTCTGGGTATGGAGAGGAACAAAAACATACATATGCTCAGGGTCACTGTCCTGATATCCCGGAATAAGGTGCTTAATATCAAAATCTTTGTAATCGAGGACCTTTCCGTCTTTCATAGAAAAAATGACATCAAGCTTGATGGACTTGCCCTGCCTTATCACTTTTGTGGTGTGGCTAACCTGGGATCTGAGCTTTTCCGGATCGATAAGTATGTGTATGTTATCGCCTTCTATAGAGTGGTCGGCATTCATGACCTCTGCCAGACGGTTCCTGATCTCACCATAGGAACTGCAGGAGAGTATTGCTCTTGAAATATTATTGTAGTGTCGTCCGGATACCATATGATAGACATTATCACTAAAGGAGTCTGTTCCGGCAACTTTTCTGAGTTCAGTACTGTTACCGTCCTCAAAACATCCACAGCTTTCACCGGGAACGAAACCACATGCTATATTGGATACCATGTCACGTTTTACGCCGTCGAGCACATCTATAAGTATCCTGCCGCTTTCATATCCGTGTTTTGTAAAAAACTGATCAACGGATGCAATGGAAGGGTAGAAGATACGTGCTCTCAGTATATTGTCAAAACCGGTTACGATCACATCCTCGGGAACTTTTACATTGTTATCGCGAAGGGCAAGACATGCACCCATCGCAAGTTCATCATTAGCGCATAAGATGGCATCGGGAAGTTTATTGTTTTGCGAAAGTGAGGCAGCATGATTATATGATCTGTTTACTTCCCAGTTGGTGTAAAAGACATCATCACATTCGGAAAATGAAAGACCGTTCGCTTCCATGGCATCGCTGACAGCTCTGAGTCTGATCTGGGCATCCATGTTCTCGGTGGCACCGGAAATAAAATTGATCTTTTTGACATTGTGCTTCTGTATAAGGTGCTCAGTAAGCTCTTTCATACCGATATAATTATCGGAAAGAACCTTATATGTACCATCTATATCCACACCATGGCATACCACGGGAATATTGGCCTTCTTACATCTGGCTACGAGCTTTTCAACCTCACTGGGATAATCGATCGCATTTCCGAAGATCACGGCACCGTCATAATATTTCAGTTCAGGCAGCCTGAAAATATCGAGCTCAACACGCTTGATATCTTCGATCTCATCTATAGTCGAATAATTCAAAAAAAGGAACATGTCAATATC
>JAEEGJ010026435.1_pt1 | contig 11764 bp, 11 predicted proteins | sample 8958761 | NCBI WGS metagenome assembly JAEEGJ01 (sample SAMN16246546, study PRJNA631951) | gut metagenome | biome: gut microbiome; feature: rumen; material: RS-attached | host: Bos | place: Iran: Karaj | collected 2018-10
TTGAGAAAAATAGGCAATTTCAGGTCATATTTGTGGTATGTACTTTCTTTGGATAAGTTCCAACTATTTAGTGCAACCGTAGATGTCGTTATTTTGATCTTTACATTATTTCATCTGGAAGAGATCTTTTCTAAGCCTACGTTCTTATTGATCGTCATTGCTGTTCTGATTAATCTGGTATGGCAGGTCTTTAATGTGGTAAGTCATTTTATCTTCCTCCATATGGAGAAGCCGGAATGCCCCTTGCTGCCAATTATAAAAGGAGGGGACGGAAGTCCAAGCTTTGAGGCAATAAAAGTGGATTATAAGTTATTCACATCCTCTTACCCCTATGAAAAGGACTCATATTTGGGCGTTTTGGAAAACCCTCAGATCTCCGAGTTATTACAAGACACAACAAAAAACATTCAAATAGAGATTGGCAAGAAAAAGAAGAAAACGACAGATACTTATATCCAACTATATAAATGTACGCTCCTTCGTTTCCTGAATTATAAGTGGCATGAGATTAATCATAAAGGAGGTCCCTTCACAAATGATGCAAAGATATGTCTTGCAAGCGAATTGTTCCGATTGAAAGAGGGCTATTGTTGGCGTATATGCAAGGGCTCCTATTATAATGGCTTCCTAACCAATTTTATCTATAATTCTTATATTGGCGGTTCTCATTATAATCTATACCCGCCAATGAATTCAGGTAACTCGGAAATAAAACCCTTCGTGGAATCAGACTTCTCAGATCATATAGGCGTTTCGACCTTATTATGCACAGCAGATGGATGGGTACTTGTCTTTTATCAATCCACAGGTGCTGCCTATGCATCTGGGAAAGCCGTCCCTTCAGGTTCAGGCTCCTTAGATTATGCAGACTATAAGCCGGGTGAGGATTTCCGTCAGATGATTATTCGTGGAGCGGAGCGAGAACTCATGCAAGAAAGTTCCATGAATAAGTTAATGAAACGTTCAAATGCTGATGTTCATCTAACGACTCAGGTCCTAACATATTATAGAGATATGGACAGGGGCGGGAAGCCGGAGTTCTGCTGTATCACCTTTGTCGATAAAGATAAAGACAATCTGCATGAATACATATCGGCAAATACCGATGAACTTGAATTACGAAAAGAAGAATTCTATAGAATCACGGGTGAGGATGACATCATCTGGGAGACTCAAATCCTGCCCGCCGCATCCTTGTCATTGAAGATGGCATATAAAGCCGTGAGACATTCAACGGCAATTCACCATCTTAAGCAAAGAGGATGATTATAGCAGTAGGATTCCGCCCCTTACCGCCTGCTAATCATGCTTCACATTTCATGTTCAAAGGACATTAACTCACGCCCCTTGAACTCTTGCGCTCGGCTTTGACGCTTGGCCCGTCCAAGAACCATTAACTATAAGTTACTCGCAATTTGTATGGCTTTCAACAAGTACTCCCATTCTGGCCACGTATTTCAAGATCGCTTCAAGTCAGAGCCTGTTAATGATATGGCCTGTTTCGTGACATTGTTGCGTTACATCCATCAGAATCCTCTTAAGGCTGGTATAGTAAATAAGGTTGGTGACTATGAGTGGAGCAGTTGGTCGGAATATACTGGTAAAGTACCAGCTGCAGTATGTCTTTGCGCTACCAATGCAGTGTATAAGCGCATTACCATAGAAGACTTAAAGGAACTTATTGATACACCTATTGATGAAGATGTTAGTTGTTTGGATGTTGATGAGGTAGTAAGAGTAAGCATAGCTGACCGCGATGTGCGGAAACTGTTAGAAGAAACCTACGGCATAGCAGACTCCATCAAAGTTCAGGAGTTAGAAAAGAATAAACTCAACGAGATACTCCTTGCATGCCTAAGTTTGGGTGCTGGCCTCCGCCAGTTGAGCCGCCTTACTGGAATACCATACGGAGTCATACACAGGTTAAACAAAAATAAATGAAAAAGAGGATTTGGGGACGGTTTTGTGATACCTCAGGTGAGAGTCACAAAGCGGATCAAAGTAATCGGGCTCTGCACGCTTCGCTAGTCGAAGAATACGTCAAAATTGGCTGCTTACAGAGACCCTCGTCCCCTTCATATCTTGCTCCTAACTTATTGCATTGCAATACACATTCCTACCCATCTTAAGAACAGAATGGAGCATCAACACAATAGTTGGTGTAAGGATATAGTGAGGTATACCCACAATTGGTGAAATAGAATGGGCCATTGAAGAGGCTGTTGCCAGTGAAAAGAATTTTCCTAGTACATAATACTCCTGGTTCTCTTTTTCATAAGGCTTTTGCCCGCAAACAAGTTTGTCAAATTCTATCTTAAGTTTTTTCCAACACATATGATAGTTGGTCTGGAATTCAATGACATCAGTATTCCCAACAGGCTTCTGACTATCCTCAAACTGATTAACTATCATTTCGGCAACTTGCAAATCGCCATATTTCTCCACCATACCCTTTAAATGGGCCGCATATGCATCACCATTATATGAAACATACAACTCTTCCAGCAACTTATCTTCCATAAATATAAATCCTAAATCCTGTACTCCTTATGCTGTACATATTGATCATATACTCCTATACAATGCTGTAGAAAAGCTATTGTATGGTTCTTATGTCCAATCAATTCTGTCAGTGATACATTTGCACCAACATAACTGAAAGTCGTATTACCATGAGCCAAATCGTTTCTATTTTTCTTTAAGTACGATAGAGTAGTCTTCACATCATCAATATTTGGAACATTACCAAAATTGATATCAAACTTACCACTTATCTCTACCATCTTTGCAAAATCAAGATTACCAGACGTACCAGCGGGCATTTCTGCATATGATAACACCGCTGATTGTAAATTATCAGAAATGTCTTTGGCATGATGTCTTACAGCGTCAATATGCCATTGAGGGTCAAATGCCAAATCAATCCAGATTTTCCTTAACTTATGAGAAACCCCATTATAAGTAAGATGTTCGTCCCTAATCGCGTCATATATCTGTTGTACACAATTGCAAAAGGTAGATTCTACTAAGTTGTAGAGCATGATAATAGCATTTGCCCTCATACACTTCTGCATGGTATTATTGACAAAAAGCTGCTGTCCCTGATCAGTATTGGTAATAGGCTTATTCTTATAAGCCTCAACAGCATCTTCAAAAAGGAGAATGTCAAAATAAGCATTTATATCATTGACTCTCTCGTTAAACTCATTAATCAGCGCCATGAAGGAATGCTTCTTTAGCTAGATCTATTCGGTGCTTAATCTTGCGAGCCGTATGGGTTTGATAACGCCCCTCTAAAGCTCCAAAAAAGGCATTACGATGATGCTTGTCAACAATCAATGCGTCAGGACATTGACGTACAATGGAAGAATTTTCTTGCAAAGCAAGATAAGCTCCTATAGCTATAGCCTCAAAATAGGGTTTGGAAATTCCGCGAGTATTCGGTTTTTTCGCAAAACCTTGATTGGGATAGGTAACGGTTATGAAATCTATCAATTGGGTGAAAGCTACAGTCTTTACATTCTTCTCTTCATCACTAAAGTTAGCATTCTTCTCCTGAAGATAGCTATCAAGATAGCGAGCTACCCCTTTGGATTCAACCTCACTGAAATGTGGATAACAGTCTGTGAAGGCAAAGAAACGAAGTAACAGTTCTTCCTCTTCTCTACGTTTCTCCATAAACTGAGCCATTGGACACAAAGCGCGATAACGTTCATCTTTGGCTAACTCAATAACAAAATCAGTGAATGGACCTCGGTAGATACCACGACGAGTTTCCATCGGCAACAATGCAACACTACTAGTATTAATTCGGTCAAACATCTCTTTACGTACATCTTCAGTAGCATCTGCTGACAAAACTACCATACGCATTGGAGAGTTTTTAAACATACGCTGTCGTGCTGAAGGCAGCTGTGAAAAAAACGTATTGTTCAATTCTGTCAACTTTTCTAGTCCCTTCAACTGAAGTTCGTCATTGAGGTAAGCAGCCATCGTACGTATACGCTGAGAGCCATCTACAATCTCTAAACGACCTGAATCCAATATCTCAGCAGAGAATATAAAAGGGACAGGCAAGCCCAAGAGCAGTGACTCAATAAATCTAGACTGATGATTGACATCCCATACAAATTCACGCTGATAATCTGGAATATATAGTTCGTTATCTTCCTCATCAATATGCTGAAGATACTTTTGAACATATATCTCAATAGTAAACTCGCGCATATTGAAAGAAACAGCACGACGTTCTTCATCTATCTGTTCCTGAATGCGAGAAAGTCTCCTTTCATCTAATATCTGCAAATTTGGCATAATAATTAGAATTCTTCTTTTTTAGTTGTAAAACAATGTTTTCAAAAACATAATTTACCATAAGCTGATGACAGGCTAACCCATCTGCTCATTCGAATAACAACTTGACAATTCAAATTCAACTTTTTATCTTTTATTCTCCTTTTCTCTTCAGCTACTCCTCCAGTCACCTTCTCAACTCGCCTTTAAAATTAACATTCCTTCACTCTTTCGGGATAAAGATTCTTAAAGCTATTGTCCGTTTGCTCCAAAATGTGTATCTTTGTACTGGAAATGACCGGAAAGGCTCAATTTCCCGGATGTCTGATGAATGTCTGATGAAACAGGAAACGGTGTTTTCGTTTTATGTTGTGTATCAGGCCGTTACGCGGAAGTTCACATTAGCCGGCAAATCTTTTTCCCATCAGTTCTTATCTTACCTTCTTAAATTGTGAATGTAAAACTATTCTGATCTTTTGAACCTCTGTATATCTTTATTCCCAGTATTACTACAATCACCATCTGAATAACAAATCCCAGAATTAATCCGTACACTGAAGGAATATATAGGAAACTGCCTAAAGCAAGTTTTGCAAATGAGGGAATATACAAAGGGAGGGATGACAATGTGCCACCCCAGGCTCCAATAGTTTGGAGATGTGTTGTCCCGTCATTATTTGAATCATCCCACGTAGTCATTGAAACAAGAACTATATTGAGAATCCATACTGGAAATGTAATGCTCATAGAAAGCAATATCAGTTTAAAGAAATCTAATAGCAAGAACAGATCCTCTCTAAATGAGAAAATAGCCAATGCTCCAGGAGCAATTGTAGTCAACAGGAATGTTGTCCAAAACACCCATGATAAAGGTGACAACGACTTGATTTCCTTTATGTCTATCATTAATAATATTCTTTCAGAAATAGACCTTGTAAATAGTAAGCATCCAACCCCTTTTTAGCCATAAGCCTTCTCAAGACTCGTAAACTCGAATAAGCGACAAAGTCGAGCGTTGACGTATAGGCCAAAAAGGTTCTCAAAACCTTACGGAATGAGCGGCAAAGCCGAAACTTGCTAAGGCAAGGGCAGAACCGAGCGGCCCTTTTAGGGTAATACACATTTAAATTGAGGTAATTGGGATGTAGCTCAAAAGAGCTTCTTAATGTCACGAACAATCTGAGTACTGCTCTTGACACCTTTAGCGATTAATTGCAAATCGTCATCTGTAAAATTCCCTTGAAGGAGTCTGACCTCACCTTTGTTGATCAAATCCACAAAGTCAGAGACGGATATGTCGTAGCATTTGTTGCAATTGACGTATGTCAGAGGTTCTTTGAACTGATTCGTTTCAGCATTAGCCTTATAGACAGGAAAAGTGTTAATATCCCAACCAAAGCGTTTTGCCAGTTGCAATGCTGTATTTATCTGCGAAGAGCATGTTGAAAAGAACAATAATCTGTCAGCGCGCTTAATACAGACATGCATATGGCCAGGAATGCCGAATGATACATTTTTCTCAAAGAAATAAATATTTCCTTCTATAACTGCTTCTTCCTGAAGCTTACGAGGAATCTTTGGAAAGTCCATGATCAGCAGGAAAATTCGTGGAAATAGTCCTTTACCAATGATAGTTTCTCGGGATCATCCACGAACAATCCACTCTTATCCTCCTTGGCTTCATCAAAGAAGTAATCAAGGTCTATCTTATATGCCCTTGGGGTATTTCCTGCCTCTAGCTTCTCCTTGTAGGCTAACCACTCTGGAAAAGTATGTGAGAGTTCCTCCAACTGATACTGGTCCAGATTGCCATAGGCTTTCAGCACCTTGTCAAGGGCTTCCTGATCGGAATCGGAAAACTCCATCACATCAGGTTCTGTTACAGCCTGGAAGCTATATTTGCTGATTCTCTTGATATATTTGGCTGCGTATTCCTCATCATTGGGGATATGGGTATTCTGATGCTCTACGACATTCTTGGCATCTGAGGGCACAACGCCATGGGGCAATGCAAAGAATGTATCACCTGTAATAGTACGGCCAAACTGACGCAAATGATACCGGTCAGCCAACCATAATAACTTGTATGCTTTCATACTGTTAATCTTATGGTTAGCTTGCTGATAGGCAATATATGCCAGTGCCTGAATGATCTTTTTTGTCGTTCTTTCCATATCCGATGCAAATATAAGCATTAATTATGAAAATTCCAAAGAATTATCAAAGAATTCTTCTTCATACTGGGGATTGGGGAGTTACAATACAAGGGGACACCCCGCTTATTTTGCAGGGATAACAAAAGTATACAACAACAATGTTGAAGAGGTGGGCCTCTCAAGCACTGAGTCCAGTAACTCTGATGATAACACTACTACTCTCCAGTCTAAAATCGGGTACAAATGTACAATTAATAATTGACATTGGCAAAGAAAAAGGGATTTATCTTTGTAAAAATCCATTTTTCTTACAATATCGGCTTTTTAATCAACCAGACAGTTAAGGGCGGTCCCTGAGCTTGTCGAAGGGCGTCCCCTGCCCCTGCGTCCCCTGAGCCTGTCGAAGGGCGGTCCCTGAGCTCGTCGAAGGGTCGAAGGGCGGTTGCAAGGCAAAGCCTCATCCGCTCGATCTTTGATCGCTTATATGAGCGAAGCGAGTCTTAAGAAAGGTCTGGCTTGGACCTTGTGTAGCGCAATGGCGCTACGATTATCTAATACCACGCTAAAACACCTCAGGGGTAGCTATTTCTTATAATACCAATTGAAAAATTCTTGCTTTGATTTGCCAAGATTGGACAAGCAATTGCGATTTTGCCTATTCATAACAATACAGGAATAGAATACTTGCTGAACTCTCGTTTGCCAAGCACTTTTCTGAGTTGACTACGTCTTAGCAATGATGTCGGAGTAGGCTCAGACACCTTACCTGACTTAGATTTTCTCCAGCCATGATTCAACAGATCTTGTTCTAATGTGCCGTTTTCTACTGTATAGTCGAGATAGTCCTTGAGAACGTATTCAAAGCTCTTCTTGGCTCCTTCTTCGGTAGAATCGTAGCCAATAAGGTCTAATTCTGGACAATAAGCATGAAATACATCGTCTTCCTTGAATAAGAAAACCGACACATCTACTTTGATTCCTGTATTATTAATTTCTATCGTATTCATAGCTTTTCTCCCTTTCGCGGTGCGAAGATACGATTTATAACTGAAAGTTCCAAAGAAAAAGAGATTTATCTTTGTGAAAATCTCTTTTTCTCACAATATCGGCTTTTTTAATCAACCAGATAGTTAGAAGGTGATCGTTTCCTCTGGCAGCCAATCTTTTTCCACACTGACACCAATCATGACATCAGTAGGCGTAAAGAGTGCTCCAGAAAGAGTCGTCTTCTTATTTCGAACCAAGGGGACATCTTTTACCTCCTTGGTAATCAGCACATTATCATCTGTATCCAGGACCTCGAGCGTAATATCCATCACCTGCTCATTACTCGCCAAAAACGCAAAATTCTTGATTCCTATCTTATCCCCAACAGCGCCGCTCGGCGTATTCACCACGGAAAAGCCCGTGTCTTCAATAGCCAGTCCCGTCGAAGGACTGAACATCTTACCGCCAGCACTATACGTGGTTCGGATCCTACTTGCCCCCTCAGGACAACCATCCGTGCTCCGAATCGTCAGCTGAGCCACGATTCGATTCAACGTCACATCAAGGTTTACCGCTGCCGAACTCGTAATCGCAACACTTTGCTTCGCGCAAAACGTCTCGCGCACGCGTTCCGATGTGTATCCGGCCACCGTGGCACTCGTCAGCGAAAACGCATCGCCTTCCAGCACATCGCGACCAATGACCACCATCGTATAACTACCAACCGGCAGCGTCAGACTGAAATCGCCGAAATTCTCAGCACTCCCCTTCTCCTGCGTGATCTTACTCACCTCAGAGCCATCCGCCGAATAAAACGCCAGCGTCATCGCCTTGAGGCCATTGTAACTCCCCGGATCTACCGCTCCTCGCGTCCCTGCGGTCCCAGAGCCTGTCGAAGGGTCAAGGGCGGTCCCTGAGCCTGTCGAAGGGTCGAAGGTCCCCGGAAAATCATCCACCGAGAAGGAAAAGTCACTCACATGTACCCGCACCGGCGCACACCCACTTGACCCCTCGATTTCTGAATTCATCACTCCCTCAGCGTCACTACAACTACCGAGGCCAAACACTGCGCTCACAAAAAGCGCCACGCCACTAACGGCGCCGAAATGTAAATCAAATTTTTTCATTTTGGTCTTCCTTAGTAAGACTTCCAGTTAACTTTGTCATTATTGACGCCACAAAGATACATCATCTTCCCAAAAAGGCCAAACGATTTACATTCTTTAACAATGTTACAATACAGGGGGTCACCCCGCTATTTACGCAGGGATAACAAAAGTATCCCCCCGCTCCAGCTGATAGTCAAGACCTACGTCCTTGTCTAATAGCCAAGACCTTCGTCCTCGCCTTTCAGCCTTCACTACCCACCCACCCGTAAAAAAAGCGGTTGGGTCATTATCAATAAAAAAAGGGGCTCCTCGCCCCTTATACCCCCGGTGTTAATCGATGGCATAGATTATTAAGGTTATGCTGCTACCGCAGCCAAATCGACCAGCATTTAATCGACCAGCATCTAATCGACCAGCGTCTAGCGTAGTCGATAAAAAAAACATCCCGACCCTTTGATGGGTCGAGGATACATTAATGTAAGAGCGACAGGAGGAGCGGTTAAGCCCTTTTCCAACGATTGGAAAAGGGTTTGGGAAAAGGTTCGAAGCCCCTTCTTAAGGACAAGAAGGGGTTGGGGTTGTTGGTGACCTGCAGGGTGGAACCCTGCAAAAAAAGGTATGGGGGATATCCCACAGCAAGGTGGAACCTTGCAAGGGAGTTTGCAAGGAAAAAAAAGCAGGCGCAAGATCAATCTCGCGCCTGCCTTTTTATTTTTTGGGGTTATGGGGGAAATTAGTATTTCCTCCATACCATTTTATTGACAATCCCTGTATAAGATTGAATAATCTTCACCACCTTGGTACTGACATTCTCCTCAATATAATCCGGCACAGGAATACCATAATCCCCATTCCGATGCATGACGACAGCAGTATCGACCGCCTGCAAAAGACTCTTCTCATCGATGCCAGCGATGAAGAAACAAGCCTTATCCAAGGCCTCAGGCCTCTCCGTAGAGGTCCGGATACAAATCGCAGGGAAAGGATGACCGACAGAAGTGAAGAATGAACTTTCTTCAGGTAATGTTCCAGAGTCCGACACCACTGCAAAAGCATTCATCTGCAGACAGTTATAGTCATGGAAGCCAAGAGGCTCGTGCTGGATAACACGCTTGTCCAACTGGAATCCAGAAGCCTCCAGACGTTTGCGAGAACGCGGATGACAGCTATAAAGAATCGGCATATCATACTTCTCCGCCATCTTATTAATCGCATTAAATAGCGAAAGGAAATTCTTCTCAGTATCAATATTCTCCTCGCGATGCGCAGAGAGCAGGATATACTTCCCTTTCTCCAAACCCAGACGCTGGTGAATATCCGATGCCTCGATCTCAGCGAGGTTCTGATGCAACACCTCCGCCATCGGACTCCCCGTCACATACGTGCGTTCCTTCGGCAGACCGCAGTCTGCCAAGTAGCGACGTGCATGCTCACTATAAGCCATATTCACATCGCTAATAATATCAACGATGCGACGATTCGTCTCTTCCGGCAGGCACTCGTCCTTACAGCGGTTACCAGCCTCCATATGGAAAATAGGAATATGGAGTCTCTTTGCTCCAATTACTGAAAGGCAAGAGTTTGTGTCCCCAAGTACCAGCACAGCATCTGGCTTAATAGCCACCATAAGCTTATAGCTCTCAGCTATGATATTCCCCATTGTTGAACCTAAATCCACTCCAACAGCATCCATATATACCTCCGGAGCAGCCAACTTCAAGTCCTTAAAGAACACTCCGTTAAGGTTATAGTCATAGTTCTGACCTGTATGAGCTAGGATTGTGTCAAAGTATTTACGGCATTTGTCAATTACTGCAGCAAGACGGATAATCTCTGGTCTTGTTCCTACAATAATCAAAAGCTTGAGTTTGCCATTATCGGCAAAAGAAACGTTGCTGTAATCCATATCTTATTGCTTTTCTATTATTCTACTGGTTCAAAATATGTATCCGGCCTATTAGGGTCAAACTGTTCGTTTGCCCACATAAGCGTTACGAGGGGCTCTGTATCAGACAGGTTGATGATGTTGTGCGTGTAGCCAGGAAGCATGTGCACGGCTTGTATCTTCTCCCCGGAAACCTTGAACTCCATCACTTCCTCAGCACCTATCTTGCGTTCCTGGATGAGTGCCGTTCCGCTTACAACAATGAAGAACTCCCACTTGGTATTGTGCCAGTGCTGCCCTTTGGTGATGCCTGGCTTGGAGACGTTCACGCTGAACTGCCCGCAGTTGGGCGTCTTGAGAAGCTCAGTGAAGCTTCCCCTGTCATCCACATTCATCTTGAGGTCAAAAGCCGTCTTTGAAGCCGGAAGGTATGAAAGGAAAGTGCTGTAGAGCTTCTTGGCAAAGCTTCCGGAAGGAATCTCAGGCATAACCAGAGTCTTGCGCTGCTCCTCGAATCGCTGAAGAAGATCCACAATCTCTCCAAGTGTAGCCTTATGGGTGACCGGCACATAGCAATACCTCCCCTTTTCTGCAGGGAATACTCCCAGGCCGTCAAACTCGCACCTGTGCTCCTCTCCCCGCAGGCAGGCAATCATCTCATCTACAAGGTCGTCTATGTAAAGCATCTCCAACTCAACGGTCGGATCATTGACAGTGTAAGGCAGATCGTTGGCAAAGGCATTGCAGAACGTGGCCACGGCGCTGTTGTAGTTTGGGCGACACCACTTTCCGAAAAGGTTAGGAAACCTGTAAACCAACACTTTGGCCCCCGTCTCAATGCCGTAGTTCAGAAACAGGTCCTCACCGGCTTTCTTGCTGCGGCCATACTCCGAGTTGCCGAACCTTCCTGTCAAACTCGCCTGCTGAGATGATGAGAGCATCACCGGACATTTGTTCCCGTGTTTTTTCAACGTATCCAGCAGAGTGGATGCAAATCCGAAGTTCCCGGCCATGAACTCAGACTGGTCCTTGGGTCTGTTCACTCCCGCCAGGTTGAACACGAAGTCCGCCTCGGCACACCACCGGTCCAGCTGCTCAGGAGTAGAATCAAGGTCGTACTCAAAGATTTCATCTATGGAAAGAGCAGATTCAGCACCTGAGCCCTTTGGGCCGACACCGTAACATCTTGCCTTGCCGTCTCTTATGTTCTTAAGTTGAGCGCATAGGTTCTTTCCTACAAACCCCTTTGCTCCGGTTATCAATATCTTCATTCTGCTATTTATCCAAGTTCATTTGCATTTACACCTCAAGCGCCATTGTAATTGTCTTACTTC
>JAEEGJ010026436.1_pt1 | contig 11763 bp, 5 predicted proteins | sample 8958761 | NCBI WGS metagenome assembly JAEEGJ01 (sample SAMN16246546, study PRJNA631951) | gut metagenome | biome: gut microbiome; feature: rumen; material: RS-attached | host: Bos | place: Iran: Karaj | collected 2018-10
TCGGCAAAAACTAAGCAACAAATCAAATATAGTATCAAATGATTAGACTACTACTTACTATAGTTTTGCTGGGTGCACTGACCAAAGGGGTCAGTGCCCAGCAAACAACCCTTACGGTAACCAACCCTAGCGACTACCAACGTCAGGAGGTAGTAGAAGCCGACTTACAGACGGTATCTAACCGATTAGGCTTAAACGCAGGCGAGACATTCGTGATTAAGAACGGCTTCGGCCAGGAGCAGGCTTACCAGCTATCGTACGATGGCAAGCTACTGATGTATGTGTCGGTTCAGCCCCACAGCAAAGCTGTATTCACCATCGAGAAAGGACAGCCAGCTGCGATGAAATCGTATGTTTATGGAAGATTGTTCCCCGAACGTGCCGATGATATGACCTGGGAGAACGATCTGGGCATCTATCGCATGTACGGTCCAGCCCTGCAGCGTAGCGGTGAGAAATCGTTCGGTACCGACGTATGGACCAAAAGCACCCCAGAACTGGTTTTAGAGAAACGTTATAAGATGCACCTGTGGGGTGTGGGACAACGCGACTCGCTGAAAAGAGCTGGCAAGTCCAAGGAGGCCAACGAGATATACCTGGCCACATCGTTCCACCACGACCATGGCGAGGGAATGGATGTTTACTCTGTTGGTCCGAGTTTAGGTTGCGGCGCACCTGCACTGATGAAGAATGGCGAACTGGTTTATCCTTATTGCTTTAAGGACTACAAGATATTGGACAACGGTCCGCTGCGTTTCACCGTAGAGCTGACCTACCATCCCAATAACGATGGCGCAACAGAGCACCGACTGGTGAGTCTGGATCGCGGTTCACATTACAACAAGATAACCGTATGGTACGACGCTATGAAACAGAAAACCGCCTGGGCTACAGGTGTGGTGCTGAATGGCGAGGGTGAGTTAGCGCTTGGCAAAGACTATGTGCTGTATGCCGACCCCACCGATAACCCAAAAGTAAACCAGTCGCAGATTTACGTGGGTACCTTGTTCCCTAACGGTGTGGATGAAACCACCCGACTTAACGGCAACAAGAACCACGCCTTGGGTATTGTGCGCCATTATAATGGCAAGCCCTATACCTATTATTTCGGCTCAGCCTGGAGCAGCAACGACGTGAAGACGATGGCCGAGTGGCAGCTTTTGGCCGACAACTATCTGAACAATATCAAGAATCCACTAATAACAGACATCAAATGAAACGAACAACAACCTTGTTGGTATTAGCCCTGATGCTAGTAATACCAACGCAAGCCAAAAAGACAAAAACGCCAGAACAAACCGACCGTCAGTACTGGTGCTCGTTAGCCTACAAGATGGCCCAGCCCGTATTGGAGAATATGGCCAAGGGCGAGCTGCAGAAGAACATGAAGACAGAGTTCTCGCCCTCGTTTGATAACCGCGACCGCTCGGTGGTATATATGGAAACCTTCGGACGCCTGATGGCTGGTGTAGCCCCTTGGCTTGCACTACCCGACGACAATACCGCTGAGAGCCAGCAGCGCCACCAACTGCGCGAGTGGGCATTAGCCTCGTATAAGAACGCTGTTGATCCTGCTTCGCCCGACTATCTGTGCTGGGGTAAGGCCGGACAGAACCTGGTAGATGCCGCTTATATCGCCGAATCGTTCCTGCGCGCCTGGGACACCCTGTGGCAGCCACTCGACGAAGTAACCAAGCAGCGTTACATCAAGGAGTTTCAGGCCTTAAGAAAGATCGACCCTCCCTACACCAACTGGTTCCTGTTCTCATCAACCATCGAGAGTTTGCTGGCTAAGGCTGGTGCTCAGTACGATGAGTTCCGCGTAAACACCACCTGCCGTAAGGTTGAAGAGTGGTACGTAGGCGATGGCTGGTATGCCGATGGCCCCGTGTTTGCTTTCGACTACTACAGCAGCTATGTGTTCCATGCGATGTATCTGGAAACTCTGCAGGCTATGGTAGATGCTAAGGCCAACACCCGTTTAGACTATCAGAAGTACTACGATCGCGCCCTGAAGCGTGCACAGAAGTACGCTATCATCCTGGAGCGATTCATATCGCCAGAGGGTACTTTCCCCGTAATTGGCCGCTCTATCCCCTATCGTACAGCCGCTATGCAGACGTTGGCTTTGATAGCCTGGTATCAGAAGCTGCCTAAGGAACTGAGCAACGGACAGGTTCGCGCTGCCCTTACCAAGGTGCATCACCGTATGTTCGACTATCAGCAGAATTTTAACGATGCCGGTTATCTTACTATCGGTTTCTGCGGTTCACAGCCTGAGGTTGCCGACTGGTACACCAACAACGGTTCGCTTTATCTCACCAGCTTGAGCTTGATGCCACTTGGTTTGCCAGCCGATCATCCTTTCTGGACCGATGCTGCTGAGCCTTGGACACAGGTAAAAGCCTGGAACGGACAGAAGTTCCCTAAGGATCACCGCTGGGGTGATGATATCCGCACGCACGATAAGTGGTAATAATTCCCACACGCGGGAATAAAAAATGATACACGGGCCGTCCAGATTTGGGCGGCCCGTGCTAATAGAGAAAAACGGTTATCTAACTAATTAATTTCTGTATGCAGGATTCTGATATGCCTTCTTCTCCTCATCAGTCATCTCCATACCATCGAGCTGTCCCTGTGGGATAGGACGGATGTAGTAACCAGCAGGAATGTCACGCTTTACAGTCTGCAGATCCTTGTCGGTAGGATTAGAACCAGCGATACGGTAGGTACCTGCACGCTCGGCCCACTTCTGAGTACGAACGAGGTCGAACCAACGATAGCCCTCACCCCAGAACTCACGGCTACGCTCGTCGAGGATAAAGTCGATGGTGATAGTAGCAGGTGTAGCAGCTACCATTTCAGCGCTCTTATCAACAGATACGGCAACATTGTCGTTCTGACTGAAAGTCTGCTTACCGGCACGGGCACGGAGCACGTTAACCAGTGTCTTAGCCTCGGTCTGCTTGCCGAGCTTCACAGCAGCCTCGGCACCGATGAGGTAGAGCTCAGAGAACTTGGCAACGTTCCAAGGACGTGGGCTACCACCGTTAACCTTTGAACCCAGACCACCATCGTTGTCGGTACGATAGATACCAATCTTCCAGTTGATGGGGTACTTTTTGCGGCTGATGTGGTTAACAGCTACAACGAAATCGGCACGACCAGGCATCTCACCAAATCCGAGCTTGCCATCAGCACCAGTGTAGTTAATCTTGCTGTCCTCGCTCTCAGGAACCCAGCTGAAGTAAACCTCATTTGGATATACCTTCTCGCCATTAGCACCGATTACATAAGGCTCAGTGTTACCACTCTTCTGCCAGTTGGTGTGATAGCGCAGGGTGAAGGTTGCATCGTAACGTGAGTCGATAGCCTTAACAGCATCTTCCCAAACACCACCTTCCATGAAGTTGTCAGCAATAGGAGCCATACGAGTCCAAGGACGACCGAGGGCCTGAACAGCCTCACGCTGGATTGGGTTGATAGTGTTACCAGAAGCGGCCTTGGCAATCATCTCAGTGTAGTTCCAGGTCTCCATCCAGTAAGCGAAGTTCTCAGGAGAACCACCGTTACCCCAACCGTAACCAGCACCACCGTTACCATACTTCTCGTCCTCATCGTGATCAGCGTAGAGCATGATCTCAGAGTTACGGTCGTTGGTAGCCACGTTTACATCATAGAATGTAGGCTGCAGAGCGTATGGGCCAGGATTGTTGATGGCAGCCATAGCGGTATCGTAAGCCTTCTGGAAGTAGCTGTTAGCCTGGCTGGCATCGCGGCTGCACTCTGGGAAGGTAGGAATGTTGTTAGGATTCTCCAACCACCAACCATAGGTGAGGTAAGCCTTAGAGAGATACAGGCGAGCCAGATTCTTGGTTGCTGTACCAGTGAGACGTGGGTTATCGGGCAGATCGTTAACAGCCTTCTCGAGGTCAGCGAAGATAGCAGCATAAACCTCAGGAACGGTGTTACGTACAGAGGTGCGGATGGTAGAAGTATTGAACTTCAGTTCGCCAGCACCCAGATCGAGGGGCACACCACCGTAGGTCTGCACCAGGATAAAGTAATCGAATGCACGGAAGAAGTGAGCCTCGGCGAGCAGCGCTGGGTCGATACCAGCAGTAGCGCCGTTCTCGATAATACCGCTGGCAGTATTGATATTGGCAAACAATGTGCCCCATGCGCCACCAGCAACAGTACCAGAAGGTGTAACAGAACCAACACCAGAGAGGTCGGCATCCTTGAAGTTACCATCGGCACTCTGTGCGTAGGTATATTCATCGGTACCAGTCTCGAGGGTGTTCAGATAGTAACCGTTGCCATAGAAATAGCGCAGGTGAGCGTAGAGCGATGTCAGACCGCCCTCAATACCCGCCTTCGTATTGAAGAAGGTTGGGTCGAACTGGCTACGGGGCTGCTCATCGAGCACGTTATTGCAGGATGTCATGGTTGTAGAAAGACCACAGCATACGAGACCCGCAGCAAGAATATATTTGATACTTTTAGTTTTCATAACTCTTAATTCTTTAATGATTCATTAGAATGTTACGTTAAGACCGAAGATGAAGTTGCGGGTAGCAGGTGTGTTATAACCTACGATAGGCATTCTGTGACTACCGAATGAGTAACCTACAGCCGTATTCTCGTTTGACCAAGAGTTGGTCTCTGGATCAAGTCCGCTCTCGTTGTTGTATGGTGAGAAGAGAACGAATGGGTTCTGAACAGTAGCGTAAACACGCAGACGGCTGATACCAAGATCCTTAACAGCCTGCAGTTTGTCGAAGTTGTAACCCAGAGTGATAGTGCGGAACTTCAGGTAACCAGCATTGAAGTAACCCAGTGTTGAACCGTACTTGGGGTTATCACTACTCATGATACCACCTGGTTTTGGATACTTAGCACCAGTGTTGTTCTCAGTCCAGTAGTCAACGTCGAGGTTGTTACGACGACCAGAGAGCATATTCAGGTAACCGTTAGAAGAGTGGATGGCAGAAATCAACTTACCACCAATCTGGAACGAACCGATAACGGTCAGGTCGAAGTTCTTGTAACCAATAGTAGTATTGAAACCACCAACGAGATCGGGCTCCATGCTCATGATCTGACGGTCGTCAGGACCAATCTGGCGTGTAGGCAGTCCGTTGGCATCATAGTCGCCAGTGTATTTAACCTTAATCATACCAGCGTTACCACCTGGCTCCAGGATGTTCATTGCAGCCTCTTCGCCCTTCTGCCACAGACCTACATATTCATAGTCGTAGATAACATCGATAGGATGTCCAACGAACCAGAGGTTACCCTCGTCTTTACCATCAGGATCATTTGTAGCCAGCTTGGTCAGCTTGTTACGGTTCTGGTAGAAGTTGATACCAGCCTCCCAGTTCCAACCATTCTTGTTGTCGATGATGATACCGTTCAGAGAGAACTCCCAACCCTTATTCTCGGTGTTACCGATGTTACCAGTATAGCTGCTTACACCTGATGTATCAGGCAGCTTAACGTTCAGCAGGATATCGTTGGTTTTCTGAGTATAGTACTCGAACGATCCAGACAGACGACCATTGAAGAATGAGAAGTCGAGACCGAAGTTCCAAGTCTTAGAGTACTCCCATCCCAGCTCTGGGTTAGGCAGAGAGTTTACATAGTAACCTGACTTATAAGTAGAACCGAAGTTGTAGTTACGTGTAGCCAGTCCACCAAGAGTAGAGTAAGGATTAATACTCTGGTTAGAAGTCTCACCATAACCTACGCGAAGCTTCAGGTTGTCGATCCACTTGAGGTTCTCCATGAAGTTTTCACGAGCGATGTTCCAACCGGCACTTACTGCAGGATATGTGTGCCACTGATGACCCTTAGCCAGACGTGAAGAAGCATCTGAACGGAGGGCGGCTGAAATCATATACTTATTATCATAAGAATACATCACACGTCCCATCCAAGAAACGAGACCGCTCTGCCAGTAGTTGTAACCAGTGAGGTTAGCCTGACCAAGAGCCTTGTCGAGTGCATAGTACTGGAAGTAGTCGGCAGGAATCTCCTGAGCCGAAGCACCAGTCTGCTCGTAAGTAGTCTGCTCGGCAGAGTACATAGCAACAACGTTCAGGTTGTGCTTCTCGGCGAATGTGCGGTCGTAGGTCAGCAGGTTCTCAACAGCCCAGTTACGTGTCTGGTTCTCGTAGATAGAACCGCTGTTAACAGCATTGGCATCCTTGTTGTTGATACCAGTACCTGTGAAGCTACCGCTCTTAGAGCTGCGGAAGTTCAGACCTACGTTAATACGATAGGTAAGACCCTCGATCCAAGGGCACTTCAACTCAGCGAACAGCGTGTTGTAAGTACCGATACCCTTGTTCTCGCTCATCCAAACATCCTTGTCGCGCTTTACAGTTTCCTTGGTTACAACAATCTGATCATCTGCAGGCAGAGCGTTGTAGCGCTTCAGGTTACCATCAGCGTCGTATGGGCTTGACAGAGGAGATGAACCCAGTACAGCGTACATATTGTTCACACCCTGAGTTTTGCGATAGCTGTTGTTGGTGCTCAAACCAAAGCGGAAGTACTTACCAATCTTCTGGTCGAAGTTACCACGAACAGAGATACGGTCGTAACCCTCGGTAGGAACAACCGACTCGTCCTTATAGTAACCAGCACCGAAGCTGAAGCTACCACCATTGGTACCACCAGAAACACTCAGGTCGTGGTTGTGGCTGATACCAGTCTGATAGTACAGATCCTGCCAGTCGGTGTTAGTGCTTTCGCTCTCGTCGAGTGAGTTCTGGTAGATACCAGCATACTGACGCATCTTAGAGAACGTAGGTCCGTCCATCATAGGATACTTGTGGAATACCTTCTTGAAGCTTACATATCCATTATATGTAACCTTAGCAGGTGCTCCCTGTGTGCCCTTAACGGTTGTGATGATGATAACACCGTTAGCACCACGCGAACCGTAGATAGCGGTAGCAGAAGCATCCTTCAGGATATCCATCGACTTGATGTCGGCTGGGTTGATATCCGACAGCTGACCCATGAATGGGATTCCATCGAGTACGATCAGAGGGTCGTTACTAGCAGTCAGTGAGCGCTGACCACGAATACGAATCTGCATCTCAGCACCAGGCTTAGATGATGTCTGTGTCATAAGTACACCAGCCACACGTCCCTGCAGAGCCTGTGCGGCGTTAGTAGCAGCCACTTGGTTAAGTTTTTCACCACCAATATTGGCAACAGAACCGGTAACGGCCTCGCGACGCTGGGTACCGTAACCAATAACAACCACCTCGTTAACAACGTGTCCGTCTTCTTTAAGGTTGATTTTCAGGTTATCGCCGGCCTTGATTTCCTGCGATACATAGCCTACATACGATACAACAATTGTTGCACCAGGCTTAACATTGAGAGTAAAGAAGCCGTTAAAGTCGGTAACGGTACCATTATTAGTACCCTTCTCCATGACCGTGGCACCAATCAGCGGACCCTGTGAGTCGGCCACATAACCGGTTGCCTGCTTCGTTTGCTGTACGGAAGCTACTGCTGCGGTAGCTGCCGAAGCCTGCTGTGCAGGTACCATGCCCAAAAAGCATAAACCTGCGACCAAGGCTGTTTTCTTTGCTTTGAAACTCATACGTTTGGTTTGTTAGTTAATAATTAATTGAATAATTGATTAAAAAAAATCTGCCGCAAAGATAGGCAGATTCTTTTTTAGAGGCTTTAACGTATGTTGCGTTTCGTTTCACTTTTGTCTCAACCGGGATTTTTTAGCCCTTTTTGCTCGATATATTCGGTTGGAGACACTCCAAATTGCTTGCGGAACACCGTTGAAAAGTGTGCTAAGTTACTAAATCCAACTGAATATGCAACCTGCGTAACATTGATTTTTTGCTCCTCGAGCAATCGTACGGCTTGCTCCAAACGAATGTTTCGGATAAACTCGCTGACGGGGATACCGGTGAGTTCTTTCATTTTTCGATGCAACTGGGCGCGACTGATACCAACACCCTTGGCCAGCATCTCAACACTAAAGTCGTTATCGTCCAAATGTTCGTTCACCTCTTTCAGCACACGTTCCATCAGCAGCTCGTCGTTACCCTTAATAGGTTTCTCCTCAATCTTATCCTTGGGCTGTTGCAAACCCGAGTATTTACCCTTGAGGCGCAGGTTGGTGCTAATCAGGTTGTTGATCACCATGTGCAACTCGTCCATATCAAACGGTTTGGCCAGGAAGGCGTCGGCACCTTTCTCCAATCCCTCCAGACGGTTGGCTACAGCAGCCTTCGAAGTGAGCATTACCACTGGGATATGATTCAGGTTCATATTGGTCTTAATCATTCGTAGCAGCGTAAAGCCGTCCATCTCGGGCATCATCACATCGCTCACCACCAGATCGAACTGCTTCTCGGATTCAGCAAGCAGCAGGCGCAGGGCCTCACGACCGCTGGTAACGGGGGTGATATGATAGTAGCAGCCCAGCTCCTGAGCGATATAGCGACCAATCTCCTCATCGTCGTCAACTATCAGAACCTGATAGCTGTACTGCGAGCGCTGGCGTGTTGTCTTCTCTTTCTCCTCAACCTTCAGCAGCTCTTCTTCCTTCAGATGCTCGCAGCCCAGAGGCAGATGTACGGTGAACACACTACCCTGCTCATCGTCGCGATTAGCCGCATCGATAGTACCGTGATGCATCTCAACCACCATCTTACACAGGTTCAGGCCGATACCTGTGCCCTCGATATGCATGCTGCGCGAGCTGGCTCCCTGATAGAAACGGTCGAAAAGCTTGCGTGGATCGCCCTTGATGCCCATACCATTATCTACCACCTGCAGAATAGCTGTCTGCTTCTCGGTATCCTGAGATACACACACCTCAATCTCACCGCCATCGTAGGTGTACTTAAAGGCGTTTGAGAGCAGATTATCAACCACCTTATCGATGGCCTTGCGATCGAACCAAACACTGAGTTTATCGAGCGTAGGTGCATAACGGAAGTTGATATGACGCTCGTTGGCGGTATATTCATACGACTTGAGCAGGTTGCCCACATACTGTACCATATCGGTTTCCTGGCATTGCAGTTTCATCTGCTGGCGGTCTATCTTACGGATATCAAGTATCTGATTCACCAGATTCTGCACGCGCTGGGCGTTATGCTCGATGGTCTTCAGCTCGTTGGTTACCTCTGGATCGAAGTCGCGCTTCAGCAGTTTGTGCAGCGGACTCATGATGAGCGTCAACGGCGAGCGGATATCGTGGGTGGCATTGATAAGGAATTTCATCTTATCCTCGTCCAACTCCTGGCGACGACGACGGATATAGCTCCATACCAAGGTGCCCAGCGTCATGATGCCTATACATATATATAATAGGTACGCCCAAGAGGATCTGTACCAAGGAGCATGCACAATAATGTGGAAAACCTCGGTATCGGTATAAATGCCGTTATCGTAGGCTCTAACCTCGAGGATATACGAACCTGGCTGCATGTGGGTAAACGATACCACGTTTCGACCTACTTCGGTCTGTCCCCACTCGCGGTTGCCATTCAATCGGTACTCGTAAATCACGTTCTCGGCATTGGCAAAGTTGAGCGACGAGAACTCCATCGAGAAGGTGTTATCGATGAAATCAAGCTCGATGCGCTTGGTGCTGGGGCGAGCCACACCGCCTACATAGACGCCTGTAAGCAGCACTTTGCCTATCTCTGAATTCTTAATCTGCAGGTCGGTAGGGTTAAACGAGGTGATACCATCGCTGAAGCCGAACCAGATGCGACCATCGTGGGTGCGCATAGCTGTACCGCTGACATACTCGCGACTGGCCAGACCATTACCGTAAAGATAGCTCACAAACTGCTGGTCGGCATGTTTGTACTGCCAAAGTCCCATGGTAGTACTGATCCACAAGTCGCCAGCCTGATCCTGAATGATACCGTTCACCACCTTGTTGCTCAGCACTTCGGCATCGGGGAACGGTTTGGCTTTTTTCTCCTTTTCATCGTAATAATACAAGCCCGAATAGGTGCCGAACAGCATCTTGTGATCGCGCGTTTCACAGACTGATTCGATGGTGTTATAATCAAGCAGCACCTCCCAGCCGTACGAACGGAAGCTGTCTTCAGCTGGGTCGTAGCAGTTAATACCCGAAGCCGAACAAATCCAAAGCTTACCACGACTGTCTACCAGCAGTTTCCTGATCCAGTCGTTATGCAGTCGGCCCTTCGGTCCGTCACCATCGTACATACTGAAATGGCGCAATTCATCGGTATTGGTATCGTACGAGAAGAAGCCCGCCGAATAAACCGAGAAGAAGAGTTTGCCCTTTCCATCGTCGGTAATCGAGTTAACAAAACCACTCTTGAACGATGATTTAAGCTGGTATTGGCCTGTAAGAGGATTGTAGGCATAGAGCCCTGCGTTGGTACCAAGCCAATAACGGCCCATTCCATCGCGGTATATCACATACGTACCATCGGGCGAGGCTGGATGAGCCACCAAACGACCCGTGGCATCAAATCCGAATACACCGTTATTCTGTACAGCACACCAGGTCATACCGTTGTCGCCAGCGCAGATAGAGCTGAGCGAACCACCTGTACTGAGGTGCTGATCGATGAATTTCCACGAACGGAAAGGCGACTGATGCTGGGGAATGAGCAACAGACCGCGACTCTGACAACCAATCCACAAGTTCTCCTGATTATCCTCGAACAGCGACCAGATAGTAGCTGTGTTCAAATCCAACGAGGCATTCTGGAACTCATAGCGGCGCATACGTCGCTCGCCACGAGGCACCCACCACAGGCCATCACCCATGGTGCCGATATACAGGTTGCCAGCCTTGTCGCACTTGGCGGTACGCAGCAGCAAGTCCTTACCACGCATTTCGCCTGGGTCGATATAATCGGATGTCAGCTGTCCGTCGCGATAGTAAAGCAGTCCATGATTGCACACTATCAGCACACCGCCCTCGTAACCTACAAAACCGGTTACCATACCGTAAGGCGACAGCAGCTCCTCGATCTTACCTTTGGGCGAACGTCGGATAATGGAATTACCATGACCCGATTTCCAGAAATAGCCCTTTTGATCGATAAATATATAGCTAAAATAGTTGTTATCGGCCTTGGCGTAACCCTCAACACGCTGCGAGTTGTTGGTACGTGTATCTACGCGGTACAATCCGTAACCAGCCGTACCAATCAACAGGTGGTTGGCATCTTCCTGAATGATAGCGTTGATACGAGGTATGCTGGTGGCACCTTTCATCTCAACCGATATAAACTGGTTGGTAACAGGATCGAAGCGGTCGAGCCCCAACTGGGTACCCACCCAGAGCGTGCCGTTCACATCCTCGAACAGATACGATATCACATTGCTGCTCACGGTATTGGGGTTACCTTTCTCGTGCAGATAGTTGGTAAAACGATAACCATCGTATTTGTTCAAACCATACTCGGTACCAATCCAGATGTAGCCATCCTTATCCTGGCATATCTGGGTTATCTGGTTACTCGACAGTTTCTCCGACGTGTAGAAGTGCGATTGACCAGAACATAGTAGTGTAAATGTTGATAGTAATGTAAGTAGTAGATAACGGAACATTGTTTTTAAATTGAGGTTTACAAGTTATAAATAGAAGATGCTTTCGGGCCCCATGTTAAACAGTAGGTCTAACACCGACAGATTGGGTAGGAACCCATGTTTCTGGGCGTACACCTGATAATAGGGCTTAGGCGAGAAATCGGCATCGGGTGCCGGATGCTT
>JAEEGJ010026445.1_pt1 | contig 11759 bp, 8 predicted proteins | sample 8958761 | NCBI WGS metagenome assembly JAEEGJ01 (sample SAMN16246546, study PRJNA631951) | gut metagenome | biome: gut microbiome; feature: rumen; material: RS-attached | host: Bos | place: Iran: Karaj | collected 2018-10
AAGGACTAGTGCTATGATGAGAAGAAAGATAATTTTAATAATTGCCGGACTGCTCACTCTGAGTGCAGGACTTTTTGCAAAAGGCGATGCCTATATTTATGATTATTGGAGTGAGATGGAAAAGTCTCCAGACCCATATACAGTTTCACATGTTGTTTATGCAGATGACTTAAAGCTGAGTACAGCCTTGAAGAATCCATCTTCTTTGTTTGCTAAGGATAATCTGCTTTATGTAGTTGATACAGATAACAACAGAATTATAGAGCTTGAATATACAGAAAAGAAAACGCTCCAGTTCAACCGACTGATAGATCATGTGTATCTAAAGGATGGTAGTGAAAGTCAGTTCAGCAGCCCTAAAGATGTTTTTGTAAGCGAAGACGGCTCAATGTTCATTGCCGATACAAACAACGGCCGTGTTCTCCGGGTTGATAAGGATTTGAAGGAAATTTACACTCTCATTGAACCGGATGATCCTACTTACGAAAAGGGTAAGGCCTTCCTTCCGGAAAAGGTCGTTGCAGACTCAAAGGGACGCGCTTATGTTGCTGCAAAAAATATCAATAAGGGCTTTTTGAAGTATGAATATGACGGAAAGTTCCAGGGCTTTTTTGGAGCAAATGAGGTTGTGTATAATGTTACCGATCTCTTGTGGAAGAAATTCTCTACTCAGGCCCAGAAAGAAAAAATGGTACTCTTTGTACCTGTAGAATATTCTAACTGCTATATAGACAATGAAGGCTTTATTTATGCCGTAACAAAGACCTTTGAAGAATGGGATTTGCTGTCTGATAAAGCTAAGCCTATCCGCCGTCTTAATGCTCAGGGTAAAGATATTCTGGTAAAGAACTGGGACCCTCCAATCGGAGACCTGCAGTGGAGCAATGCTGCGGGAATCAGTGACCCTTCCAAGTTCTCGGATATTACAGTCCTTGATGATGAAGTATACCTTGCAGTAGACGAAAGCCGTGGCCGTATTTTTGCTTATGACAATCAGGGCCGCCTGCTCTTTGCCTTTGGTAACCGTGGTAACATAGACGGCTACTTCCGAAAGCCTGCAGCCATCGAACACATTGGTAAAGACCTTTTTGTTCTCGATTCGCTCAACGCATCAATTACAGTATTTACTCCGACAAACTACGGAAGTCTTATATACAAGGCAACCGAGCAGTTTGCCTGCGGTGAATATGATGAATCAGCAGAAACCTGGTCTAAGGTTCTTGAATATAATGGAAACTACGACCTTGCTTATATCGGTCTTTCAAAGGCCTGTCTGCGCCAGCGAAAATATAAAGAGGCTATGGATTACGCCAAGGTTAAAAGAGACCGCCGTAATTATTCAAAAGCCTTCAAGTATTACCGCAAGGAATGGATAGAAAAAAATATTGGCTGGATAATGGGGGTAATTATTGCCCTTATCGTTCTTTCCTTTGTAATCAAGATTGTTAAGAAAATTAAATGGGAGCTTGATACGCTATGAGTTATATAACGAGAAAATTAAACAAATTGCGTCAGAAAGAAACTTATGTTCATTTCTGGCAGACACTCAAATATGCTTTCTATGTAATCTGGCATCCGGCAGACGGTTTCTGGGATTTGATTCATGCAAAGCGTGGCTCTTATGCTGCGGCAAATTTTATAGTCATTCTGTCTCTGCTTACCCACGTATGGAAGCTCCAGTTTACTAACTTTGTAATTATGAATGTTAACTGGAACAGAATTAATATCTTTATGGAAATGGCAACAATCATTCTTCCGCTTGCTATTTTCTGTATCTGTAACTGGGGTGTAACAACTCTCTTTGACGGTAAAGGCCATCTTGGTGATATCTATATGGGTACTGCCTATGCTATGACTCCTTATCCTTTGATTCAGCTGCCGCTTATTATTGCAAGTAATTTTGTAACAAGAGAAGAGGCTTCTTTCTATTGGGTATTCAGTGACATTTCTTTTGTCTGGGTAGGAATTCTTCTCTTCATGGCTATGATGATGATTCACGCTTATGGCTTTGGAAAGACCCTCCTGTTTACAATTTTTACGGCCTTCGGAATGCTGGTATTCGTTTTCATTATGCTCCTGTTCTTCAGTATGATTTCACAGGGTGTTGCATATTTTATATCTCTCGGAAGAGAAGTAATCTTCAGATTGAACTGACGGGGGAGGAGTAAGAGAAATGGAAAAAGAAAAGAAGATAAAAGAGCCTGAAGCTCCAAAGGCGCCTAAAGCACCTAAAGAGCCTAAGGTTAAAAAATCAAAATATCCGGAAGGATATATTGGCCGTCCAAAGCCGATGAAAATGAAAACCTTTGAATTTCACAAGCCTACAAAAATTTTCTGGATAAAATCTGCTTTAGTACTTGCGATTCTTGGTTTTCTTACATATATCGTAATACGCCTTGTTCAGGTAGGAAAGCTTGTTCAGCCTCAGTTTGATTATTATGAATATTCAGAGTTAAAAAAGGCTTCTGACTATGTGCTGGAAAATGATCAGATAAAATTTGAAATTGATCCGGCAACAACTAATTTTACTGTTCTTCAAAAGAATACAGGCAAGGTATGGCATTCAAGTCCTGAAGGTGCAAAAACTGATAAGCTTGCACTTACAAAAGAAAAGAACAATATGATGTCTGCTGTTCTTATTAAGTATTCTACAGAAAATGGAACAGATGATACTTACGACACCTATACAAACAGTGTTCAGCGTAAATTCTATAGCATTGAAAGAAAGGGTAACGAAATAACGGTAAACTATACGGTTGGTCAGATGGACCGCGAGTATATTTTCCCATTGATTCTTTACCAGTCTGATTTAGACAAGTGGACCGAAGGTCTTTCAAAATCTCAGGTAAATGCTGTCGGACGTGCTTATCATAAATACAACAAGAGTTCTTTCAAGGGCTCAGAGCTGCAGGATATGCTTGATAAGTATCCTGGAATGGAGGATGAAAACCTCTACCTTGTTTTTGAAAATGTTCAGAAGCACGTAAAGGAACAGATGGAAGACATCTTTGGAAAACAGGGCTTTACTTATGAAGATTATCTTGAAAATAAGGAGCTTTATAAAGAATCAAATATAAAGGAAGTTCCTGCTTTCAATATCTCTATGATTTATAAGCTTACTGGAAACACGCTTACAGTAACCATTCCTTTTAGTGAGATTTCTTACAGACTAAAGTATCCTATCACCCAGGTTTCTGTACTTCCATATTTTGGAGCAGCAGGTCCGGAAGAAGAAGGTTATCTGCTTATTCCTGAAGGAAGTGGAAGTATAATCAACTTTAATAATGGAAAAACAAAGCAGAACGGCTATTATGCTGATGTTTATGGCTGGGATTATGCAACAGAACGTAAGGCTGTAATTACAGAAACCCGTGCCGCTTTCCCTGCCTTTGGAATCGCTTATCCTGACAGCAGTGTACTTTCAGTAATCAACAAGGGTGCTGAATATGCCGGAATTACCGCTGAAATTGCAGGAAAGCTTGGAAGCTACAATTATGTACGTGCTGATTATAAAATGCTTCACCGTGAACAGTACGAGGTAACAGCCCGCAGTCAGAGCTCTCAGTTTGTTTATGAAGAAGCTTTACCACAGAACGAATCTATAGAACAGAGCTTTACTTTTGTAGACAGCGGTTCTTATGTGGATATGGCTAAGGCTTATAGAAACATCCTTTTACCTGGAGCTCAAAAAACAAAGACAGAAAATGTACCTGTAGCAGTTGAACTTATAGGTGCAATTGAAAAAATCCAGCAGGTAGCCGGAATGCCTAAGGTTTTACCTTACCGCCTTACAAGCTACAAGGAAGCTGGTGATATCATCCAGGAAATTGAGGAGCTTGGAGTAAAAGGTGTAAGTTATAAGCTTTCTGGCTTCATTAATGGTGGTATACGTCAAAAATTGATGAAGAATGTAAAGTTTATTTCAGTATTGGGCGGAAAATCTGATTTTAAGAAAATGCTTAAAAATACAGAAGCTACTTCTGCAAAGCTATATCTTGATGGCTCTGTTCAGACCGCTTATCGCTCTGGTATTACAAATGGTTTCTTTGCATATAAGGATTCTGCCCGTTTTGTAAGTGATGAGCTTTGTAAGCTTTACGAATACTCTCAAATCTGGTATGGACGGGATCCTGACCGCGATACCTATTATCTCTTGAATTCTAAGCTCAGAGAGCAGAGTTCGGAAAAATTCATAAAGACCGCTGCTAAACTTAAGCTGAATGGTATTTCTTATCGTGATAACGGAAATCTTCTTTCTTCTGATTTTAATGAAAAGAAGTTCTCGTCTCGTGTTAATGAAGCTTCAAAGCAGAAGGAACAGTTTGAAGAGGCCCGGGAAAAAGGCCTTGGAATAATGATTAATGGCGGAAATGACTATGCAGTAGGAAATGCAGATTTTATTACAAACCTCACTCTGCATGGAAATGAATATGCAATTATAGATGATTTTGTTCCATTCTATGAAATTGCTTTGCATGGTTTTGTTAATTATGCAGGAACTCCTGTTAATCTTGCTTATGAAGAGGATCAGCTGATTCTTGAATCTGCTGAGGTTGCAGCAGGTCTTAACTTCTCCTTTATGGAAGCTCCTGCAGAAAAGATACAGGAAACCTATTACACAGAGTATTATTCAAGTAATTTTGATGCCTGGAAACCAAAGTTTGCAGCAATTTACGAGGAGTATAATTCAAAAATAGCTCCTGTAATCAACAGCCCGATTTGTGGCCATGAATATGTCGGAGAAAAGGTTACAAAAACCACATTCGAAAATGGCTATGAAATTTATGTAAACTTCGGCTATGCAAATTATATGACACCTTCGGGAAAATTTATTCCTGGAAGAGATTACCGTATTATGAAGGTGGAGGACTAATATGAAGAAAAAAGTCGGATTAATGGGAAGAAGGGCACTTTACGGATATCTTTTTATCCTTCCTTTCATTCTTGGTTTTATATTTTTTATGATTAAGCCTCTGGGCCAGTCTTTACGGATGGCTCTTTCTGATGTTGTAATTTCAAACCAGGGCTTCCAGTTGAACTGGAATAGCTTTGCAAACTTTAAGAAAGCCTTTCTTGTAGACTCTGAATTCAACAGAATGCTTGTTGAGTCAATAAGTCAAATGATTTTCCGTTCGCTTGCAACTATTGTATTCAGTTTCTTTGTTGCCCTGCTTTTGAATCAGAAGTTCAAGGGAAGAACCCTTGCACGCTCAATCTTCTTTCTTGCAGTTATTCTTTCATCGGGTGTACTTGTAGGACTTGAATCCAGCAATGCACTTATGGCAGAAATTAAAAAGCTTATTGAAGAATCTGGTAATGTAAACTCTGTTACAGAGGTTCTGGAGGAAATACTTCTTTCAGGTTCAACTGGAGTCGGGGGAATAAGTTCAAAGGTTTTTGAAAAGGTTTTTGAAATTATTGATTCAATTTATGATGTCGCAATGGCTTCAGGAATCCAGATTATCATCTTCCTTTCCGGACTTCAAACTATTCAACCTGGTTTGTATGAGGCTGCTTATATGGAAGGTTGTACTAAATGGGAAACTCTGTGGAAAATTACAGTTCCAATGGTAAGTCCTCTTATTCCTGTCTGCTGGATTTATACAATCATAGACTTCTTTATGAAGAGTGATAATCAGATTATGGATAAAATCAACACTCAGATGACTGAGCTTTTGAACTACGGCTTCAGCTCTGCTATGGCCTGGATTTACTTTGTTGTCTGTATGGCTCTCATAGGCTTGAGTTCATTGATTATTTCTAAGGTGGTATACAACTATGACTAATAAAGAAAACAAAATCAAAAAAGCTAAAAAGACAGTAACTGTAAACACAGATACCCGTTCTTTCTGGGAAAGAAATGAAGCTTCTAATGGTATTCTTCTTACAGAAACAATCAAGAAGTATGCAATTTCTATCTTTCGTGGCATTCTGCTTTTTGGAATGTGCTTTATGATTATTCAGCCTCTGTTGAACAAACTTGCATTGAGCTTTATGGCAGAAAAGGATTTGTATGATACTACAATTATTCTGGTGCCAAAACACTTTTCAGTAAGTAACTGGAAAATTGCCACAACAATCTTGAATTACAAAACAACAATCTGGAATACTCTCTGGGTTTCGGCTTTTGTTTCTATTATAGAAGTATGTATGTGCGCTCTTGTAGGATATGGATTTTCACGTTTTAATTTCCCGCTTAAGCGCTTCTGGTTCTTCTGCGTAATTCTTGTAATTGTAATTCCTCCACAGACAATTTCAACTTCGCTCTTCCTTCATTTCCGCTATTTTAATTTCTTTGGAAAAACCATAAACCTTCGCGGTTCTATACTTCCTTATGTTTTGATGTGTATGGGTTGTATGGGTCTGAAAAACGGACTTTATATCTTTATGATCCGTCAGTTCTTTATGGGCTTCCCGTTTGAGCTTGAAGAGGCTGCTTATGTTGATGGTTGTGGTCCTCTCAGAACCTTCTTCCAGATTATGGTTCCCGGAGCAAAGCCGATTCTGACCTCCTGCTTCCTTTTCTCTTTCGTGTGGCAGTGGACAGACAGCTTCTATTCAAACCTCTTCCTGGGTAAGATTCAGCTGCTTTCTATTCAGCTTGCCTCTATAGCAGATAAATTTGGTATTTATCTTTCAAAAATTAACGGTGGTTCAACAATTGCGCCTGTTGGTTATACGAATGCAATCGTTTCTACAGGTATGCTGGCTGCTGTGCTGCCTCTGATAGTGCTTTACATTTTCTGTCAGAGACTCTTCGTAGAAAGTCTTGCCAGCACCGGTGTAAAGATGTAGGTAAAATTTCTTATGTGAATTCCTTAAAGTGGTGGTATAATTACTATAATTAGGCAATTTGCCGTTTACGGCGTAATTTTATAAAAAGGAGTATAAATTTATGAAAAAAATTGCACTTTTAGCAATGTCTGCTATGTGTGTTCTCGCACTCGCAGGCTGTAACAAATCTAAAGGTCCATCTGAAGCTGCTCTCAAGGCTGCTGAAAATGGAGACTATTCTAAACTTCCAGTTGCTAAAGATCCAGCTTCTAAGAAAGCTTATGATTTTGGAGGAATGGCAGTAAAAATTTATGACTGGTGGTCAAATCCGGATGCAACACCTTCTTCAAAGGCAGAAGAAGATCAGCTTGCTTACCGCAAGTATCTTGAAGAGACATATAACTTCACTCTCATTCAGGATAACCTTGGTGCAGGTTGGGGTGATCATCCTGCAGAAGTAGCTAACTACTGTATTACTGGTGGCGATGATGCCCGCATTTTCATTATTGATGGACGTTCTGCATTCTCTGGTCTTGCTGCAAACCTCTGGGCAGATATTTCTAAAACTCCAGATATCGACTGGACAAAAGAAAAGTGGAACAAGGCTGTTCTTGGTGTAATGCCTGGCAAATCATTTGCTGTTGGTAAGCCAGAACCACGTCAGTGTGTCTTCTTCAACAAGCGCGTTCTTCAGGAAAACGGTTTTGACCCTGATGAACCATATAAGCTTCAGGCAGAAGGAAAGTGGACATGGGAAGTATTCGAAGAAATGTGTGCTGCTTTGACAAAAGATACAGATAACGATGGTATTATCGACCAGTATGCACTTTCTGGAACAAACGGAGAATTTGCATGGTCTGCAATTTATTCAAACGGTGGAAGAATCGTAAATGTTGATTCTAACGGAAAGTACTATCTCGATATGAGTGACAATGTTATGGAAGCATGGGATTACACAAGAAGAATCTTCGTAAACTATAACAAGCCAGCTGGAGAAGGTGCTAATTGGGACTACTACAAGGCAGACTTCTTGAGTGGTGCAACTGCATTCTATAACAACCAGGAATACGATGCTCAGGCAAACGGTATGCTTGCTGACATGAAGGATGACTGGGGTATGGTATGTTTCCCACTTGGACCAAAGGGCGATGGAAAATACTTCACACTTAACCAGGATAACATGCTTGTAATTCCAAGCTGCTACTCACAGGATAAGGTTAACAAGATTATGAAGATTTATGACTTCTGGTCTGACACAGTACCAGGTTATGATGATCCAGATGCATGGAAGGAATACTACTATGCAGGCTTCCGCGATACACGTGCTGTTGATGAAACAATGCAGTATATGATGGACAACTCAAAAGCATGGAATGCTTGGTTGATCCCTGGCTTGAACTATGCTCCACTTTCATGGAATATCTGTGCTGGTGCAGATGTTGCTGAGACATATGAGTCTATGAAGAATGAACTTCAGGCTACAATCGACGAGGCTATGAACAAGTAAGTTCAGCCTTTAAGATAAATGTCATTCCCGCGAAAGCGGGAATCTATACAATACAGTTTTGTCTAGATTGCCCGGTCAAGCCGGGCAATGACATTTTAAAGCCATATACTGTTCGTTGAAAAGAAAGTCTATTTTTTATATAATAAAAATATGTCAAATCACGGTACAATTACTAACGACAATCACGCAGCACTCTGGCATGGACGTTTTAAGGAAGGTCCTGATGCAGATGCAGTAAAATTTGAAACTTCAATTAATGATGATATGCGCATGGCCTTTGTTGATATTTATGGCAGTCAGGCTCATGCAAAAATGCTCTGCAAACAGGGCTTGATTTCCGAAGAAGAAAAAAATCAGATAGTTGATGGACTCGAATCGATTAAAGAAGATTTGAAAAATGAAAAGCTTTCTGTAGATCTTTCAGCAGAAGATATTCACTCTTTTGTTGAAGCAACCCTTACAGACAGAATAGGCGAGGCTGGAAAAAAAGTTCACACAGGCCGCAGCCGAAATGATCAGATTGCTCTTGATGAAAAGCTTTATCTCCGTGTTCAGATTAAAAAACTGCAGAGTGAGCTTTTAAAGCTTATTGATGTTCTTGTAAAAATTGCTTCAGAAAATAAAGATACTTTAATTCCGGGCTTTACCCATATGCAGCATGCTCAGCCTGTAACTCTGGCTCATCACCTTTGTGCCTGGGCCTGGAGCTTCAGCCGTGACTTCACCCGCCTTGCAGATGCCGCAAAAAGAGCAGACCTTTCACCAATTGGTTCCTGTGCACTTGCAGGCAGCGGACTTCCGCTTGACCGTACATTCGAAGCAGATTTACTTGGCTTTGGCGGTGTAACAGACAATTCTCTAGATTCAGTTTCTGACCGTGACTATTATCTCGAGACTGCTTCAGATCTGTCGATTTTACAGATGCATCTTTCACGCGCCTGTGAAGAAATTGTTTTATGGTCTACAACAGAATTTAATTTTATTGATTTGAGCGAGAAGTGGTCTACCGGCAGCTCAATCATGCCGCAGAAAAAGAATCCTGACTTTGCAGAGCTTATCCGCGGAAAAACCGGTCGTGTTTACGGTGATATGTTGGCACTCTTTACAATGATGAAGGGGCTTCCTCTTGCCTACGACCGCGACATGCAGGAAGACAAATCAAGCTTCTTTGAGGCTTATGATACAGTAATTTCAAGTGTCAGAATCTTTACAGAAATGGTAAGAACTGCCAGCTGGAATAAAGAGGTAATGACAGCTGCCTGCGACGGCGGTTATCTTAATGCAACTGATATTGCAGACTACCTTGTACGCAAGGGACTTCCATTCCGTACTGCACACGGAGTTTCTGCCGGCCTTGTAAGAAGTGCAATCGAAAAGAACTGTCGTCTGGAAGAACTCGATTTTGGCGAATATCAGGCAGCAAGTCCTCTTTTTGAAAAGGATATTTTTGATCTGATAACACCTGCAAAGTGTGTTGAAATCAGAAAGACAATCGGCGGACCGGCTCCGTCGGAAGTGCAGAAGCAGATAGAAAAGCTTTCTGTCTTTGTTAAGGAAAATACATCGAAGGGAAATGACCCTTTTGATGATTTGATATAGGAGTTTAATATGAAAAAGATTATTTTGACTGTCCTTGTAGCAGCATCTCTTTTTGCTGTAGCAGGCTGTAAAAAAGCAAACAAAAAGGCTGCCGGCGATGCAGTTTCTGCTCTTAAAGACCGCGGAGTATTTGTACTTGGTCTTGATGATTCATTCCCACCACTTGGCTTCCGCAGTGACGACAATGAAATTGTTGGTTATGATATTGACCTTGCAAAGGAAGTTGCAAAGCGTCTTGGTGTAGAATTCCGAGCTCAGCCAATCGACTGGGATGCAAAGGAAATGGAGCTTGAAACAGGTAAAATCGACTGTATCTGGAACGGCTTTACAATCACAGAAGAACGCAAGGCAGCTCTTTCTTTTACAGAAGCTTATTTGAATAATGAACAGGTTCTTGTTGTTCGTGCCGACAGCGGAATCAATTCTCTTGCAGATATGAAGGGAAAGATTGTTGGTATTCAGAGCGGTTCAAGTGCTCAGGAAGCAGTAGATGATAATCCTGCTTTTGCAGCATCAATTGCAAAAACAATTATGTTCAAGGATAACATTACTTGTCTGAACGACCTCGACATTGGTGGTGTAAACGGTGTAGTAATGGACAGTATTGTTGCAAATTATTCTATTGCACAGACAAAGAAACCATTCAAAGTAATTGAAGAACCTCTTGCAAATGAAGCTTATGGTATAGGCTTCAGAAAGAATGAGCCGGAATTGCGCGATGCAGTCTGGGCAATTCTTAAAGAAATGCAGGCAGACGGAACCGTAACTGCAATCAGCCAGAAATGGTTCGGCCGCGATATTTCAGTTATTAGATAATGTCTGATAGATATATCAAAATGCTTCAGGCGATGCTTGCAGGCTCTGTAACATCGCTTGAAGTTTTTTTTCTTACAATTTTATTTTCAATTCCTCTTGCCCTCCCAATTTCTATGGGAAGAATGTCTAAGCATAAGCTGCTTTCGGGCACTACAAATGTTTTTCTTCTGGTAATTCGCGGAACACCTCTTATGCTGCAGCTGCTGGTTGTTTACTTTGGCCCGGGACTTTTTGTCCGCTGGCTGGTAATGAAGGGCTATGACCTTTCCTTCAGATGGAACCGTTTTGCTGCCGCTATTGTAGCCCTTTCAATAAATTATGCGGCTTACTTTGCAGAAATCTACCGTGGAGGAATTGAATCTATTCCAAAGGGACAGTATGAGGCCGCAAAGGTTCTAGGCTACACCGGTCCTCAGACCTTCTTTAGAATTGTCCTGCCACAGGTAATTAAGCGGATTGTCCCTGCAATGGGTAATGAAGTTATTACTCTTGTAAAGGATACAGCCCTTGTTTCTGTAATCGGCGTAAGCGAGCTTCTGATGGTTGCTAAGGAAAGACAGGGAGCTCTCTTCTCCTTTGTACCGCTTTTTATTGCCGGTGTCTTTTATTTTGTTATGAACTGGATTGTTTCAATTGCCTTCCAGCGTCTTGAAAAGAAGTTGAGTTATTATTCATAGGGGCAGAGAATGGAAGAAATAATCCGTGTAGAAAATATCAGAAAAACCTTCCGCGACAATCTTGAAATCTTAAAGGGTATTTCCTTTTCGGTAGAGAGGGGTGAAGTTCTCAGTATTATCGGGCCAAGCGGTTCGGGAAAGTCTACCATGCTCCGCTGTATTTCTCAGCTGGAAAGTGTAACCGACGGAACTATTAAAATCTGCGGCCAGACCCTTGTAGAAAATGGTGTCTATGCAGATAAAAAGGCCCGCCACGAAATCATTCTAAAAAGCGGCCTTGTATTCCAGAACTTTAATCTTTTTCCTCATTATTCAGTTTTGAAAAACGTTACGGCGGCCCAGATCCGTGTTCTCAAAAAAGCAAAAGAAGAAGCAGAAGCAACCGC
>JAEEGJ010026446.1_pt1 | contig 11759 bp, 9 predicted proteins | sample 8958761 | NCBI WGS metagenome assembly JAEEGJ01 (sample SAMN16246546, study PRJNA631951) | gut metagenome | biome: gut microbiome; feature: rumen; material: RS-attached | host: Bos | place: Iran: Karaj | collected 2018-10
CCATTCCTTTACGTTTGGCTCGGTAACGGGACTGATGAGGTACTTCGGACCAAACATATACTCGTATTTCTGTTGCAGTGCCTCGGGGTCATCGGCAAAGTCGAACACCAATGGGCGCATCAGTGTGTAGCCCTGATCGGCAATGGCGGTGGCGCAGGAGTCGATATAGGGTTGCAGGCGTTCACGCTCTTTCAGACAGTCGGCAATGATCTGTTGTGCCTCAGTGCCGTAGTTCCAGGGCTCCGTGTTGCTCATGTAACCATGCACACGCATCAGCGGCAGATAGACGCTTGTCTCTATCCAACGGAGCATGCGCTCGATATAGTCCTGATCGGTGTATTGATCCTGCGGACGGAAGAAACCGCCTGCATCGTAGGTCCACCAGGGGATGCCTGCTGCCTGGATACCCAGACCTGCCGTTATCTGACGGCGGAAGGTCTCCCAGTCGTTGCCCACATCGCCAGACCACAGGGCAGCGTTATAGCGCTGGATGCCTGGGAAACCGCAACGTGTCAGGATCATCGGTTCACGGTCAGCTGCCACGAGACCGTCATGAACGGTCTGACAGACGAGTAGGGGATAGATATTACGTACCTGTTCGCCACTCCACTGACCTTTGTTCACACGACGGCCCACGAGATCATCGTTCTCAGGCTCAGTGGCATCCTGCCACCAGGCGTCGATGCCCAGAGGCAGCAACCGCTCCCTGAAGTTCTTCCAATAGGCAGTGGCAGCCTCGGGATTGAAGAAGTCGATCCAGTCGGTTTCGGGGATATAGAAGCCGTCGCGCGCCATCTGCTGTCCCACCAGCGAGCTTTTATCAATCTTTGACCATACACTCAGCATCAGGCGGATGTCCATCTGGTGCAGACTGTCGGTGAGTGCCTTAGGGTCAGGATAGTTGTCGGCATCAAACTGCATGGAGTTCCAGCCTGTATTGCCCCAGTACTGCCAGTCCTGCACAATCATACTGATGGGCAGATTCTCTTGCTTGAATCGGTTGGCGGTGCTCAGGATCTCATCCGACGAGTGGAAGCGCTCACGGCAATGAATATACCCCAATGCCCATGACGGCATCTTCGGCGCCTTGCCTGTGAGCTCGCGATAGGTGGCGATGATCTCATCGGGGGTGCCTGTAAAGACGGTGTAATCCACACGCTCAGCCACAGGTGAACTGAACACGGTCTCGTCGTTCACTTTCTGATAATAGAGTGTCGGCTGATCATCCTTGGTGAGCTCTGCCGAAAGCTGGTGCTTGCCAGCTTTCAGATGTACGATCTGTGAGGCCGTAGGGGGCAGCCAAATGTTCTGCATCTCGATGACGGTCTCACCGTCGATGCAGAGGTTATGACGGCGTGCCATCTTCTGACCCACATCGAGCAAGAGGGCATAGTCGCCCTCCTCAGCGATGGAGATGGTGCCTTCGAAGATATGACGTTCGCGCACCTCGCGCTTGCCGCCTTCTGTGGAGGTGACATCGACAATCTCTTTCTCACCAGCGCCCGCCTGTTTCTTCAGGACCACGCACTGATCAGCGGGGTTGAACTCCGTCATGCCATAGTTGTTCCACAGGATGCCATAGCCCTTGCTCGACAGCAGCATGGGGATGGAGATCTGTGTGTTTACCTGGGTGAGGCGTCGTGAGAGGCCGCGCACATTCGAAAAACCATCCTGAAACTGTCCCAGTCCGAACTGATAGTCATCTTTGGAAGAACTGAAGGCTAAAGTAGCCTTGCCATTGCTGAGCTGATGCCTAATGGCGGTGAAGACCACTCGTCCTGCGGCATCTTTCACAGACACCTTTTGGTGCTGGCTATCTATATCCACTGTCACGTCAGCCTCCTTCACAGGCGTTTGGTTGACGTATGTCCATTCTGGAAGCGTTTGTTTGACTTCACCCTCCTGATACTGGATGCGAACGGCATTGCGGGCGATGGTGGTAATGGTCAGTTGTCCGTTTCCAAAGGGAACGGTATCAGCAGATGCTGCTGTAAGACAACAGATGGCTGCTATGGTTGACAGGATCTTTTTCATATTCAGTTCTTTTTGATGTAATCCACAAAGGCATAAGGATAGGTATGACGCTCATCGGTGTCGTGACTTTCACGGTTCACCTCCTGCCAGTCATCATACGCAGGAAAGAAGGTGTCGGCTTCAGCGGGCGTGTCGTCGATCTCCGTCAGACAGAGACGGTCGGCCAGTGGCAGAGCTTGTTGATACACGCTGGCACCACCGATGATATAGATGTCCTCGTCGGCAGTGCAATGCGCAAGGGCTTCCTCTATGGATGCATATACGTCGCAACCAGGAAAATCCTTTGTGCTGCGGCTCAGAACGATGTTACGACGATTGGGCAGCGCGCCTTTGGGGAGCGACAGAAAGGTGTTGCGCCCCATGATGATGGTGTGCCCGGTGGTGAGCTGCTTGAAGCGCTTCAGGTCGTTGGGCAACCAATAGATCAGCTTATTCTGAAATCCGATGGCTCTATTCTTCGCCACCGCTGCAATAATATTAATCATTTTACCTTTTTACCTTTTTACTTTTTTACCTTTACACCTTTACACACTAACCTCCGCTTTGATATGTGGATGGGGATCATAGCCTTCAAGCTGGAAATCCTCGTACTGGAAATCGAAGAGTGATTTCACATCCGGATTGAGGATCATACGGGGCAGGGGACGAGGCTCACGGGTGAGCTGCAGCTTGGCCTGTTCGATATGATTCAGATAGAGATGGGTATCGCCAGTGGTATGGATGAAGTCACCAGCCTTATAGCCTGTCACCTGTGCCATCATCTGCAGCAGCAGGGCATAGGAGGCAATATTAAAAGGTACACCCAGGAAGGTGTCGGCACTGCGCTGATAGAGTTGCAGCGACAGGCGGTCACCTGCCACGTAGAACTGGAAAATGGTGTGACAGGGCGGTAAAGCCATCTTGTTGACCTCTGCCACGTTCCAGGCTGACACGATCATTCGACGGGAGTTGGGATTGTTCTTCAACTGATCCAGCACATATTGAATCTGGTCGATGGTACCCCCGTCATAGTCGGGCCATGAACGCCATTGGTGTCCATATACCGGTCCGAGCTCTCCGTTCTCGTCAGCCCATTCGTTCCAGATGCGCACGCCGTGCTCCTGCAGGTACTTCACGTTGGTGTCACCCTTCAGGAACCAGAGCAGTTCGTAGATGATCGACTTCAGATGGAGCTTCTTGGTGGTGAGCAGGGGGAACCCGTCGTCGAGGTTGTAGCGTGACTGGGTGCCGAAGATGCTGATGGTACCGGTACCGGTACGGTCGCCTTTCTCAGTACCTTCCGTCAGAATACGATTAAGAATGTCTAAATACTGTTTCATATATTTTACCTTTTTACTTTTTTACCTTTTTACCTTTTCCATCATCTCCACAGGTTCTGTTGGCAGGTGGGTGGTCTTGATGCGCCAAGGCTTCGGGTAGAGGTTGTTGGCGCGGTTGCCGATGTTCTTGACAGGTCCAAGGGCGAACCCCTTATAGGTGACGGTAACAAAGCCGCGAGGGGTATCTGCAGGCAGTGTCAGAGCCTCACCACGCAGGTATTTCAGAGCGTCGGCGTAGGGCAGGTCAACCTGCGGGTAAGCGCCTTCGGGCAGATCGGCTTTCAGTACCTTGAGGCGCTGCATGTTGTTTTTGGTGTCAGCCCCAGACTTCGTGCCTCCCTTCCTGAGTACAGCGACGAACAGACCTTCACTCTGTGTGATACCGGGGATGAAGCGATAGACGGGCGCCTCGAAGCCCGCAAGCAGTGAACCCGTGATGCGCCATTCCGGCTTGGTGGGAATCTCCAGCGGCTCTGCGTCGTAGGTGTCGATGATCCAGCGCACGTTCTCTTCGTTCTCCTTGGTATTAAAGGTACACGTGCTATAGATTAGGATGCCGCCAGGGGTGAGACACTCCCAGGCGTCGGCGACAATCTCTCGTTGCAGGCGCCAGCACTTCTCTACGTTCTGCAGACTCCATTCACCGATGGTGGCAGGGTCTCTGCGGAACATCCCTTCACCAGAACAAGGTACGTCGCACAGTATCATGTCGAACAGGGCCTTCGCCTTGTGGTAGTCGCGTGGATAGTTGTTGGTGACGACGCAATCACTCCAGCCCCATTTCGTGATGTTCTCCAAAAGGATCTGTGCCCGTGAGGTGATCGGCTCATTGCTGACCAACTGGCTCCCCTCAGGCAGGACACTGCGGACGGCAGTGGATTTACCGCCAGGCGCAGCACACATGTCGAGGACGGATAAAGGCTCTTGTCCTAAAAGCGTTCTGAGGATATGACAGACAAACATGGAGGCGGCTTCCTGCACATAGTAGCAGCCAGCATGGAAGAGCGGGTCGAAGGTGAAAGCGGGGCGCCCCTTGAGGTAGAAGCCTTCGGGGCACCAGGGAACGGCTTGCTCTATATGCTCCGCCCTCAGTGCTACATCGTGCCTGGGATTCAGTCGGATGCTGGTGGGAGCCTCCTCGTTGAAGGCTTCCATAAAGCTGTTAAAGCGCTCTTCGCCCATCACCAGCCTGGTTTCTCGGATAAATTCTTCGGGCAGTTGTATCATTTTCGGTACAAAGGTAGTGCAAACTGAGCGAAAAACCAAATTATATTTGAGTTTTTCCGAAGTGCAGCCTACCTTCGGGCAGTTTTCTGCGCAAAATTAAGAAAAATATAAGAATTTCCATTATCTTTGCAACTAATTTATGATTTGTTGCGTCAAACAGACAAAGAAATCCTGAATAAAGGTAAAAAAGTAAAAGGGTAAAAAAGTAAAAAGGAGAAAAGATATGAAAAAGTATTTAATCGCAATCGCAATGGTGCTGACTCTCAGCATGAATGCTGACGCAGCGGCACAGCGCCACCGTCATACGCCCCGTACGGAGCAGACGGACTCTACTAAAAACAATCCAAGTGCAATCGAAGCCTTTTCTGACACAACAACCGTAGCTGACTCCACCGTCATGGATTCGCAGTCAGGAAGCTCACACGTCAGAGTCGTCAGCGACGACGATGTGGACGGTATATTGGAACAAGTATTCGGTAATCTCGACAAAACTGCGATAGCAGGCATGTTTTTCGCTGCCGTTATTATTTTTATCATGTTTGTCCTTGCACCGATATTGATCATTGTCGCCGTGTTCTACTTCATCAACAAGAACCGTAAGGACCGGATCAAACTGGCACAGATGGCAATGGAGAAAGGACAGCCGATACCCGACGAGCTGTTGAAGGAGAATCAGAATCCGCTTAGCAACGACGACTATCAGACTGGTATCCGACAGATGTTCACAGGCGTAGGACTCGCCATCTTCCTCGGGATCGTGGTCGGAGATATTGGTTTCGGCATCGGTGCGCTCGTCTTCTGTATCGGACTTGGTAAGTGGTTTATCGCCAGACAGTCGGGCTTTGGAGGAAACAACACGTCGTTTGGCAATACAACAGATATTAATAACAACATCAATCATTCGGAACAATGAACAAAAGACTGACACGCTCTAATGACAGAGTATGGGCTGGGGTTTGCGGCGGCATAGCCGAATATCTGGATTTCGACCCCGTATTGGTAAGAATCGCGTACGCTTTCCTGACACTCTTTACAGCCTTTAGCGGATTGATCTTCTACATCGTGCTGTGGATCGTAATGCCAGAAAAGAACCTCTTGGAAAAATAAAAGGTAAAAAGTGGCAGAGTTCAGCGATATATCTCTCGTGACGCAGGTGGCGGTATTCCGAAACAAGAAGGCTTTCGACCAGCTTGTCAGGAAGTATCAGTCGCCTGTTCGTCGGTTCTTCCTGAATCAGACGCTGGGGGATGAGCAGCTGAGTGACGATCTGGCGCAAGAGACTTTTATCAAGGCCTATATGAACATCACCAAGTTTCGTGGTATGGCAAGCTTCTCTACCTGGTTGATGAGAATCGCCTACAATGTGTTCTACGATGAAGTCCGCTCCCGCCATCAGACAGAAGACGTAGATAGTTCCGTCACTGTGGCTCGCCAGACCGTTTCGGCAAGTGATACCCTGAAGATGGATATCTATGCAGCCCTGGCGCTTCTGAAAGCTGATGAACGCACGTGTATCACCATGCAACTCATCGACGGCTATCCGATAGATCAGATCAGTAATATTACGGGCATTGCGGAGAACACGGTGAAGTCGCATCTGAGAAGAGGAAAGGAAAAAATGGCAAACTATTTAAAACAGAATGGCTATGACCGATAAAGACAATAAGATGATAGAGGCGTTCTTCAAGCAGGCTGCCCAGCAGCAGATTGAAGATAATGGCTTTACCGAGCGGGTGATGAGGAATCTGCCTGACAGGAAAATGGAAGTGGTAAGGAAGCTGTCGCAGTTGTGGACTCTGTTCTGCATGGCGGTGGCTGGCGTGCTGTTCTTCGTGTTAGGAGGCTGGCAGGTCGTGACAGCCCTGTTCTATGCTACGCTTCGCATGATGTTTGGTTGGTTGGAAGTGCAGATGGTGACTGCCACCACCACGGAGATACCCGTCAATCTGTGGGGTATCCTGCTGCTGGTAGCTATCGTATTGGTTTACCTGCCTTATCAAACAGCCCGTAAGTTGTCCGCAACACTATAAACTCTGTGCGTCGGTTTAACTGATGGCACAGTTCCTGTTGTTCCTCAGAGAGTGTGGTGAAGAATGGTTCGTTGAGTATGTCACCCTCTTTGAGGAACGGATATTTTTCTGCCACCTTCCGCTTGATGCGTTTCGGCTTGGCTTCACCATATCCTTTTGGTGTTAGTCTATCTGATAATATTCCTTTCTGAATGAGATAGTTAACTACGTTTTGTGCACGTAATTGTGAAAGGCGTTCGTTGTACTGGTCGGACCCTCTAAGATCGGTGTGAGCCGACAGCTCTATCGTGATGTTGGGATTGTCATTCAGCAGTTTCACAAGCTCGTCAAGGGCTGTCTGCGACTCAGGGCGCAGGGTGGCCTTATCGAAATCATAGAAGATATTCTCAATGAGTACAGGAGCAGAGATGTTTGCCAAGGGGAACTGCAAGACGTATTCTTCCGACTTCTTGACTGGTTCTACGCATAGCTGTTCCTGGTGGTTGAGATAGCCTTTGCAGGTGCCAAGGAACACATAATCGACGCCAGGTTTGATCTCCTGGGTGAAGGAACCGTCGCCAAGCACATTCAGTTTCAGATTGGTACCATCGTTGCCCACCATATAGACCTGTGCAGCAGGCAGTTCGTAACCGTCTTGCTCATACACCCACCCCTTGACGGTCTGAATAATCTCCGGATTATAGAAACTGTAGATGTGATCATAGCCTCTGGTATCGCCACGATTTGAACAAAAGTAACCTCGGTTATGCCGTCCCTCAAAGGTCATGCCGAAGTCGTCGCCTTGGGAGTTCAAGGGCGATCCGGGATGGGTCAGTTGGGTATTCTGATTTGAAATGTAAAAGATGTCAAGTCCACCTAAGCCGGGATGCCCGTCAGAAGAGAAATAGAAGTCGCCATTGGGACGGAACGTCGGAAACATCTCGTTACCTGATGTGTTGACAGGGGCTCCGAGATTCTCTATGCTGCCTATCTCGTTATTCCCATAGAGTCGGCATCGCCAGATGTCATAGCCTCCTACTCCGCCTAGCATATCGCTGACGAAATAGAGCCACTCGCCATCGGGTGATACGGCGGGGTGGGCATAGCTGAAAAGGGTATCTTTGGAGATGGTCAGTTCTGTAGGTTTGCTCCAAGCGGCATCGGTGCGGTTGGAGATAGCGATGGTGGCATAGCGGGGTGAGTTAGGGTCTGTCTTGCAGAGCGTGAGAAACATCGTCTGTCCGTCAGGGGAGAAACAACAGGCTCCCTCGTCGAAATCGGAGTTCAGTTCCGAATCAATCGCCTGAGGTTTCATCCATTTCCCTTTGTCATCCTTCTGTGAGTAGAAGATGTCGGCAGCTTTTGTTCCTGTGATACCGCTATACTCATCGCCTTGTGCCTGGTTGCGGGTAGAGGTGAAATAGAGCTGGTCGTGGTCGTCGCCAGCTAACATAGGTGAATACTCTGCCCGACGGGAATTAAACAGACCTTCACGCTTGACGATGTAGTCAGAGCCTTCTTTCTTCCACATCGGAGCCGACTCTGCTGCCTTGAGCTGGCTTTGGGCGAGTGACAGTAATGGGCTGTTTCTGAATTGTAAACTGTCGATTGCTATCCTGAACTGTCTGGCAGCCTCTTTATAGTTGCCATTGCGCATATAGAGCTGACCGAGATAGAGATGGGTCAGTGAGTCTGCCTGTTTATAACGGACCACATTATTATAAGCGGTAATAGCCTTGTTGGTGAAATTGATGCGACGATAGCATTCTGCCGTTTTCTTGGCACGTACACCTTTGAGTTCCCGCTCTTTGGAAGATGTCTGACTGTATGCCTTACGGTATTGAATGGCCGCATCGTGATACTCCCCGATGGCATATAGCTTGTCACCTTTCTTCATAGCCTGATCTGCACCGCAACTGAACAGCAGTCCGGTGGTGAGGGCTATCGTCAATATGGTGAAGAATCTGCGCATATCATCTTTAAAACGATATGGCTTCCGATTTATTGCTTCTTACCTTTTTTCTTTTTAGGAGTTTCGTCGGGCGTAACTGTGATACGACGGTTGGAAGGGTCGCTCATCACATCATGTACGATGTCTGCCACCTGCTGTTTCAACTCGTTGATAAACTGCTGGGCATCGTACTTCTGATGCTCAATGTCGCGGAGCTTCTTCTCCCAGATGCCTGTGAGTTCACAACTCTTCAGCAGCTCTTCGCGAATCAGGTCGATGAGTTCTATGCCTGTAGGTGTCGCCACCAGGCGCTTTCTCTCTCGCTTGATATAGTGGCGCTTGAAGAGTGTCTCAATGATCGAGGCGCGTGAGGAGGGGCGACCGATGCCGTTCTCCTTCATGGCAGCGCGCAGGGTCTCATCCTCCACAAACTTGCCGGCAGTCTCCATCGCACGCAGCAGCGAGGCTTCATTATAATAAGGTGGAGGTGTGGTCCACTTTTCTGTAAGGGTGGGCTTATGGTCACCGGATTCCCCTTTGACGAAGGTAGGCAAGGTACGCTCCTCGTCGTCTGGCTTCTTTTCTTCGTCGTCGCTGTCGGTTTTTACTTCGGTCTTCTCTCTGACGACACGCCAGCCTGGATCGAGAATCTCCTTGCCAGTCACCTTGAACTCGATGTCATCCACTTCGCCCAGAACCGTTGTCGTAGAGAACTTACAGTCAGGCAGGAAAACACCGATGAAGCGGCGGGCTACGAGGTCGAAGACTTTCTGCTCGGCATCGCTGAGATTCTGGGGAACAACGCCCGTAGGGATAATGGCGTGGTGGTCTGTTACCTTGGATGTGTCGAACACACGTTTCGACTTCTTCAGGGCTTTGCCGCCGATAGGCTTGATCAGCTCCGCATAGGGTGCCACACCGCCGAATTTTGTCTGATAGAGCCCGTTCAGCGTCTGAGGGCATTTGGCATAGATATCGTCGGAAAGATATTGGGTATCTACACGGGGATAGGTGGTGTATTTCTTCTCGTAGAGACTCTGGATGAGGTTGAGCGTCATCTCTGCCGAATAGGCGAACTTGCGGTTGCAATCAACCTGTAAGGAGGTCAGGTCGTAGAGCTGTGGCGGTTGTTCCTTGCCTTCTTTCTTCTCTACCTTTGTAACCGTAAAGGGCTTGCCCTCAATGGTCTCAAAGGCTTTTTCACCTTTCTCCTTACAGGTGAACTTTCCCTTAGTTGCTGTAAAGGTGGTATCACGATAGACGGTAGCCAACACCCAATAAGGCTCCGGCTTGAAGTTCTCGATCTCTTTCTGACGGTTGACGATGAGGGCGAGGGTAGGGGTCTGAACACGTCCGATGCTGAGCACCTGACGATCCTGTCCGTATCTGAGCGTATAGAGGCGAGTGGCATTCATGCCTAACAGCCAGTCGCCGATGGCACGTGAGAGACCTGCCAGATAGAGCGGCTGGTAGTCGGACTGGTCTTTCAGGTTGGCAAAGCCTTCGCGGATGGCTTCGTCGGTCATCGACGAGATCCAGAGGCGCTTGACAGGACAGGTGGCTTGTGCTTTCTGCATCACCCATCGCTGGATGAGTTCACCTTCCTGTCCGGCATCACCACAGTTGACGATACCGTCGGCAGCCTGCATCAGCCGTTCGATGGTGGCAAACTGTTTCTTGATACCCTGGTCGTCAATCAGTTTGATGCCGAAGCGCGGGGGCACCATCGGCAATTGTGTCAGTGCCCACGGCTTCCAGGCAGGTGTATAGTCTCCCGGCTCCTTGAGGGTACAGAGATGCCCGAAGGTCCACGTCACCTGATAGCCGTTACCTTCCATATAGCCATCGTGAGAGCTGTTAGCTCCCAAGATACGTGCAATATCACGAGCGACACTCGGTTTCTCAGCGATGCAAACTATCATAGTCGTTGATTTTCTTGAGATAATGCTCACGGAAGTCCCGCCAGTGATAATAAGGCGCGCAGTCGGTGGCAATGGGCAATGTTGCCTCTCTCTCATTGAGCAGCACCTTAAAGAGCACATCCTGGTCTTCAATATTCTCCCGATAGAAGATAAACTGTATGTTGGCGCCCATGGGGAAAACACTTGAGCTCCACCAGCCTTTAGCCTCCAGCTCTTCCAGGTTGTCAGTCTCTAAACCATAGCCGTTGATGTCTAACAGACAAACGAGGGGCAGCAGGACCGTATCGTGACCGAAGCGCATCTGTACGCCCGGTCTTTCAAGTCGGATACAGCTGTCGGCATCATTGATGATCTGACGCAACAGGAAACGCTGGCTATATGGCTGGTGACCTCCATTTAGTTTGCAGGCACCATAGTTGATATACCACCAGGCATTGTCGTCCTGCCAAAGACGATGAAGGTCTTCTATGGTAAAGATGTCTGTCAGGTAGCCTTCCTGATAAAGGTGCGTGTGATATTGGAAAAGACTCATCTTGATGAGGAAATAGTTCAGTTGTTGTTCATCAACTACTTCCTTGGCTTTATCAGGGTCCGTGAATAACAGCTTCATCAGTTCGGGATTGCCTTTGTGCGCAAGTGTAAAAGCATCGTGCGCAGCCTTGGCTTCCGGTGTTATGGCTTGCGCCATGAGCTGTTTGTCCTGATGGTTCATATACCACATGTCACTCGCCGTGGCATTCATCCTGATTCTCAAATTTGGATTATATTTTATCATTTCAAGCATGGCGCTTGCCATACTTAAGATACATCGGCTGACTGTGGTGCTACGGGCATCAATAAAGACATCTCCCTCGAATACTTCGGGAAATCTTTGTGGCATACGGGCGTAAATCTCACGTAGCTGGTGATGCCCGAAACCTGTCAGGTCGCCCCATCTCTTCTCGGAGTCGGCTATAATGGCACGTATCTGTCTGAGTACTTCGTTGCCCAAAGGAGTCAGTTGTCCGGCACTGTCCGCCCTGCACATCATCAGGTAGGGGATGTCGTAACCCATGCGCCTGTTGATATAACGGGAACCGTGGCGACCGTAGTGGGAGATATAGAAAGGGTGCTTGCCCGCGGGTGGCGCTGTCAGCTTTAAATCTGTGTTTTCTTGATAGGCGGCATAATTAGTCACGGCAAATGTCGGATCGTTCTTGAGTATATCCGATACACTTTGGGCATGCGTAACCCCTACGCCTGCCGCCAACAGCATTATGAAAAAAAGCGTTTTGATTCTCATACTGCCTGCAAAGGT
>JAEEGJ010026447.1_pt1 | contig 11758 bp, 19 predicted proteins | sample 8958761 | NCBI WGS metagenome assembly JAEEGJ01 (sample SAMN16246546, study PRJNA631951) | gut metagenome | biome: gut microbiome; feature: rumen; material: RS-attached | host: Bos | place: Iran: Karaj | collected 2018-10
CGCTTCCCTGACGCGCCGCTGGTACCCCTCTTCGCGTTCCATCTGCGCTTCGATATTGTTTGTCCCGATGATCAGATGCCGCCCGTCTTTGTCCTCCAGCAACGTGGCTTTCATGCTGACCCAGACCGGGGTATCGCCAAACACCAGCCGGTATTTCATGGTAAAAATTTTGTCACGCTCCAGGATGGACATGACCTTTTCCCTGTAAAACGTGCCCATGAAGCGTTCCCGGTCGTCTTCGTATATCAGCCGCGACATATTCCGCCGGCTCACATTGAAAAAGTCCTCACCGGTTTTTTCCAGCCCCAGCGTGTCGAATTCTTTTGTGGCAGAGTATTCGACAAAACGATCCGTATCCAAATCCACCACGTAGATACTGAAATAATCCCCGGCCAGCGCCGTGGCCACGCGCCCGAAGGTGATGCTGGCATGGTGCGCCGTTTCAAAGGCTTCCATTGCTTTCATCTGCTCATCCACGCTGCTGATGCCGATTACGATATGGCTTCTTTCCTTTTCAATCATGCGCGTGACCTTCAGGTGAACGTATGTGGGGACTCCGTTAAACATCAGGCGGAAGGTAAGCGTGTAAATTCCGCGCGCGTCAAGCTCCGAAATGATTTTTTCCTTTACGAATCCATCCAGGAACCGCTCCTGATCTTCCGGATGTATGATTGACTCAAAACGCTCCCGCGAAAAACCGATAAAATCCTCCCCGCTGCGCGGAAGGCCCAGCGCTCTGTATTCCTCCGACGCGCTGTATTCAATAAACTTATTGTTTTCCGTATTTACATAATAAATGCAGAAATAATCCGCTGCGAGGGCCTGCGCCACACGGGCCGGAGAAACTTCCAGGGCTTCCTGTTCCATGTTATGAACCATCCTCCGAGTTCTTCAGCCGGCTTCTTTGCCTGCCGCGCCGGATACGATAAAGGCGCCGGGCAGATTTGCCGGTACACAAAAATAAAGATTCGTTCAATTATGATTTAATCATATGAGATAACCTGCGTTTGCAGATCAATGTCATTCAATTAAATTTTACCACCGGTATTCATTTTAAACAATATAAACAGCCGCGGAAAATAAATTCCGCGGCTGTCAGAAAAATCCCGGTTTTTTGCGCATGACCTGTCTTTACGGTTTCCAGACAAACAACCCTTCCCCCAACGAAAGGGACCTTATCAAGTCCAGCAGTTCCTCATCCGGATTGAACAACGTGAGATGCGTATCGTCAGGCTCGGAAAGGATCATGGAGTTTCCAACCATTATATACACGTACAGTTCACTCATTATTCCGTTTCTTTCTCCGCTGCCTTTTTTTCCTGCAACTCTTTTTGCTTCCGCGTCCATTTGTTGATCCCCAGCAGTTTATGACGCCGGGGCCCGTAACGCTTTTTGAACTTTTGTGATTCACGCCTTTCGGATTTTAACATAGCCTGCCCCCCATTCAACCAGTTCATGATCCCCTGCAGCTGCCGCGTTAAACAACGATTAAAAACTAACTTCCTTTATGTAAATTATAACAAAACAGCCGCGGAAAAATCCACGGCTGTTAAATCATTTACTGTACAAAATTGGTATTTTTCGATTATTCTATCGTTTCGGCCGCCGGGCATCATAAGGACCGGTGCCGCCGGCGATAGCCTGCAGCTTTTCCCCGTCCAGCGCGTAATCGGCCAGTTCCGCCATGTACGCTTCGGCTTCGGCTTTGGTTATCTCATAGCCCCCGGCCTTCGCCAGCGCTATCAGTTCGTCGGCAGTTTTGCACTGCATGGCCGCCTTGATCATTTCACTCGTCAGCTCGCTCTTTTCAATTTTTGCCATCGTAAAAACCTCCGTTCAGCCCTTATTAATTTTCAAAGCAGTAGTCTTTGGGGCAGTCCGGATAGCACCCGCCGCCTGCTACTTTCTTCAGTTGCTTATCGTCCAGTTCCACATCGGCCAGCTCCGCCAGGTACGCTTCCGCTTCCTCTTTGGTTATCTCATAGCCCCCGGCCTTCGCCAGCGCTATCAGTTCGTCGGCAGTTTTGCACTGCATGGCCTTCATGATTTGTTCTTTTGTGAGTTCCTTTTTGTTGATTGGCATAATGTTCCCCTCCCTTAAATTATAATCAATACGGCGCGGAGTAATCCGGGCAAAAACTGGGACATTCTAAATCATTTCCGCAAAAACCGCCCGCAACACGTCTGACCTCTCCGTCTTTCAGCTCAAACTCCGACAGTTCGGCAAGGTACGCTTCGGCTTCTTCCTTAGTAATGTCAACGCCTTCCGATCTGGCATATACCATCAGCTCGTCAGCAGTCTTGCACTGCATCGCTTTTTCAATCTGTTCTTTTGTGAGTTCGTTTTTGTTGACCGGCATGATGTTCCCCTCCCCAAAAAAATTAATTTTTAACCCTGATGCGCAAACGCATCAGGGTTTAAACTCATTTAATTTCAACCGGAACAACAGCAAAGGAAACGCCGGATGTTTCATCAAAAAACTTTACCATTTCCTCACCATCGCACCGGGCGATGAGTTCCTTGCAACGGGCAATTGCTTTGGCCTTATCGTTGTTCAACGCATCGGCATAAGCTTTTGCATCCGCTTCGCTTTTGAACGCGCAGTCAATTAATGTTTGCGATACATTAAAACTGCAGGTGATGATGTAAATGTTCATGGCTCTCCTTTCTTAGGGAAAATTAAAAGTTTAATCTCCTAACTATTTTAAAATCGTTTTAACACATTTCTGCGAATTTACATTATATATCTTTTTGTCTGCTTTTTCAAGTTCTTCCACTTTCATATCCGGTGGTTAGCGGCGGAAATTTTAGCCACTCTGTTAAATGACGGTTTCCATCATCCGGTATACGCGTCTTCCGCCGTATTCTTAAAATTTTGTTTCCAACACTGTTATTCTGCACTCATGTTTCATTTTCCGATTCCTCCGCTACACAGGAATTTGTCTATTTACTCCATTAACATTGATTTACTTGATTATAACAAAACAGCCGCAGAAAAATCTACGGCTGTTGAAGAAAACACGAATTTACATGCCTTACAATTATAGTTTGTCATCTCTTATAATTATCATCCGGGATAAATATCATGTGGGCAATAATAAGGACATTCCGCATCGCACTTTGTATAGCACCCGCCGCCAGCTACATTTTTCAGTTCCTTACCGTCCAGTTCCACGTCGGCCAGTTCAGCCACGTACGCTTCCGCCTCTTCTTTAGTAATCACGTAGCCTTCGGCTTTTGCCAGCGCCATCAGTTCATCGGCAGTCTTGCACTGCATGGCCTTCATGATTTGCTCTTTTGTGATTTCGTTTTTGTTAATCGGCATGATGTTCCCCTCCTCAAAAAGAGTTGTTTTTAATGCCTCTTCTAAAAGCATATAATACAACCTAAGACAGATTCATCAAAATTGACGCTTATGGAATTTAATCTATGCCATCCCCCATCTTCTTCAACCGCTCGCCTTTCAATTCAACGGGAGCCCCTAACATCGTGCGGACACTCCCAATCGCAGCCACATACTGACTGACAATCAGCGTAGCATCCACTGCCGGCCATATTTTTAAGTTCTTTACCGTCCAGCTCAACATCGGTCAGTTCTTCCAAGTACGCTTCCGCTTCTTCTTTTGTAATCTCGTAGCCTTCTGCTTTTGCCAGCGCTGTCAGTTCCTCCACTGACTTGCACTGCATAGCTTTTTCAATCTGTTCTTTTGTGAGTCCATTTTTGTTGATAGGCATAATGTTCCCCTCCTCAAAAAAATTAATTTTTAATGCCTCTTATAAAAACATATAATACAGCCTATGAAAAATTCATACTTACAGGAATTGTTTTTATAATTATACCATATAATCTTTACTGAGAAAAACCCCGCTTCCCATCATCCGGTATACGCGTCTTCCGCCGTATTCTTAAAATTCTGTTTTGCCAGCCAGGCCTTTTCCTCCTCGTTTTCCGGAATGTCAATTCTTTCTATTTTGAAAATCACAGGACGCGTTCCGTCATTGCAGCAGGCGATCATCATGCGGTCGTCGTTTGTCCATCCCTTCATGATGGACCCGCCCTGCAGCGCGGCATATACATACCGGCTTACCGCGTCCCACGCCTCGCCGCAAAATCTGCCGTTCATCAAATGGTAGAAATCATCCTGCTGCGGCGTCCTTTTCAGCAAAAACGTGTCGCCCTTCTTAAAAAAAGGACATGGGCCCGATTTCGGATCCGCAAGATATTTTTCCTGATACTCTGTAAAACATTTTGTTTCCAGCACTGTTATTCTGCACTCATGCTTCATGTTCCGATTCCTCCGCTACACAGGAATTTGTCTATTCACTCCATTACCATTGATTTACTTGATTATAACAAAACAGCCGCAGAAAAATCTACGACTGTTGAAGAAAATCAGAATTTGTCATACTAAAACAAAACAGCCGTGGAATTTCCACGACTGTGAATCATTTACTGTGCAAAATTGGGGTTTGACATTGTATTATTATTGGAACTGCGATAAAATAAAATTGTGCCTTTGATATAATCATTTTTTACAGTCATCTTTCGGAGGTATTTTTTATGTTCTCGTCAAAGGAATTGGTAAAAGCAATAGAACTGCAAAAGTCTGCAAAACTTAAGCTTGCCTTACTTTCGGGTTTGGTGGAAAGACCAGCAGAGAAATTAGATGTCATTGATTATGAACTAATTAACAATTGGTTATATTCTCTCCAAGCTGACCTTGATTGTTTGTATCTTATGATTGCTGATTCTTCTAATGACTACCATTTGAGTCGTGAACAAGCAGACGCTTTCGAAGCAGCTGCTCACAGACAGAAACGACCTGTCCCTACTGTAGTTTTGGAATCAAGAAAATTTTATGATGAGGTAGAACAAGAGCGTAAGCAAAAGTAACAAGAGAATTATAAAAATAAACAGCTCCGTACTGCTGAAATGTATTCAGTGGTCGGAGCTGAATTTTTAATTGTTTTGATTTAATTATTGTGTGTAGCTTTCCAGTCGTTGTACTGATTCAACAATGGAGCACCATTAATATAGGAAATTTCAGGAATATCAGGACGCAACTCTATAATGCGTCTATAAGCGGCGGGTGCGTAAATAGATTTCCTACAATGAACCAGTACAGGTTTTCCGGTGGGAATGAGTTCTTTGTAACGTTTTTCTTCTTCTTCGATGCTGAGGACTTCGACAGGGATGTTGATAGCGCCGATAAAGTGCCCTTTATCATAGGCTTTGGTAGGCGCAACATCAATAATCACCAGGTCTTTTGTCTTTTTCATATATTCCATTGCCTGTTCAGGTGTAAGAGCTCCCAGTGCTTTTTGTCCTTTTGCATTGTTGGTTGGTTTTACCTGTTCTGTTGTCGTAGGTTTTGCATTCTTTTCGTTCTCTGCGTTTTTAGATGTATTGCCACAACCAGTAAAAATCACCAGTACACATAATACCAAAGCGGTGATTACGGACTTTTTCATTTTATATTCCTCCAAATTGACTAATACTTCTAAATTATCTTTTTTATAATTATAATGAGTGACTTGTAAAAGGTCAACGTTTTAATTTTTTCAATATTCGTTAGAAGGTGTATATGATTACGGTTAATCAATTCAATAAAAACGCTTGTTCGTTTTATGGCGCCGTGCTATAATATGACTTAGGGTGTTGCCATAACGGTGGACGGCTGGCCTTCTTCGGAGGGTCTATGCCCTCCGATTACATGGAAAGCAATTTCTGTGGAAAGGGGGGATAGCTTATGAGCGAGTTTGAGTTGTTCAGCGCGATGATGATAGTTTTGGCCATTGTTGTTAAACTGTTAATCTGCTTAATAAACGCAAAAAAGTAGCCGCCCCCTGCCAAGGATAGCGGCTACTTTTAAGTAGTTACTATGCAGGTCAGCCGTTCATCGGCAACACCTGTTTCTGAATAAATTTTAGCATTGCAAGAGGGGCTTGTCAACCAACTTTCTAAGACAAATAAAAAAGTAGCCGCCCCCTGCCAAGGATAGCGGCTACTTTTAAGTAGTTACTATGCAGGCCAGCCGTTCATCGGCAACACCTGTTTCTGTATAAATGTTAGCATTGCAAGCGGGGCTTGCGGTTCTGTACGACCCGTTGCTTATGCCTTATGATTTAAAGAGCGCACACAAAGCCAATGACCGCTAAGCCATGTAGTAGAAAAAAACCAGTTTTTACTGGTAGTTTCCGGCGCTGACGAGGATTGGGGATACGGACAACCTACGCCAGCCAATAAATGGGTCTGGCTGCTGTAGGAGTTATTAATCAGTGCTTCGGGAGGGGCCATTGAGAAACAAAAATAATCGAAAGTGGATTGCCCTTATAACGTTGATAATTGGTATCATTGCAACAGGATACACTATAGGATCCTATTTTACAGACTATGCTTTGAAGCGTGGTAATGATACGGATCCCTTGGCGCCGCCGGCTGCCTGTATAAGTATTCACGACAAGAGCAGGGAAGTTCCTGCTTTGCCTAAAGCGTCAATGGAAAAGTGGAGCGCGGTTTCGGCAGATGGCAGGCATCTGGCAGCGACCCGCTACTCTCCCCAAAATCCGGGTAAACGCTGGGTTATTCTCGTGCATGGTTATGGCCGGGACCAACGTTATGTAAGAGATTATGTGGGCGCGTATCTGGAAAAAGGGTATCAGGTTTTGACGCCGGATCTCTGTGCCTCCGGGGAAAGCGAAGGCAGCTATATTACTATGGGGGTAAAAGAAAGCGGGGAGGTTGCTCTTTGGGCGGCGAAAATTAAAGAATACGATCCTGCTGCCGACATCGTGCTGCATGGTGTGTCCATGGGAGCCGCCACGGTACTGATGGCCGCAGGCAGAGAGGATATATCCGGTCTTGTGGCTGTCATTGAGGATTGCGGCTATACCAGCGCCTATGCAATGTTTTCCAACCAGTTAGGCGTAATTTTTGGATTGCCGGAGTTTCCGATCATGGCCTGCATCGATGTGGTCAGCGGTATAAAGACAGGAGCCAAAGTGTCTGATGCCGCGCCTCTGAAAGCGGCGCCCCACATAAAGGTTCCTGTGTTATTCATTCATGGCGCTGCCGATACGCTGGTTCCGCCTGCTATGATGGAAAAACTGTTTGCCGCATGCAGAACTAAGAAAAAGAAACTTGTAGTTGAGGGGGCGGGGCATGGCGATGCGATGATAACGGACAGAGAGAATTATTGGAAATGCATTTTTGATTTTTTACAGGATGGTTAATTTGGATAGTTGATAAATGGATCAGGGGGAAACAGGATTGTGGTGTATTACAGACATGACGAATAAAATTTTATCGGTTATATTTTTGCTGGTATTGTTTTCAAGAACAACATTTGCGTCTTCCATCCCCCTTCGCGGTGTCGTCGAAGGTTTCTACGGAAAAGAGTGGACTGCTGAAGAACGCGCCGATGTTCTCCGCTTCTGCCATAGCAACCATCTGAATGCTTACATATACGCGCCCAAGGATGATCCATATCACCGCAAGAAATGGCGCAAGCCTTACCCTGCTGACAAACTAGATGCCTTGGGAAATTTGGTTGCCGTCGCGCAGCAAAACAACGTTCGCTTTATCTTCGCGGTGTCGCCCGGTCTTGACCTCAGCTATCATAGCGCGAAGGGCGAAAAGGATTTTGCTCTGCTGATGCGCAAACTCGATGTCATGTATAAAATTGGCGTGCGCGATTTTGCGGTTTTCTTCGACGATCTGAAGGACAAAAACGGTACGCATCATGAGAGCGGCAGGGCGCAGGCCGGTTTTCTCAACCGCGTGCAAAAAGAGCTGCGCAGGCAGTACAAGGACGTTGCTTCGCTGATAACCGTTCCTACTGAGTATTATCGCTTTGATATGCTGGGCAATTCCGGTGAAACCAACGATTATACGAAAGATTTTGCTGACACTTTAAGCAAAGAGATTATCGTGCTATACACTGGCGACGGAGTAGTTTGCGACGGTATTTCAGAGGAGGATTATCAGGCGGCCAATACAATTTATGGCCGTGAACTCGGTATTTGGTGGAACTACCCGGTGAACGATTACAGTGTTGCGCCGGTCGGCAAACGCAGAGCCAAACGTAACGCCAAACTTGCCCTCGGAGCGATTGAAAAGCTTCCGGCTTCCAATGCAACGGCGGTTTTCTTTAATCCGATGTCGCAGTACAATATGTCAAAGATTGCTCTTGCAACGGGAGCAATCTACGCAGACGATCCGGCTTCTTACGATGCCTCGCAAGCCTGGGATAGAGTTTTGAAGGAACAATTTGGCGAATTGGCTCCCGCGATGAAAGTTTTTGCTGTACATTCCAGCCACATGGAGAATTCCTGGGCGAAATGCGGAGCGAACGACGCGCCCGAATTTGTAGACGCCGTTCGTACAGTTATGATGTCGGCGCGTTTAAATCGAAAGCTTACAGGCGTCGCAGAACTGTCGCGTCAAATTGACGAGATGGAAAAAGCCGCCGACCTTTTGCTGAACAATTTGGAGCCGCAATATCTGGCAGAATGCAAGCCGCAACTGAAACAGTTCAAGCGCATCGCACAGGCTGACAGGCTGGCTTTAAAATCTTTGCAGGATAAAAAAATTGATCCGCGGCTAAAGGCTCTGCGTAGAGAAATTCATAAACATGCCCCTAAGGCGATTTTGTCAGAAAAAGCCGCGCTGAAATTCATTGACGACACAATTGATTTGCTCGGCACGCAGTGGGAGTGATTATGAGCAACATGCGGATGGAAGTGGCGCTGGTCGCCTGTCATGCGACAAAATTTTCTTATGATAATAATCGTTTTAATATCTGTTCCCGGTGATTAATAAACATCTCTGATATGCGGTAACTTTCTGTTTCCACATATTCGATTTTATGCAGGTTATCGTTATCAAAACTTAAAATCTCTGCCCCCGGCAAGGTCAGCAGAACCGGCGAATGGGTCACTATGAAAAACTGTGAGTTTTTTTTGACGCTTTCCGCTATTTTCAGAAGCAAGGTCATCTGGCGCTGGGGAGACAAGGCAGCTTCCGGTTCATCGAGGAAGAACAGGCCGTTCGAATTAAAGTACTCGTTGATTATAGTCAGGAAGCTTTCTCCATGAGACTTTTTGTGAAGTTTTAATTTTTTCCATTCCGCTTCTGTTTCGCTGTATTCTTCTTCCATTGTGGCAACGTTATAAAAACTTTCTGCCCGAAGATAGTAACCACAGTACACTTTCTGAAAACTCTTAGACAAGGTTAGCGCATCACACAATTCACTATGAGAATCATAGGTAGAGAAATTATAATTGACAGTGCCGCCTTCCGGATTAAATCCATATGCGACCGCCATAGCTTCCAGTAACGTGGACTTACCGCTTCCATTCTCGCCTACGAAAAAGGTGATGGGTGCATGAAACGTCAAACTGCTTATTCCGGCTATGGTCCTGATGTTACGAAGATAACTGTTTTGATTAATCTCATCCCAGGCTATTTTTAACCCTTTTATATACAGGTCTGTCTTCTTTAGCGCAGCCATCCGTCTTCCACCTCTTTATTATTGATATTGTTTTTTTTGCAAAACTTATTGCAACGGAGATGTCCCCCACTATCTACATTGTAATATTTTTGCTGTCCAAAAGTCCTCTCTGACAAAAACCCCGCCAGCCAGCTATAAAGCGGGTTGACAGGAATTCATAATTTTTTGATGTGAAATTTTAATATAATTCAAGATCACTTAACACCAGGAAGGTTATTTAACCTTCTTTTTTCTTTTCCTTCGCACCGTTTTACCACAGTGCCTGGGGTCAAAACCATAAAAACAACCCCTGGCTTTTAAGATAATGTCATTAAGTTAAGAAAGAAAAGCACCTATCCCAATGGTAGGTGCTTTTTCTTTACTCATTTTTCAGTGCCACATCATTCAGCTCGAAGTCGGCAAGCTCTGCCATGTATGCCTCGTCCTTCGTCAGTTCATTCATGTTGATTAATGCTCGCCGAGACAATCATTATTACGACGAACGCTGTTTAGAATGACAGTGGTAACTCTCGCCAGGACAGTCATTATAACAACGACCACCAGCAACTTTAGTTAATACTTCGCTGTCCAGCTCAAAGTCAGACAGCTCCGTTAAATACGCATCAGCCTCATCCTTCGTCACCTCATAGCCCATGGCCTTCGCCGTCGCCATCAGCTCCTCGGCGGTTTCGCAAGCCATTGCCTTTTGAATCTGTTCTTTTGTTAACTCATTTATATTAATTGACATTTTAGCACACCCTCCTTCAAAAAACCTCTTTATCATGCACCAGCTATGCCACCACCCCTATTACAACGTTGGTCAGCCCCCATGCCAGCACTGTAGCACATGCCACCCGCCACCTGTTTCAGCGCATCGCTGTCAAGTTCCACGTCTTCCATCTCCGCCATGTACGCCTCGGCTTCCTCTTTCGTCAGCTCCACGCCTTCGGCTTTTGCCAGCTCCATCAATTCTTCGACAGATTCACAAGCCATTGCCTTTTGAATCTGTTCTTTCGTTAACTCATTTTTGTTAATTGGCATTTCAGGACCTCCTCTGTTTTTTTAAAGAAAGAATGTCATTTCAACGGTTAAACGATATTTAATTATAACATATTGACCGTAGAAAAATCTACGGCTGTAAGTAATAGTATTTGTAACATTTTAATCACCCTTACGCTGGTCAATCAGCCTGTACGCTGTATTCCTGCTCACACCTACACGCAAAAAACAGCTCCCCGCTTATTTCAAAAAAATAAGCAGAGAACCGTGAGTTTCTATTTGTTTACTTATAAAACTTGCCACATGATTGAGATTGCATTCCACTGAGTCCACCAGCCACATTTTTCAGCGTATCCTCATCAAGCTCGTAGTCTTCCATCTCCGCCATGTACGCCTCGGCTTCTTCTTTGGTAAGCTCAATTCCCTCGCTTTTCGCTAACGCCATTAACTCTTTTGCATCTTTAACATTCAATGCTTTTTCTACCATTTCTTTTGTGATTTCATTTTTGTCAATCGGCATAATAGAATCCTCCCTATAGCTATAAAATAATAAAAGCCTTTTATCTATATATACAAAACAGGTTCAGCAAAATTGACACTCTTGGAAATTATTTTTTTAATTATATCATACTCATCGTTGCTGAGCAAAACTGGAAGTTTGCGTACCTAACGCAAGGTTTTCCCCTTAATACGGATTTCCACCTAATAAGGTGGGAGTTTTAGCAGAGCAATCGTCATTGCAGGCAGCCATATAGCATACACCGCCCGCCACATTTTTCAGCGCGTCGCTGTCCAGTTCCACATCCGATAATTCTACCAGATACGCCTCGGCCTCTTCTTTCGTCAATTCAATGCCTTCGGCTTTTGCCAGCGCCATAAGCTCCTCGGCAGTCTTACAGGCCATAGCTTTTTGAATCTGTTCTTTCGTTAATTCATTTTTGTTAATTGACATTTCAGTACCCCCTCTGTTTTTTTTAAGAAAGAATGTCATTTCAACAGTAAAACATTACATATTCATTATAACATGTTGACCGCAGAAAAAACTACGGCTGTAAGTAATAGTGTTTGTGACGTTTTAGTCACCCTGCCTATACTGGTCAATCAGCCTGTACGCTGTATTCCTGCTCACACCTGCACGCAAATCAAAACCACCCGTTGAACGGGTGGTTTGCTCAGGCCCTATAAGGGCCTAACTCCTGTGGTCGCCCCCTTAAGGGGGCACCGAAACGGCCCGACAATCACACTCTTATTACTGGCAGCCCCCTAC
>JAEEGJ010026449.1_pt1 | contig 11757 bp, 6 predicted proteins | sample 8958761 | NCBI WGS metagenome assembly JAEEGJ01 (sample SAMN16246546, study PRJNA631951) | gut metagenome | biome: gut microbiome; feature: rumen; material: RS-attached | host: Bos | place: Iran: Karaj | collected 2018-10
CTTGGGCTAGCAACTTTTCGTTTAAAGTCTTTGTTGCTAAACCATATGGGAACCCATAAGCCTCATAAAGAAGGAGTAAACGATAAGGATGGAAAAGATCCTTCATGGTACCCGAGCTGGTATTCCAGTTTCTATTCTCCACACCAATACCAAACCCATGTTTAATTTCAAATGGCTCCCGAATGGGTTTATTCACCTGCTGTAAGATAGAATCTCTTATCTGCAAGAATGAAAAACGAATGTCGTTTTCCGGCATGCGCTCCCCACTATAATAAGCCAGCAAGTTCTCAATGACACAACGCAAAGACTGCTCTTCCGGGGAAATATTCTGAGTTAGAGACTGAGTAATACGCTCCAGCGCATCACTCATCATCTCCGTCACGTCAGATAGTTCACCTGTCTCAGCAAGCAACAAAGCCTTGTATATGACACCCACATAATCAGAAGATACCGGTTCCCACTTAGAAATCACAGAAGCAACTGTTTCATAATCCATTACAGATAAAGCATTCCCCGCAATTGTGTAATAGAATCTACTGATCTGCGAAGCAGTCATACGAGACAACTCTTTTGTCAGCCTTTCCTGTAGTGCTCTCGCCTTAAGGACGCTTTCAGGATGATGTCGATACAGCCGTAATAATGAAATCCCAAGAGTTATGGCTTCTTGTTTCATGGGCTTCTTCTCATAACTAGCAATAACATCTTCAAGTCCCACCCTATACCATTCAAAGTCCTTAAATGCCAATGAAATATCTGCCCTCCAATCCAATTCAAGTAATAGCGGCTCTTTAAGCCTCTCTTCCATCGTCTTAAACAATGTTTCCAAATACGGAAAATAATACTCGGTATCGCTAAAAGCTCCATAATATCGCTCAGGAAGGATAAACCACCCTGGGTATGCCAAACGCACAGCCCTTAACTGTTGTATCAGTTCATTCGCATTGACTTTTCGTACATCATAAGTCACATTCCCATCCCATTCATTTTCTCGTTCAGAGAGGTATGTAAAGAAAAAGTCAAGAGCTTCCTTGTGGTCGCAAAGACAATTAATCTCCGATAAATTAATAACTTCGACACCTCGGTGCTCCATAAGTGTCTTAAAACTCTCATCGTAGTTTTTATCCCATGTTATCAAGTAAGAAGGCCCCGCATAATCCCCCATCACATCTCGCAACCAACCTAGCCAAGAAGTAAAATTTGGATCATCCCCAGAGAATCCGATAAGGCAGAAGATACTCTCAACAAGTGCTTGACGGACTGTATTCACAAATTCAGGATGGTCTGCCGGATAGGTTCTAAAATCTTCCTCCGTCATGAGGAATGGTGTTTTATCTGGGAAACTGCCGTGCAGCTTAATAATTCTAGGACTTTTCTTATACAGAAGCATCTCTTTGGATGTCACCACCGAATAAGAACGGACGAGACCTTCTCTCGCACGTTCCAAAAGAGTATCATAATTAGTCGTAAAAATATCACGCCAAGGTAAAGAAAGCAACTTGCGGTGCAGCACCCCAGGTTTCATACGATCATCTGGGATGGAGTCCTTTATTAGATTGTCCAACTCACTTCGTCCAAAGGATGCTTCAAACTGTGATGCTAAACGCATCGGTGTCTTGAAAACCAGATTTGAGTCATCTGCTTCTTTAACACTGTTAAGTCTGCAGAAGATATCTTTCCCAACATCAGCCCATTGCTTAATCTGGATATATGAAGGCACTTCAGCATTTCTACTGAAACCTGCGCCCACCATTACCGAAGCTTTTCCTAAATAGAGATACCTCCGTATCCTCTCAAGTTTCGCTTTGAAAGAACCCGGTACACTTGTAAGTAAATTATTAAACTGATTGGTGTCCATTTTTCAGATATTGGCTGTTTCGTTTAGTATTCCCGTATTAATTGCATTTGTCGTTATCGGTTATATCTTTCCGTATTATCACCTAGCTCTCAGCCAGGCGACGGTGGCGGCCATCTGGGTCTCGAAGTCGAGCTCGGAGCGGCTGACGTCGAGGCAGCGGGCCGACATGGCCTGGAAGGCCTCGGCGGGCATGTCGCGGAGGCGCTCGACGTTGGCGCGCAGGGCCGCGTAGTCGCCGGGGTCGGAGACGAAGCCGACCTGGCGCGAGGCCACGAACTTCGCACCTTCGCCGCCGCCGCAGAAAAGCACCGGCAGCCCCTGCGGCAAGATGTCGAACACCTTGGAGGGGAAAGCCCCCCGGATCCGCGTGGCCAGCGGCACGATGCTCGCGTCCATTTCCCGGAGACGGGCGGCGATCTCCTCCTTGGGCACGAACCCGTGCGCGAAGACGCCGCAATCCGGGTTGGCGGCAATCCACGCCTGGATCTCCTCCAGCTGCTTGCCGCCGCCGAAGATATGGAACTCCACGCCCATTTCCCGCCAGGGAAGATTCCGGACGATGCCGGCCACGTCCTGCGCCACGCCCAGCATCCCGCTGAACACCATGCGCAAAGGCACGCCGCGCCGCTTCGCGCCGCCGCTCAAATCATATGTCTGCAGGTTCCTGTACAGGAACAACTTCCCGTCTTCCTTCCACATCTCCGAGGCCAACACGCCGTCCGTGTCGTTCTGCGCGCCGCCCGTCATCTTGCACCGGATGTGGTTCAGAATCTCCTCCGACTGCCCGAACACGCCGTCCGCCTTCCGGTAGAGATAACTCTCCAGGCCCTCCATATACTTCCAGCTCCGGCTGCCCATCGCCATCGCGCCGATGTCCACCGCCGTCAGCGGCCAGATATCGCTCACGTTCAGGATGCATTTCCGGCCATAGAGGCCCTTGAAAAGCACCATCGCGCTCTTCGCGACGACCAGCGTGGGCGTCTGGATGACCACGAAATCATATTTCCGGATCCGGCGGCACCTGAAGGCATACAGCCAGATCATCACCGCGAAGCTGAACATGTTCAGCGCCCGCGCCACCGCGTTGCGGCTCACCGTCGCATATATCCAATAGCGGAACACGTCCACGCCGCCGTGCACCTCGTGCCGGCAGAGACGCCCCCGGTATCCGTCATAAATCTTACCCTTCGGGTAATTCGGCAGGCTCGTCAGAACGTCCACCTCGCAGCCATGCCGCTTCAGGCCTTCGGCCATGTTCGCCAGCCGCGAGGGAGCCGCCCCCACTTCGGGCCAATAGCGTTCCGCAACAAGAAGAATTCTCATACGATCGAATATCTCACGTGTCCCTTGAATCTGATTTCCACGACCTTACCGTCGTGGAAGCGGTTATACTCCGTCGAATATTTCCAGGGCAGCACCCGGACGGACTCCGCCCCCTCAACGACAACCCGGTCCGGCGCCACGCCAGCGGCCAGATGCACATAGCTCACCGCCTCCCCGTCATACCAGTCCTCCACCACAAAAGCCGTCTCCGTCAGCGCGAAACGCCGCCTGCAGGCCTTCCCGAACCCATCGTGACTCGCCACAATCTCATTCGAAGCGCAGTGAAGGATCTCCACCGTCGCCCGCCTTCCCACGCGGAACCCGCCCCAGACCTCCGAAGAATCCTTCCCGTCCACGACCACCACATTGTGGGCGGCGGAAGAACGCTCGACCTGCCGTCTCGCGTCCTTATTGTACGTAGAAACGCCCGTATCCACCACCACCGGCTTCCCATCCATCCGCAACTCATAAGTCAGGCTGTCGGCGTGCGTATGGCCCGGCTGGTAGGCCGCCGCGATGTTTCCAACATCGACGATGGCCTCCAGCCGCCCCGCCCGCAGCCGCCTGTATCCACATTCCCACAGCGCGACCGCGTCCCAGCCGATGCCCAGCCGCCCGGCGTAGCCGAACAGCTCCGCCGGCGTGGGCGCAATCCCATACGCCGCATCGTTCAGCAGCGGGATGCTCCCGTCGCGCCACATCACGCTCTCCAGATGCCCCAGCATCCGCGCCGCGTATTCCCGCAGCGCGGTCTCCCCCGGCCCGCCGATATTGATGCAATCCAGCAGGCGGTCCAGCAGGATGCAGTGATACATCGCGCTCTGCTCGAAATGCGCGCCGTCCGGCAAAATCTGCTCGCCGAGCTGCCGCAGCAACAAACGGCACGCTTTCCGCTGCAACCGCATGTCGCCGAAATACACGGCCCCGACATACAGCGCGAACGCGTCTTCGAGCAAATGATTGGCCAGCAGATGATATTCCAGCTTCCGCTCCAGCAGCCGGAGCTGCGAATACAGCGGATCCAGCCGCTCTTTCGTCGCGCATTCCGGATACCGGCAGAAAAACTTGATCCAGTTGATGCTGCGCAGGGCAATGGGATACGGATCAAACGCGAACCCGCCTGTCGGCAAATCCCCGACAAACCGGTCGATCCAACGGCAGCCCTCCTCCATCCCCATCCCCTCCTGGTTCAGCCAGTCGAAATAGTTCTGGTTGTAGGTCCACAGGTTCCCGTATCCGTTGAAATCCCACCCGGCAAACGCATGCTCCAGGTTCAAGAACGAGAACCGCTCCCCCTCCAGGCACCTATACCGCGGCACCGGCGCTGCCTTCAGCCGCAGACACCACACCCCCGGCGCCTCCAGGGCCACATACGCAGGCTTCACCAGGCGGTATTTCACCTGGTGGAACAGCTGCGTCATCCGAAGATGGCGGACTGTATGCAACAACAATCTACTATTCAACGTCGATCCATTTACGCTCCTTCAGGGAGCGGATTGCCGCGAAACTCGCCTTCGTTGTATTCACGATACTCTCGAAAGGAATCAGCGCATCGCCTCCCTTCCGAATCCGGTCATTCAGCAGAGCAAACTCATGCTCTTGCCCCTTATCCATCCGGCCGTTCATCTTGCTGAAGCCCCGCGCGCCATAGCCGGTCAGCTTACGCCAATTGTCCAGCACAAACACCCGGTTCTGCGAGAACACTTCCACACGCTCCTTCGGATACGACTTCGAACCGTTAGCAAAATAGTTGATCACGGCATTCGTGCCATTCTCATAGCGGAGCAGGATCGAAGCGTTGTCCGTATTCTCCTGCGGATTCTCCCCCATCGCATTCATACACACGCTTACGACCTTGCTACCCGCAAGATACGAGCACAGGTCAATAAAATGGCAGGCCTCACCGATAATGCGGCCGCCACCCACTTCCAGATCGTGCACCCACACCTCCGGAGGAATGAATCCGGCGTTCATGTTGGCGACGATGTTCTTGGGGCCATCGCCAACCAGACCCTTCAGCTTCTCCGCGAAAGGAGAAAAACGCCTGTTGAAACCCACGGTCAGCGTAGTACCCTGCGGTGCAGATTGGTATGCTTCTGTGATTTGCTTCAGTTCTTCTTCATTCAGGCACAGCGGCTTCTCCACCATCACGCTCTTTCCTGCCTTAAGCGCCTCCAGCACCATCTTCGCGTGCATATTATGCCGCGTGGTGACAATCACCAAAGACACTTCGGAATCGTTCAAGATCTCACGATAATCGCTTGTAGCATTCTCCGCGCCCATTTTCTTGGCCACGACCTTTGCTGTCAAGCCGCCGGCGCTGGCTACGTATTTCACCATAGCTCCGGCCTTCTTCAAGTTGGGGACAACGGTCGAAGAAGTATAGTTCCCAGCTCCGATGATGCCGATCTTCCCAGTCGTTGCCGAGAAGCGGTTACCTTCGACGGGGACAACACGTTTTTCATCTTCCGTCTCCGGGAACTTGATGATAGAAGCGATAGAACCTTTCTTCCGCATATCGCCATAGATCTGCATATAGTCTTGCAGCTCAACTTCTTCAGAGATCAACGGCTGCACATCCAGGCCCTTATTGCTCATCGTCTGGAGGATAGCCTCGAAATTGCGCTTCTCCGTCCACCGGACGTATCCGATCGGATAGTCGTGTCCCTTGTTCTCATACTCCTCATCATAGCGCCCGGCGCCATAGGAACACGACACCTGGAAGCTCAGTTCTTTCTTGTAGAAATCATCCCGGCGCATATTCAGCCCGACCACACCGACCAACACGATCCGGCCGCGCTTGCGGCACATCAGACAGGCATTGTGGATGATCGAGTCATCGTGCGCGCTGGCCGTGATGATGACGCCGTCCGCGCCAATCCCACCTGTCAGGCCCTCCACCACACTCACCTGATCATCGCCCTTCGCAGGATTCACGGGAATCACGCCCCACTTCGCTGCGAGGTCCAACTTCGCCTGGTCGAACTCCACCCCCACGACACGGCAGCCGGCCGCTCGCAGCAGTTGAGAAACCATCAAGCCGATCAGGCCCAAGCCCACCACCACGATGGTCTCGCCCAGTTCCGGTCTCAGCAGGCGCACGCCCTCCAGACCAATCGAGCCAATCACAGTGAATGCGGCCTGCTCGTCAGGCACATTGTCGGGGATCTTCGCCACCAGGTTCTTCGGCACGCACACATACTCCGCATGATTGCCATTGCTGGCCACGCGGTCACCCACCTGGAACTCCGTCACGCCATTGCCCACGGCCACAACTCGACCAACATTGCAATAACCCAACGGCAGCGGTTGCCCCAGCTTGTTGAACACCGCTTCCAGCGTCGGCATGATGCCATCCGTCTTCAGTTTGTCGAGCGTCTGCTTCACCTTGTCCGGCTGTTGACGGGCCTTGTCGATGAGGTTCGCCTTTCCGAACTCCACGAGCATCCGCTCCGTGCCCAACGACACCAGCGTGCGCGTAGTCTTAATCAGTACGCAACCGCTCTTGACCATCGGCGCGGGAACTTCCTCAAGAATCGTTGCGCCGGACTTTAAATCCTGGATGATTTGCTTCATTATGCTAGTATTTCTTATTATCTCGTCTTCTCCAAGGCGATACGCTCGGTTAATGTTATCAATTTCTCGGCGCGCTGTTCATAGTTATCAAAACTTCTCAGTTGCTCCTTTCCATTCTCCACGAGACGCATACGAAGGTCTGCATCCGTCGCGACTTGGTATATTGACTTCGCGCAGGCCTGGGCATCCACAGCGGAATAATACTCTGCCGCTTCTCCACAGAGCCCTCGCGCAAATTCAAGATCCGTCGTCACGATGGGCTTCCCCATCCGCATCGCTTCCGGATAAGCCGCCGTGAAACACTCCAGCAAAGTCGGCTGGAACACGATGTCACTCTGTTTATACAGGGACGGGCATTCAGCGATATCAACCCTGCCTACAAAAACGAAGCAATCTTCAATCCCCCCGATATCGGCACCGAGCTCCCGCGGTTCAACGCTCATTACAAAGCGGAAACGGAACTCCGGGTGATCTTGGCGCAGGATGCGCGCCACATCTGCGGCAATAGGCAGGTTCTTGTGGGCATATGGAGTCGCGATCGTGAGCAGCGTTACGCCTTCAAAGGAAGGCAACGCCTTCTCCCGCCATTGTTCTTCGTTATCAAAGACCTGGTTGTAGTAATTTGATACGGTATATACCTTCTTCCCGCCCCACATCTTGCCGAGCCGTTCTGAAATATAGGGATTCTCCGTATAGAAGGACTGCGAGCACTTCTTGAACGCCTGCGCCCGGATGCAATAACGAAGTCGCTGTTTCCATAGCGCGAGCGTTTTCATCCTCGTATAAAAAGGCGATTCCTTGATCACCATTTGCGCGCGGGCAAAGCCACATAAATGCGGGACTCTCGGAATCCACACAGAAGGCCCGAAGAAAGACAACACGGCTTCGATCCCCGCTTCCTTCACCAGATCATCCAGGAACCGGTCACGCCCCAATAACAGGGCGAGCGCATCGTGCTTGACGTCATATAGATAAGCCGTAATGTTGGGGGCATCTTTAATGGCCGCATATGTGCCACTTAAAGAAGACGACAACACGACCGAGAACTCGTGCTGCGGGAATCGGCCCAGCATACGGCAGACAGAGTCTGCCACCTGCAAGCCGCCACCCGCCTTAAGATTTGATGCATTAATCAGGATTCTCATCGTATGCTCGCCATTACAGGAACCTCTCCCAATCAATCAATTGTCCGAACCATATTGCGCCGCCTTTGCTAAAGTGACGACAATCTTGACTTACGAAATGATGGTCCGGGGTAAATACAGGCACCTTCCCATCTGCATCCAACACCAAACCGATCAGGTCCAGGTAGCGGTCCCCATATTCCTCTTTCATCCTATCATTCCGTTCAATATACTCAGCGGCGATCTTTGCCCGTTGTTCGAAGTAAAGCGGGTCGCGCCGTTTGGCATAAAACTGCCCGTTTGATTCTCCAAAGTTCTTGGCCCCTACGACAATCAGGTCCCGGGTATCAACTCCATTCATTTCGCACACCTGCCCTACCTCTTCGACCAGCGCCTCATCCGTCCCCGACGATGACAGGAAGACCTTGTCAGCAGTGGAGAAACGCTCTGCATAATCCGACTTTTTATAGTCATCGATGTAGATATAACTGATCTCGACACGGCCCGAAACAGCTGATTCCAGTATAACGTTCGCGAAATCACGCCCGAAACTGTTCCCGACGACCAGCCAATGACGCTTATCGGTCTCAAAGGGCTTGTCAAGCTCATAAATCTTATCGTTATAGGCTTTGTGGTCCACATGCTCATTCTTGGTGATATAGAGTTCCGGCACTTCACGGACAACGCCGCCCGCCTTGTAAATGTATCCCGCAAAGCCGGTCAACACGAGGAAGGCAACCATCAGCAGGGCCAGGAAGACTTTCCTCGCACGCGCTTCTTTCAACCATTTGCCGGTCTTCGACTCGATGAAATGATATGTCAACCAGGATAAGCCCGCAGTGATGGCCAGAAAAGACACGTAGCTTACTGCCGTGAACTGGCTGGACACCGTGTAGCGGTAGAACGCCAACAATACCTGGTGCCAGACAAATATGCTATAGCATGCTGCGCCAATCCCGGCCAATAATCCATTTGCCATCACCTTGTTCTCAAGCGTGCCGCAAAACATCAACGACATCGAAGTGAGAACGACAACCGCCATCAAGCGAAATGCATCCGGGACAAACGCTTTATTGATTATCAGCAACGCCAGCAATGACAGAACTGGAATGCAGGCCAACCATTTATTCGTTGACACCTTATTTTCCTGCCCGCTCTCCCACAAAAGGGCCACAATTCCTCCGGCAGCAAACTCAAAGAGACGGGACGGCAGATAATAGAATCTTCTTGAGAGATCGGTCGTCCCGAAGAAGACGAGCAAAGAGAGTATCGCCATCCCGGAGACTAGCACCAGCAGCGTCCGCTGCGGTTTCTTCCGATCAAGCCTTGCAAGATAAAACAGGATCGGATAAACGATGTAGAATTGCATCAGAACCCCCACATACCACGTATGCATCAAGGGCTTGTATTCATTCACGACATCCCAGTAATTCTTCGTCGTAATTGCCGCAAGGACATTATTTCCGAATAGATTGGTGGCGACGACCGATTCACTCAGGTTCTCGTAGTCATCAGGAAGCATCGTCCAGAAAGCAAGCGCCATGCACGTCGCCCCGGCAATCAACAGCAGAGGCAGCAGCCTTACAATCCGATCGAACTCGAATCCCAGATACCCCCCCGCCCCCGCGCCGCCGTTGTCCGTCAACAACCTGCGCTGCAGGCTCTTTGTCGTCAAGTATCCGCTGATCACGAGGAATACATCCACGCCGAGATAGCCATACGCCATAAAGCCAGAATGGTAAAGAACCACGGCCATGATGGCGAAGGCCTTCAGGACATCAATGTATTTTAATCTATTGCACTCCATCCGAAAAACATCCTATACGGGAATCGTAAGCTCCCAAACGACACCGGTCCTTTCCCGGCTTTGATACAGGTCACACCACCCATACTGGTTCTTGATCTTTCCGACAGGAATGACCTGAACATGCTGCCCATCTACTGATAGACCGGCCACCGGACCGAGGCCACAGTTCTCGAATACGGGGAAATTCAGAACCGCAGCAGAACCGGATTCATTCCGCCACAACAGCCTGACACGGTCCGTTTCCAAAAAGGCCTCGACCGGCGCGAATAACGGGACAGGCCTTTCCAACGCAATCTGATGACGTTTCCCGCACACCTTATCCAGCACCTTCCCGACAACACCCGACCTCCGCTTTCTATGATGACTCAACAGCCCAATGTGATTCATTATGACCGTTTCGTTTGAGTACAAATTGCCAAACGCCCCCATCCAGGGACCAAAAGAGCCTTTGGAAATTACTCCATACCGCTTTGTCCAGATAGCGCACACGACAGGCCCTCTCTCGGACAGATACCTCTTTCTTCCATCAAATACAGCTACAACCGCGTCATTTCCCCTGAGCAAGTGCAGCCCTGTTGCCGTCGATTCCGCGACACCCGTCGTACTTACCTCCGTTTTATCTTTATCCAACAGAGACAAAACCAGCCAGAACAGGAAATGTGCGCAATAGACAGAGCAATAATGATAGTCCCACCACAGATACTTGTAATCGCCAGGGTAATCGTTCAACATCAGATTCCTGTTGACGAACATCTTTTCAACCCGAGGCTCCAGATAGTCCAGGGCTCCGCCCAGACAATCATCCCGACCCATACTTGAAAGGAGATAGACCCACGGCCCCCAGGCAAAAACCTGGTTCGTTCCCCGCCCCTGATAGTTTATGTCGCCATCCGGCAGGACAGCGTTCAGCAAGAATTCGACAGACCGCGAGAAATCAATATCTATTCCCCGACATTTCAAAAAACTGAGCGCCGCAACCGTCGCTATGTCGTATTGCAGATTGAAGCTTTCTCCTACAGGCAACCGATCTTCGACTCCGCCATCAGCGTTCGTTGCCTTTCTTATCAGTTCATCACACTTTTCACACAACTTCAAATACCGGTCGTTGCGAGTCCAGTCATATCGTTTCCTATTGACAAACCATCTCATCGGGAGCCAGTTGACAGTATTGTGGTTACTGTCGTCGGTCGCCAGGACCGTCTCCCGGATTGTTTGACAGAACGGGGCCTCATGGAAATAATCCGCAAGGACACACAACGCGAAATTATTGAAGTCGTTATGGAAGGCCGGAGATTTCTTGTTCTGATCCCATCTCTTCAAGATGCTGTCCAGCAGCCGTTCGCCATTATCATATCGCTGTTTTTGCCCGTTCCGGTCTCCATACAGCATCATAGCCGCCGCCAGGTGAGTCGCCCCATAGTGTGCGGATATCTCTTCTCCATCGACAGGGTCGACAAAGAACAACGATCCATTCTCCTCTTGAATCCAAGATTCACAGATGGGGAACAGACGCTCAAGAAGCGCTTCTATCCTACTCCGGTTATCCATTTTCATTGGTCCTGTTTACGCAACTCATCCATAACCTGAACGGAGGCAAGGCTTTCAGCAAGCGAGACGGACTCGCTCTGGCGAAGACCATTCTTCAGGCATCGATTAACCTCCTCGATTTCGAACTCGAACCCCTGGCTCTTATATCCGGCCTCAAAGACTTCCTGAGGGACTCCCCGCTCATTATATAGCACGATTCTGTTGGTCCGGTTAAACTGCGAATCCCATTCTATCGATCCTTTACTGCCAATAAGCGCAGCTTTGCTTGACCCGTTAAAGCTGGAGCTCATGTTTACAAAAGCCCGGACGCCGTTTCGTGCTGCAAAGATCTGCCAATCAGCATCAATGTTGGCAAAAGAATCCCTCTTCTCCTTTCGGATAAGTTCCGGGACGCCGCCCAGGAATGAGGTCATGAAGGCAAGGGCGTAAATGCCGAAGTCTCCCAGGACTCCACCCCCTTCTTGCTCATTAAAAATTGCCAGATCCGTATCAATGAACTCGCGTTGATACAAATCCACCCGGAC
>JAEEGJ010026451.1_pt1 | contig 11757 bp, 8 predicted proteins | sample 8958761 | NCBI WGS metagenome assembly JAEEGJ01 (sample SAMN16246546, study PRJNA631951) | gut metagenome | biome: gut microbiome; feature: rumen; material: RS-attached | host: Bos | place: Iran: Karaj | collected 2018-10
AATTAAGTTGTATTCTTATCCGGTAACCCCTAAAATAGTTGCGATAGTAATGTCGCAACTATTTTTTTGCAGAAAACAAGGTCCGGATCACGGCAGGTTCCACCGCGCGATTCGCTATCGCCGGTGTCCTCGCGCAGCGGTACTAGGCTCGCACAGTACGCGAGCCAAGGACCGGCGCTGCGGACGTCGCGCTTGTGGAAGCCTGCCGCACTCCGGACCGTTAGTGGTTCTTTATCACAGAAACGAGGTATGTATGACAGAAGATAAGATCAGAGAACTGGTAGCGCAGATGACCCTGGAAGAGAAGGCGGCCCTGACCTCGGGCGACGGCCCCTGGATGACCAAGGCGGTGGAGCGTCTCGGCATCCCCTCGATGTGGATGAGCGATGGCCCTCACGGCCTGCGCAAACAGGAGAATTACAAGGAGGTCAAGAGCATCAACGACTCCAGACCCGCCGTTGCATTCCCCTGCGAATGCGCGATGGCGGCAAGTTTTGACAGAGATGTCATGTTCCGCCTTGGCGAGCAGCTGGGCCACGAAGCGCAGACCCAGAATGTCCAGCTGGTGCTGGGTCCCGGCCTCAACATGAAGCGCAGTCCCCTGTGCGGCCGCAATTTTGAATATCTCTCCGAGGACCCGCTTCTGGCGGGCGAGCTCGGCGCGGCGTACGTAGAAGGCATCCAGAGCAAGGGCGTCGGAGCCTGCATCAAGCATTTTCTGGCCAATTCCCAGGAGACCAACCGCTTTACCGGCTCATCGGATGTGGAGGAACGCGCGCTGCGCGAGATCTACATGCCGGCGTTTCAGCGTGCTGTAGAGAAAGCCCGCCCGATGGCGATCATGTCCGCGTACAACAAGATCAACGGCACCCATGCCACGGAAAACAAGTATTTCCTCACCGATGTCCTGCGGGAGGAGTGGCATTATGAAGGCTGCGTGATCAGCGACTGGGGTGCGACCCACAACCGCGCGAAGGCCGTGGAGGCCGGGAATGCGCTGACCATGCCCGGCGTGAATGAGACCGATCACGAGGTGGCGAATGCCGTCCATGCGGGCATCTTGAACGAGAAACTTCTGGACGAAGCCTGCGTGCAGATCCTTCGGATGGTTTACACCTCCCTGGAGGCACATGAGGAGGGCGCACAGCCCCATCATGATGAGGAACGCACGGTCTGCCGCGAGGCTCTGGAGCAGTCCGCTGTCCTTCTGAAAAACAAAGACCGCATCCTTCCGCTGGATCCTTCCATGAAGATCGCCTTCATCGGCGGCTTCGCCAAGGCACCCAGATATCAGGGCGGCGGAAGCTCTCATGTGACGCCGATCCGCATGACGAACGCCTTTGAGGAGGCGTCCCGGATCGCGCAGATCACCTATGCACAGGGCTATCCCGAAGCACCGGAGCCGGATCTGCTCGTCGGGATCGACCTCGTGCAGAAGGAGGATCAAGAGAAGAAGGGCAGTCTGGAGCCCGATGCAGCGCTGGTCGAAGAGGCGGTCAAAGTCGCGCAGGCTGCGGATGTGGCCGTGATCTTTGCGGGACTCCCGGAGCTGATGGAGTCCGAGGGTGCGGACCGCGAGCACATGGACCTGCCCGCGAGCCACAATGCCCTGATCGAGGCCGTGGCCCAGGCGCAGCCCAACACGGTGGTGGTCCTGCACAACGGAAGCCCGGTGGCGATGCCCTGGATCCGCAGCGTCAAGGCGGTTCTGGAAATGTACCTCGGCGGCGAGACGATCGGCGAAGCGACGGCGAACCTGCTCTTCGGCAAGGCAAATCCCAGCGGCAGACTCCCCGAAACCTTCCCGATGAAGCTCGAGGATCCCCCCGCATACCTCTTCTATCCCGGCGCGGGCGAGCATGCACCGTATCCGGAAGGGGTCTTTATCGGCTACCGTTATTACGCGACCAAGAAGATGCCCGTGCTCTTCCCGTTCGGCTATGGTCTGAGCTATACGACCTTTGTCTACACCGATCTCGAAGTCGACACGAAGGAGATCCGGGAAGGCGGCGAGATCCATGTCCGCGTGAAGGTGAAAAATATCGGCAAGGTCGCCGGCCGTGAGGTGGTGCAGCTCTATGCGGGGCCGAACGGCGGCAGGGTAAAGCGCCCGTCCCGCGAGCTGAAGGGATTTGATAAAATAGAACTCGCGCCCGGGGAGGAGAAGGAAGTCACCTTCACGCTTCGCGCGCAGGATTTTGCGTACTGGGATGCCGGAAAGCACGCCTGGACATTGGAAAAGGGCGCGTACCGGATCTACATCGGACGCAATGCCTTCGAGCTGGTGCTGGGGGAGGATCTGACCTGCCCGGAAGAGGCGGCTTTGCCTTTGGAATAAGCAATGGTATTCTGTCACGCGGTTTGGTAAAATAATTATGTATGCTCATCCACCCCTGTGACAATGATCCGGCTAGGAGGCTTATATGCTTCATATTCTGCTTGCACTGGCAGCAATATACCCGTTCTTTGCCTTGTTTTTCCTGGTTTTTATGTCCAAGGAAGGGTATGATGTACCGTCCCTTTTGCTTTCGGTCACGATGGCCATCAGCAATGTGGGATACTATATGCTCAGCACGAGTGATAATCTGCAGGAAGCAATGCTCGCCAACCGCATCACGTATTTCGGCGGAGTCTATCTGCCGCTCATGATCACGCTTTCCGTGGCGCAGCTTTGCAGGTTCCGGGTTCCGCGCCAGGTGAAGGCGACGGCTTATTTTCTGTGCGGTCTCGTGACCTGGCTGATCTTCAGCCGCTCGGACAAGGGGTATTTTTACAAGTCCGTGGAGTTCCACAACGAGGATGGCTTCGGATACCTGACCAAGGTCTACGGATGGGGACATACCTGCTTCCAGATCCTGCTCTTTGCCAATATCCTCTTCTCTTTTTATATAATTATCCGTACGCTGATCGAGAAGCGCAGACATATCCCGAGACGGCATGTCTGGATGCTCTTTGAGGCGCTGACGGGCTCCGCGCTGGTCTATGTGGCGGAACGCGCCGCGGGGCTGCATTTTGATGTGATGCCGGTGGTGTACTGCATCGATCTGATCGTCATCGTGACCCTGGCCGGCAAGACCGAGATGTACAATGTCTCCGGTCTCGTCATGAAGACCTATGAGGAGATGGAGCGGTACGGGTATCTGGTACTGGACAGCCACTTCCGCTATATGGGCTCGAATATCTTTGCGCGGAGGGTCTTCCCCTATCTGGAGTACTGCTCCGTCGAGCATCCGATCGAGCTTCACGAGGAGCTTGCGCGCAAGACCGACGCCTATCCCCTTTTCGAAGAAATCCTCTCCCCGCTGCGCCATTTTGCCGACGGAACCCTCTCCGAGGAGGACGCGACGGACCGCGAGGTGGAGGTCGGCTTTATCCATCTGGGATGTTCCTTTCATGCGCTGAAGAGCAACGGCCTTTTCAAGAAAACCTACGGGTATTTCGTGGAGATGGTGGATGATACCTCCAAGGCGGAGTCCATGCGCATGCAGATGCTCGGAGCCAAACGGATGCAGGAGCAGATCGTCCGTGCAGAGAGCTTTTCCCGCGAGGCACAGATCGCCAACCGTGCCAAGAGCGATTTTCTGGCGGCCATGTCGCACGAGATCCGCACGCCCATCAACGCGGTGCTCGGCATGAATGCCATGATCCTGCGCGAATCCGGTGAGGAGAATATCCGGGAGTATGCGCGGGATATCGGCGAATCCGCGCAGATCCTGCTCGATACGATCAATGACATCCTCGATATTTCCAAGGTGGAGTCCGGGCGGCTGGAGCTGAATCCGGCGGAGTACCGGCTGAAGGATCTGCTGCACGAGAGCGTTTCGCTGGTGGAGATCCGCGCGCGGGATGCGAACCTGAACTTCCTCGTGGAGGCGGATTCCGAACTGCCTTCCGTACTTTACGGAGATATGATCCGCATCCGTCAGATCCTGGTCAATCTCCTGATCAATGCAGTGAAATATACGCACGAGGGCTCGGTCACCCTGCGTGTGAACGCGAGTCCCGAGACGCCGGAGAAGCCGGACGTTCTGTTCCTCCGGCTGCAGGTGGAGGATACCGGGATCGGGATCAAAGAGGAAAATCTGGGCCGTATCTTCCATACGTTTCAGCGTGTGGATGAAGAACAGAACGGAAGGGTCGAAGGCACCGGTCTGGGGCTGACGATCACGCAGCAGCTGGTGCATCTGATGCGCGGTGAGATCACGGTCAGCAGCGAGTACGGAAAGGGATCCGTCTTTACCGTGATGCTGCCGCAGCGCATTGTGGATGCCCGCCCGATGGGAACATTCTCCATCGGAGAACGCCGGAAGGAGCCGGTTCGCGCGCAGGCGGAGCAGAAGATCCTGACCACGGAGCGCGGTCGCATTCTGGCGGTCGATGATGTGGACATGAATCTGAAGGTGCTGCGCGTGCTGCTCAAGAATACGCAGCTGGAGCTGAAGACGGCGCTTGGCGGGCAGGAAGCACTTGACATGATCGCTTCTGAGCACTATGACCTGATCTTCCTGGATCACATGATGCCGGAGATGGACGGTGTCGAGGTGCTGCGCCGGATGCAGGAGATGGAGAACTGTCCCAACGCTCAGACACCGGTGATCATGCTGACGGCCAATGCGATCCGCGGCGCCATGGAGGGATATCTGAAGATCGGATTCACGGATTATCTGGCCAAGCCGTTCAAGCCGGAAGAACTCGAGTCTATGATAAAAAAATATTTGTAGTATAATAGTCCCTGTATTGTGTCCTTCTGAGGGGGAGGAAAATACAAAGCGATGAGAGGAAAAAAATGAGTATCGGAATCGGAAAACTACTGCTGGAGCTGCTTCTCCTGGTGCTTGGGTTTGTCCTTCTGGTCAAAGGGGCGGATTTCTTCGTGGATGGTGCGGCAAGCATCGCCAAAAAGCTGAAGGTCCCCGAGCTTGTGATCGGACTGACGATCGTGGCCATGGGAACCAGCGCACCCGAGGCGGCGGTCAGTATCACGGGTGCGGCCAAGGGAAATGCGGACATCTCCATCGGTAATGTCATCGGCAGCAATATCATGAACATCCTGGTCATCCTCGGACTCGCTGCCGTCATCATTTCGATCAGCGTGGCAAAATCCACGGTGCATATCGAGATGCCCTTCATGATCGCCATCAGTATCATCTTTATCGTCATGGGGAGCGACGGGGAGATCGGACGTCTGGATGGTGTGGTCCTCTGGGGACTGTTTCTCATATATCTGTGCTATCTGTTCGTCATGGCCAAGAAAAACCCGTCCGACGGAGGATCGGGGGTCAAGGATATGCCGATCTGGAAATCCATCCTCTTTACGATCGGCGGTATCGCGGCGATCGTGCTCGGATCCGATCTGGCGGTGGATGCCGCAAGCACCATTGCATCGGCCTTCGGCATGAGCGAGCGCTTCATCGGACTGACGATCGTGGCACTCGGTACCTCTCTTCCGGAACTCTTCACCTCCGTCACCGCGGCGAAGAAGGGGAGTGCGGATATTGCGATCGGCAATATCGTCGGAAGCAATGTGTTCAACATCCTGTTCGTCATCGGCACCTCGTCCCTGATCATTCCGATCCATTTTGCATCGAATTTCATCGTGGACGGGATCATCGCCGTGGCGGCGGCCGTGCTGCTCTGGGTGTGCACACTCCCGAAGAAGCGGCTGAACCGGGTATCGGGAGCGATCATGCTGGCGGGCTATGTCGGATATTTTGTCTATCTGCTGGTCAAGTAAGCGGCGGATCCGCTTACGCAGAGTCTGTGATATGGAAAGAGATCGAGGTGCTGTGTGACACGCGGCGCCTCTCTTCAATAAGACCACTTTTGTGGGAAGTAAGGGGGTATTGCTATGGCCAATAACAGTTACAATTCCGTTCTCAGCGCTGTCCTTGATTTTTGCTGCAAGGACAAAAAGCCGACCCCGGAAAATCTGGTCTGGGGCTATGCCAAGCTGCTGCTGATGGACGAAGCCTCCGTGCGCTATATGCTGGCGGACGACGGGGACTTTGCGGATCTCGAGCAGGCGCACGCATATTTTTCCGAGCACAAGCTGGATCTGGATCTGATCAAGACCGGAATTCCGCTGCTGGCGCCGTTTTTGCCCAAGGGGGAAGCGCGTCAGGAGGAATATACGGATTATTACGAATTCCTGGAGAAGGATGCCGAGGAATCGAATTCCCGTACGGTTCTGGAAGTTGCGGTGAAGAACTGCATTCCGGACATCGTGAAGGAATTTGCCGAAGGTCGTACCATGGAGGACATTTTCTCCTGCCGCGACGAGCTGAAAAAGACCTGGGAAGAGCAGAATAAGGACGAGGAGAAAGAGAAAGAAGAGGAAGCAGATTCCTCCGAGGAAGAGAAGGAGCAGGACACTTCCGGGGAAGAGGAAGATAAGGATGACGCCGAGGTCGAGGAGATGCTCCAGGGGACCGGCCGGACTCCTGCGAAGAAGGGAAGCGCCGAAGGCGGCAAATCCCCTGCCAGGAAAGGAAGCGATTCCGGCAAATCCAAGGCGAAGGAGGAGGAGAAGCCGCTGACGCTGGCGGAACTCTCCGAGAAATACCGCCGCCTTACCGGTGCGCTGCTCGAAGTGGTCAAGGGCCAGGATTATGCGGTTCTGAAATTCGTTCAGGGCTACAACCAGGGCGAGCTTCTGAGAGCCACCGAGAAGAGCAAAAAGCCCAGATCCTATTTCTTTTTCTTCGGCCCTCCCGGAGTCGGCAAGACGCTGCTCGCCGAGACGGCTGCGGAAGCGCTGGATATTCCGCACAAGACCTTCAACATGAGCGAATACTCCGCGCATCAGGCCCATGAGGATCTGATCGGTATCTCCAAGATCTATTCCTCCGCAAAGGAAGGAACGCTGGTCAAATTTGTCCGGGAGAATCCCAGATGTCTCCTGATCTTTGATGAGATCGAGAAGGCACACATCAACGTGATCCGTCTGTTCTTGCAGATCCTGGGATCCGGCAATCTGAACAATGTCTATCGCGATGAGGAGGTCAGTTTCCGCGACACGACCATCATTTTCACCTCGAATGTGGCCAAGGCCCTGTATTCCGACCGGAGCGTCGACCTGACTTCGCTGCCGGAGAAGGTGCTGATCGATGCCATCGAGCGTGAGAAGAATTCCAACGGGGATCCTGTGCTTCCGCTGGAGATGTGCTCGCGTATCGCATCCGGCAATATCGTCATGTTCAACCATCTCTCCACGCGGCATCTCGCCGGGATGGTGAGCCACTATTTTGAGCAGATCGTGGAGGGCATGTCGGAAGCCTACCATGTCAGCGTGACCTGTTCGAAGTATCTGCCGCTGCTCTTTTTGTACAATCGCGGCGGGGAGATCGATGCCCGCATCGCGAGCGGACAGAGCGGCAAGTTCCTGAAGGACGAGATCTTTGAGCTGCTGCGCCAGCTGGAGAACAATCACCGCAGCGGGGAAGTCAGTTCCATCGATATCGACATCGAATGGGAGGGAATGGATCCGGATCTGCGGAGACTCTTCATCAACGAAGAAAAGGAAGAGGTGCTCTTCTTTACCGACCGGATCGGAGCGTGGCCCGAGTCTGCCAGCTCCGACAAGTATGTCATTTTGCGTGCCAATACCTTTGAAGAGGCGAAGGAATATCTGTCCCGCGATCTGGCGGCCGTGTTCATCGATCCCTTCTTCGGGGAGAGCGGAGCGCATGAGACGGTTCTGTCCATCGCGGATTACAATACCGGCGGTGTGCGCCTGTTCCGGGATCTGACGGAGCAGACCACGGATCTCCCGATCTACATGATCGAGCGCGATCCCGGTTTTTCCGAGGTGGATCGCCGTACCTTCCTCCAGGAGGGCGCGAGCGGGATCCTCACGTTTAAGCCCGAGCAGGAAGGCAGCTTCAAGCGCCAGTTCGAGCAGGTCATGGACGAGCTCTACATGGAGCGCGAGAGCCAGATCTTCAGCCAGAGAGGCTGGGTCATCGACTACAAGACCAAGCAGGATACCTCCGCCGGAGAGGGCATGTTCAAGATCCGGTATTATGACCTGAAGAAGAAAAAGGCGGTCGATCTCGAGAGCCGCGGTTCCATCCTGTCCGACGCGGAGCGCCCGAATGTGCATTTCGATGATGTCATCGGAGCGGAGAATGCAAAAGAGGATCTCAGATATTATGTGAAATATCTCCAGAATCCCAAGCAGTTCCTGATGAACGGAGGCAAGGCACCGAGAGGCGTGCTTCTCTACGGCCCTCCCGGAACCGGTAAGACCATGCTCGCACGCGCGATGGCCGGGGAATCCGAGGTCTCCTTCTTCCAGACCAGTGCTTCGGAATTCATGAATATGTATGTCGGCGAGAGCGAGGCCAATATCCGCCGGATCTTTGCCAAGGCGAAAAAATACGCTCCCTCGATCATCTTTATCGATGAGATCGATGCCATCGGCAAAAAGCGTGTCGGCGGCATCAACGCGGGTACGACGGAGAGCATGCTGAACGCGCTGCTCACGGAGATGGAGGGCTTCTCCAGCTCCGACAATACCTCCAAGCCCGTCTTCGTGCTGGCGGCAACCAATTACGGTGTCGGCGAGGAATCCGACGGCATAGCCGCCCTGGATGAAGCGCTGGTCCGCCGCTTTGACAACAAGATCTATGTTGACCTGCCCAAGGAGGAAGAGCGTAAGATCTTTATCCTGCGCACGCTGGAACACAAGAAAGTGACGACCGTGTCGGAACAGACGGCGCAGAGCATCGCGGAGCGGACGACCGGACAGAGCCTTGCAATCCTCCAGAATGTGATCGACCTCGCCTTCCGTCTTGCGATGAAGGAGGGCCGCCAGATGGAGGATAAGGATCTCCTGACGGCGCTGGAGGAGTACAATTACGGCGAGAAGAAGGAGCACACGCCGGAGTACTACCGCAGTGTGGCCATCCATGAGACCGGGCATGCGTACCTGTCCTACATCAGCGGAGATAAGCCCTCCTACATCACCATCGAGTCGCGCGGCAATTTTGGCGGCTATATGCAGCATTCCAACCAGGAGGAGGTTCCGAACTATACCAAGGAAGAACTCCTGGCGAGGATCCGTTCCGCGCTGGCCGGCAGAGCGGCCGAGATCGTATTTTTCGGGGAGAAGGAAGCTCTGAACACCGGTGCCTCGAGCGATCTGGAGCATGCGACGAATCTGGCCTTCCGCATCCTGTGCACCTACGGAATGGAGGATCAGCAGCTGGTGGTGTTGTCCCGCGAGGAAGTGCTGAAATCGGAGCTGGCTTCCGAATATGTGAAGCAGGTAAATGAGATCCTGTCCCGCGAGATGAAAAATACGATCGAAATCATCACCGAAGCGAAGGAGAAGATCCGGTCCATCGCGGATGTCCTGGTGAAAGAGAACCGTCTGACGGGCAAGCAGTTCGAGGCCCTGATGGAAGGAAACGATTATCGGGAAGCGACGGAAAAGGAAGAAAGTACAACCTGAAAAAGGTAGACATTTTCCGAAAAATATGTAAGATATGGAGAAAAGACCCTTTTGACAGGTCAGGAATCAGGCGCGGCAGCGCCGGGGGAGGTCATCTTGGAAGAGACGAAGGATAAGAAAAAAAGAATGCTGTCGGGCATCCAGCCCAGCGGAGAGCTCCATCTGGGGAATTACCTCGGGGCGATCAAGAACTGGGCGGACCGCGTGAATGAGTATGAGTGCTATTATTTCATGGCAGATCTGCATACGATTACGGTGCGTCAGGATCCGGCGGAGCTTCGGAAGCGCTCGGTTCAGCAGCTGGCGCAGTACATCGCCTGCGGTCTGGATCCGGAGAAGAACGTCCTGTTCCTCCAGTCCCAGGTGCCGGCCCACGCGGAGCTGGGCTGGGTCATCAACTGCTACACCATGTTCGGCGAGCTCAGCCGCATGACCCAGTTCAAGGACAAGTCCGCCAAAAACGCCGACAATATCAACGGGGGCCTTTTCACCTACCCGGCCCTGATGGCGGCGGATATACTGCTCTACCAGCCGGATTACGTCCCCGTGGGGGAGGATCAGAAGCAGCACGTGGAGCTGACCCGTGACGTGGCCCAGCGGTTCAACAACCTCTACGGCCAGACCTTCCGGGTCCCCGAGCCCTATATCCCCAAGGTAGGCGCCAGGGTCATGGATCTTCTGAACCCCACCAGCAAGATGTCCAAGTCCGATGAGATCGGCAACGGCCGTATCCTGCTGATGGAGAAGCCTGAGGACATCATGCGGAAATTCAAGCGTGCCGTCACGGACTCCGACACGGGCCGGTGCGTATACTTTGACCCGGAGAAGAAGCCCGGGGTGGCCAACCTGATGCAGATCTACTCCGCCTGCACCGGCAGGACCTTTGCCGAGATCGAGGCCGAGTTCGAGGGCAAGGGCTACGGCGCCTTCAAGCCGGCCGTAGGCGAGGCTGTCGTGGAGCTGCTGCGGCCCATCCGTGAGGAGGCCGAGCACATCATCCGGGACAAGGCCTATCTGGAGAGCGTGTGCAGAAACGGCGCCGAGCGGGCCTCCGCCGTGGCGGGGCGCACCCTGCGCAAGGTGTACAAGAAGGTCGGTCTCGTACAGTTTTGATACAGCATAAGGGCGGGGAGCATCCCCGCCCGAAGGACCTTTTATAGAAACAGATATGCCCCCAGCGCCAGCAGCATCTCCCAGTCGCCGCTGCTGCGGTACGCCAGATACAGTATGGCGATCACCAGCCAGTCCTCCGTCTCCAGCCTGCCCAGCACCCCGCTGAGGGGCCCTGCCCGGACGACGGGCGGCGGAGGCGGCGGAGAGTCTTCCGGCTCCGGCACAGGCGGCGGAGGCGGGGGAATGCCCTCCGGCTCCGTCTCCACCCTACGAGCCCGCCCGCTGCTGCCCTGATAGCGGTTATAGGCCATGGAAGCCTCCCAGCTCCCGCAGGGCAGGGAGCGCCGTTTTGGCCGCGGAGGCCAGCCGAAGGGCCCGGCTCAGCCGTTCCCGGCGCGCCGGGTCCAGATATGGCCCCACCGCGTCCAGCAGCGGGGGCTTTTTGCCCCCGGCCAACTCTCTGAACAGCTTCGCCGCCCCGGCGGGCAGTCCCGCGGCGGGAGCGCCCTCCTCCGGCTGAGGCGCGCCGCCGCCCATGAGCTGTCTGGCCATTTTTGCCAGGCGGTCAAGCTCCCCGGGGTTGGACAGCACCGACTGGAGCCGCTCCTCCAGCTCGCTCACGGCGACTGATCCAGGGCCGACAGGGCCCGGGCCAGCGCCTGGCCGTCGGCCGTGGAGAGAACGCTCTCCAGCAGAGCCTTCATTTTTTCCCCGTCCCCGGAACGGAGCGCCTCGGCCGCCGCGGCCCGATCCAGCTTTTCTCCCAGCCGCCGGGCTTCTCCGCTGGCCGCCAGGGAGCGCAGGGCGTCGCCGTTTTTCCCGGCGAACAGCTCCCGGCTCAGCGCCTCCAGATCATCCATGGATACCACCTCCGCATGACAGTATATGCCCGGGAAAAAGGAGGGTGACAACAATGCTCATCGCCGTTTTTGCCGACTCCCACGGGGAGCTGGACGCCATGTGCGCCGCCATCGACGAGCACAGGCCGGATATGGCGCTGCACCTGGGGGACTACGCCCGGGACGCCGAGGAGCTGCAGCGGCTGTATCCCCGCCTGGACATCCGGTACGTCCGGGGCAACTGCGACAGGTGGGAGAGCGACGCGGCGGACTTCCTGCGCTTCAGCGCCGACGGGGTGAGCATCTACATGACCCACGGCCACCGGCAGAACGTGAAGATGACCCTGGACG
>JAEEGJ010026452.1_pt1 | contig 11756 bp, 6 predicted proteins | sample 8958761 | NCBI WGS metagenome assembly JAEEGJ01 (sample SAMN16246546, study PRJNA631951) | gut metagenome | biome: gut microbiome; feature: rumen; material: RS-attached | host: Bos | place: Iran: Karaj | collected 2018-10
TTGAACAACTGCTGAATAAAGGTAAAAGGGTAAAAAGGTAAAAAGGTAAAACCTTTACCAGCCCTTTGGCCTTATTACATATTATCTTTTTCATATCTTTTACTTTTTCAATTTTTTACCTTTTTACTTTTTAATAGTTCGGATTCTGAATCAGTCCGGGGTTAACGGAGATAGCCGTCTGTGGCAGCGGATACCACTCATACTTTCGGTCGCGCTTTTCGGGAAGACTGATGCCGTCTTCTTTAGCACGTCCCCAGAACCACCACTGGCCCTGTGTGAACTTGTCGAAGCGGCGCAGGTCGGTACGACGGCGGTTGCCCTCGCCCAGATATTCCTTACCCCACTCGGAGAGCATCCAGTCCATATCGAACTGTGTGAAACCGGGCCCGGGAATGCTGAGCGCAGCCGTACGGTCGGAAGTCTTGTAGTAGCGGCCGCGGACGGCATCGACATAGTTCTTGGCCTCAGCGCTGTTACCCTTACGCATCTCGCATTCAGCCACATTGTAGTAGGCCTCGGCCAGACGGAACTGCACATCGTCGATGCTCTTGAAGCCTCCCTGCTCATCATTCGGATAGAGCGGATACTTCACCAGACGTACGCCTGAGTTGGTCTCGCCCCAACGGGGACTCATCACAGTCTCTAACTCACGTCCCTGATTGAGGAATGTACCCAACTGATCGACATATACCAGATCCTGCCCGTCGCGGTCGGCGTCAGCCTTCAGCACATCGCCCGTTCCGAAGTTGGCACGGATGATGCCCTTTAAGAACATGCCGGGGCCGTGGGTCTTTGTGTTCACATCGTAAGTATAGTTCTGCTTGCGGATGTCACGATCGTCGAAACGCTCGTAGGGAGCACCCAGCTTGTCGCCGTAATCCAGGAAGCACTTTGCACCGGTAGAACCACCTGTAGGCAGAACGCTGCCGGAGTTGTCGAACGAGGGGACAAGACATACGCAGTTCCAGGCGCCGATGCCGTCGTACGATTGTCCGAAATAGTCGGCATAGCCATACCACATACCTACCATCGTGCGCACATTCGAGATGGCATTGGCAGCACCCTGTCCGTCCTCAGCGGCAAGGGCGAAGATGACCTCAGGACTCTTCACGTTGTCCATCGAGTAGAGGTTACGATAGTTGTCGTCGATAGCATAGGTGCCGTAAGTGCCGTTGATGATCTCCTTAGACAGTGCCTCGCACTCGTCATAGTGCCTCTCGCCGATAAACACCTCGGCATTGAGCAGCAGACGGGCTTTGAGCAGACGGTTCATCGCCTGGTTGGCACGGTTCACCATCGAGTGGTTGGCATCGTCCTTGGCCAAGGCGTTGACAGTCTCATCCAACTCCGTGGCAATGAAGTCGTAAATCTTCCTGCACGATGTGTCCCAGTCAGGATCAGCCGTTCCTGGCACCTCGCTGCTGGCAGAGGTATTCAGAGGCAGCGCACCGCCCCAGAGCTCAAAAATACAATAATAGTTCCAGGCACGGATGGTACGCACCTCAGCTACATACTGAGCCAACTGGGCATCCGTCATACCCAACGCCGAAGCACTCAGACCCTCAAGGTCGCTGAGCAGCAGGTTTGCCAGTCCGATAGCTGTCCAGGCACCATTCCATGCATTGTTGATGATGGTTGACTCTGAAGTCCAGTTGTGCCACGAAAGTACGGTCTTCATGGCCTCGTCCCAACCCCAGAGTCCGGCATTCCATACACGCCATGTAATCTGGTCGGCGGGGTATTCTGAGAGATGGAAGAAATTCTCGCCAGCCAATGTCTGTGATGTCTGTCCGTAGATGGCAGCTACAGCACCTCTCACACTGGCCTCATTCTGGTAGTAGACACCTGCGTCGATACGGTCGTACACCTTCTCGTCAAGGTCGGTACAAGACGAAAGCGCTACGCTAAACGATAACTGACAACTGATAACTGATAAACCGATCAGTGCTCGGCTTTGCCGCTTTGCTATGCAAAGAAGTCTTTTGTATATCTTGGTAATCATAATGGTTTTACCTTTTTACTTTTTTTCCCTTTTTACTTTTTAATGAAATCTCAGTGTAACGCCCAGACTTACCTGTGTGGCCTGAGGATAAGCACTGTTAGAGTCGATGCCTGGGGTAATGCCTGTAGAGGTGACGATAGAGGGGTCGTTGCCTTCATATCCTGTCAGCGTGAACACGTTTTTGGCTGTGAGATAAATGCGGAAGCTCTCCACCAACTGTCGGCTCTTCGGTGTCAGGGTATATCCAAGCGTGACATTGTCGAGCTTGAAGTAGTCGCCCTTCTCAAGGAAATAGCTTGAGATGATACCACCGCTTGAGTTCACATCGGCATAGTCGGTATAAGCCTTGCGCAGCACATTATCAGTACCGGAACCTTTCAGCCCCATGCCATATTTGCGCATATTGAAGATCTCGAAGCCAAACGCACCACGGAACATCATGCTCAGATCCCAGTTCTTATAGCTCAGCGAGTTGGTCCATGACAGGAAGTGCTTGGGAGCGCCATTGCCGATATTCCGCTTGTATGAGGGATCTGCCTGTGCGGCAGGAATGGCATTACCGTCATTGTCATAGATGAGCAACAGTCCGTTGTCGTCTATACCGGCATGCTCATAGCCATAGAACTGGCCGATCTTTCCGCCCTCTTCCACGCGGAAGAAGTACTCACTGGTGCCAGGTCCCGGCTTCTGATACAGGTCGAGGTAAGCCATCTGGTAGGCGTCGCTCGAGAGTTTGGTCAGTTTGGTCTGTCCCATACTCCAGTTGAAACCTGTTGTCCACTTAACGGCCTTCTTTGCCAACACGTCGTACTCGAGTGCCACTTCGACACCGGTATTCTTGGTGGTACCCACATTCACCAGGATGGTGTTGTAGATAAACGGAGGCTGCGGTGCCGTGTAGTTATAGAGCAGATCCTGCGAACGGCGGTCGTAAAATTCCACGCTACCGCGCAGTCGGCTGTTCAGGGCCACGAAATCCACACCTATATTGAAGGCCGTAGACTTCTCCCAAGCCAGATCGGGATTGGCATTCAGCGACGGGGCATAACCGTTGATCCACTGGTTGTCGATCAGGTAGGCGCCACGGGTGCTATAGGTGGCGATACTCTGATAGGCATTGAAGTCAGAGCGGCCTGTAACACCATAACTGATGCGTGGCTTCAGACTCTGGAAACTCTCTTTCAGGCCCTGGGCAAACGGGGTGTTGGTGATTTCCCATGCCAATGAGGCAGAGGGGAAGTTACCCCACTTCTTGTTGGCGCCGAACTTGGTGCTGCCCTCGCGACGCATAGAGGCAGAGGCGTAGATCATATCGTTATAGTTATAATTGATTCGTCCGAAGAATCCGATCAGTGTTGATTCCGATGATCCGGCCCAGAGATTGGCCTTGCCTTCGCGCAGATAGCTGCCGCTTCCGATACCGTGATACGACAGGGCATCATACACGAAACCCATATTCTCATTGCCACTCTGCTCCCAATTGCTGCGTTCCCACGAATAGCCGAGCACGGCCTTCAGCTGATGCTCATTCAGCGTCATCGTATAGTTCACCAGCCACTCCAGCCGGTTGGTCCACCATTTCTGATAGTTGATGCGGGCACGGCCGTCGTAGCCGTTCCAGAATGACTCACTTGATGTCGTCGGCGTGTAGAAGTTATCCTTCAGGTCATTATACTGCAGGGCATAGCTCAGCGAGGTGTTCAGGTTGTGCTGTTCCGTCTGCAGGATGTTCATTTTTACGTCGGCATTACCCAGGATATAGATACGGTCACCCTGGCTCACGTTCTCCTTCAGGTCGTTCACGGGGTTGTGGATGTCCGTCGGAGAATTTGGCTGATAATAGCTGCCGTCGGGGTTCTTCACAGGGATGGTGGGATTCATCGTCAGGGCGGTGTCAAACAGTCCGTCGTTGCCCCAGTCCTCATGCACCTTGCGGGCGGAGAGCGACGAATTGAACTGCAGGCGGTTGTTCAGCACCCGCTGCTCGCCCACGAAACGGGCTCCGTATTCTTCACGTCCGGAAACGATATCCAGACCATTACCTTTCTTATAGTTCACCGACAGTCCGAAATACCCGTTCTTCCCAGAGGAGTCGATGGATAGATACTGGTTCAGACTGTAACTGACGGGGCGTGTGATCTCATCCCACCAGTCCGTGTCGGCACCATAGTCTTGACTACGGCGGGAACGGCGGAACTCGTCGGTAGAGAGAATTTCAATACGTGGCTTCTGGAAGTTCAGCGCGATATAGCTGTCGTAGGTTACGTTGGTAACACCAGCGGTACCCGAGCCTTTCTTGGTAGTGACCAGAATCACGCCATTGGCACCACGCGTTCCATAGATGGCGGCACTGCCGGCATCCTTCAGTACGGTAATCGACTCCACATCCTGCGTAGCGATGTTACGCAGGTCGCCGCCGGCAATACCGTCAATCACTACCAATGGCCCGTTGCTGGCCGTCAGCGAACCAGCACCACGCACCTGGATGTCGCTCATGGCGTTGGGGTTGGCATCAGCCGATGTAGCCACGTTAAGGCCAGCCACCTTACCGGCTACCAGCGCCATGGCGTCCGTGGCGGCTCCCTGGTTGAACTGATCCTTGCTGATCTGTACCACAGAGCTCGAAATCTCTTTCTTGGCCATTGAGCCATAACCCACCACTACGACTTCGTTCAGCTGGGCCACATCCTCCTTCATCGTCACTTCCATACCGTTCTTGGCAGGCTGTTCCTGAGGGTTATAGCCGATGTAGCTGAACACCAACGTTGCTCCAGACTGACACTGCAGGCTGAAGTTTCCGTCGAAGTCTGTCACTGTACCGTTGGATGTTCCCTTCACCATGACGGAGGCACCAATGACACCTTCACCCGTCTCGTCTTTCACATGACCACTGATGGTGGCCTGTGCAGAAACATCCAAGGCAAAAAACACCACCGCCAGCATCATAAGCAGGCGATAACAATTCTTTTTCTGTCTTTTCATTTTCATTTGGTTTAAATTAATTGATTGGAATATTTTTATTATTGTTATTCAAATTAGTGGACAAAATTATATTAATTATTCAAATTCGTTTCCTTTCAATCCTAACCGCTGATCCCCCGCTGCGTGCCAAGTGCAGCCTCAGACTGTCATTCTTTGTCACCTCTATCTGGCGGATAGTCATCTCGTAGGGATTGGTTTCAAAGTCGACTGTAGGCCCGTCTTCGTAGATAACTGCAAGGTATGTGGCTTCTTCGTCCAGGAAGTCGAGGGGTATCGTCAGGTCCCTGGCTTCCTCGTTGGTGATACTGCCGATGAACCAGCGGTCGCCGCCACGCTCCTTTCTCGCCATAGTGATATATTTTCCGATCTCGCCGTTAGGCACAAGTGTGTGGCTCCAGGTAGTAGGACAACTCTCGATGAATGTCAGCGCAGGCTGTCCTTCGTAGTTCTCGATGGCATCGGCAGCCATCTGCAAGGGACTGTAAATGACGACGAACTCGCCCAGTTGCTTGGCCAGAGTGGAGTGGGGATGCGTACCCTTCACGATCTCCGAGAAGTTGAAGATGGCCGGCGTGAAATCAGTGGGACCTGCGAGGCCTCGGGTAAACGGCAGCGTGACGGTATGCGAAGGAGGATTACCACCCCTTCTGTCCCAGGCGTTGTACTCCTGTCCGCGCACGCCTTCCTGGGTCATCAGGTTGGGCCATGTGCGCTGGATACCGGTCGGCATGGCGGGCTCGTGATTGTCAATCATAATATGGTGCTTGGCGGCGCACTCTATCACACGACGGTAGTGCCGGATGCCATACTGCGACTTGGCCAGTTCCTTCCCGTCGAACAGATGTCCGACATATCCCGTCTTCACGGCTCGGATGCCCAGTCTGGAGAACCAGGCGAAGGCTTCGTCCATCTCCTCCTCCAGCAAAACAGCCCGTCCCCATGTCTCGGTATGCCCGATAAAGCGCACACCTTTGGAAGCACCATACCGGCAAACCTCCTCCATGTCGAAATCCGGATAGGTCTTCAGATAAGTCACCTTTTCTCCTTCTCCCCATCCCGGGTTCCATCCCTCGGCCAGCACGCCGCTGAAGCCGTGACGGGTGGCAAAGTCCATATAGTGCTTCACGTTTTCTGTAGTAGCACCGTGAGTGGGGCTCATCTCCCAGGTATTCTGCTTCTTGTGGATGCTCCACCAGATGCCGATATAGCGGCCCGGCTCTATCCATGAGGTATCTTCGATGCGCGAAGGCTCATTCAGGTTCAGCATCAAGCGCGAGGTCAGCAGACCTCCTGCCGTGTTGCTGATGATCATGGTGCGCCAAGGGCTTTTCAACTCTCCCTTTGCATAGACCTTTACGCCGTTTTGCCAAGGCGTGAGGGCTGTCAGCAGACGGATTGCACCATTTTCTCCATGACGTGGCGTGAGGTTGATACTGGCATAGTCTTCAAGTGCTGCCTCATGAATGGCGAGGTACAGATCTTTCTCATATTCTATAGTAAGAGGTGTGCAGACAGTGTCTTTCCTGCTCAACAGGTCTGAAGTATAGATACCTTCAAAATACTCTGTGTGGTTCGACGGAATCGACCAGGCCTTGGCATCGTGTGCCAAGACGATCTCGGTCAATTCCTCCTGAATACAATACTCTTTACCTCTGTTGTAGTCTGGCAGTATATAGCGGAAACCAAAGCCGTCGTTGAATACGCGGAACACCACTCGCATGGTGCCCCCCGTCTTTTCCAGGAAACTGACTGTCAGTTCGTTGTAGTTGTTGCGCACTGTCTCGTCCTCACCCCAGGGCTGGATCCATGTCTCATCCTTCGTATCCCGGCTCACATTTCCCATCTTTACATGCGCACCTACCTCTTTATAATCAAGAAGGAAACCCAGACGGGAGGGACTGACCAGTGGGCGGTTCTGATAGTTGACCATGTAGAAAGGATGTTGGCCCTTCACACCGACGGTCACCGTCACGGCTCCGTCGGGTGAAGTCACCACAACATTTTTGGCGTTGCAAACGGAAACGCCTGAACTAACAAAATTACTAACTAATATAACTAAACTAACAACCAATTTTTTCATTTTTACTTTTTACCTTTTTACTTTTTTACTTTTTCACTTTTAAATTTCGTCGGCAAAGGTAGGGGTATTTTAGACTACATCCAAGCACAACAAACAAATATCAAAGTAACGAAAAATGCAAGATATTGATAATTAACCGTTTACAAAAAGAGTTATTCTTAAAAATCTAAATCAAATCAATCGGTTTTTTGCTAAAAATACGATTTGATATTTGGTGGAATGAAAAAGATTTAGTACTTTTGCACCAGACACAAAAAAGAAAATGACGATGAGACGCTATTGGTTGATATCTGTTCTATGGCTGCAGGCGATGATGGGCTCTGCAAGCGATGTCAGGCATCTGTATGTGACACTTGACAGTCTGATAGCACACTATCAGGAGACGACGGCAGAGAAAGAAAGCCGGATCAAGAATCTGAAGGATGGTGTGAAGACGATGTCACTGACCGCTGATCAGATGTACGATTTGAATCTCCGCCTTTATGACGAATATGTAGCATTCAGGTTTGATTCCGCCTTCTATTATGTCGAGAAGAATGTGGAGCGTCTCCGTCATACAGAAGACCATGACCGTTTTGCTGCAAGTGCTATCCGCATGGCTCATATACTCTCCGTAACCGGACTATTTGACAGGGCACGACGTCTCTTGGACGAGATCGATCCTGAGAAGTTGGGCGATGAGCAGCGTGTGGCCTACTATAACCAGCAGAGCGAACTGAACCTTTATCGTTCAGAGATGGCACAATATACACCTTATTTTAATGATTATATCCAGAAAGCGCAATATTACCGTCAGCTGATCATCCAGACAGCCCCTAAAGACAGTTATGACTATATCTTCAGTCTGGCCACTTACACCTGTGAGACAGGTAATCCCGACAAGGCCATTCAGATGATGGAGGACTATCTGCCTAAACTCGATGTCAGCACCCGCGACTATAGTATCGTCACCAGCACGCTTGCCTATTTCTATCAGTGTAAGGGTGACAGAGAGCGACAGGAATTCTATCTCCTGCTCAGTGCCATCAGCGACGAGCAGGGAGCCATTCGGGAGAATAATTCGTTGCGCACGCTGGCTGAAATCCTGATGGCGCGTGGCGAAAACGATATCGCCTACCGCTATCTCTACCAGTCGATTACCGAGGCACGGTTCTATGGCAGTCGCCTGCGAATGATGCAGGTGGGCCGGATGGCACCGCAGATTATGAACCTCTATGACAAGGAGCGCGCCCAGACCCAAAGGAACACCTATATCTATTTGGGCATCATCTCTTTCATCTCCCTGATCCTGTTTGGCATTATGGCCTACACGCTTGTACTTCTGAGGAAGAAGAAGGCCGCCAGCAGGCAAATTGAGGCCATGAATAAGGCTTTGACGGCCCATAATGAACAGATTCAGGCCGTTAATAGTCAGATGAAAGAGGCAAACCGCATTAAAGACGAGTACATAGGGCGCTTCCTCGAACTGAGCAGCAATCTGATTAAGCAGGGAGAAGAACGCAGCAAGCAACTCAACCGTCTGGCCCGTGACCGCAAGTTGGAGGAACTCTATGCGGAACTGAAAAGCTCGCAGACCATCAATAGTGGCATCCGGATGTTCCATCAGAATTTCGATGAAGCATTCCTCAATATCTATCCTGCCTTTATCAGTGAAGTGAATAAACTGCTGACGCCTGACAATGCTTTCTTCATAAGTGAAGGTGACAGCAAACGCCTGACTACGGAACTTCGCATCCTGGCCCTCATACGTTTGGGAATCAGTGACAATCAGGAGATCGCCGATATCCTCCGCTCCAGCATCACCACCATCTACACTTACCGCTCAAAACTCAAGTCACGTTCGGTCAATAAGGATACCTTTGAAGATGATGTACGGAAGATCGCAACATACTGATATCCGTCGATTATGACACAAAGATTTTACGGTTTGGCCCAAAGTCGACAAACATGTCAGTTCGTCGAGTTGTATTTTATATCTAATAATTTCAGATAACACTAAAAAGTCCTAAGGGCATCAACTACTTCTAAAGCAAGTTATTAAGCAGAAAGAACAGCTCAGAACATTTCCGTGAACGTTTTGCGTATGCAAATTGTCAACCATACTTCCAAAAGCAACGGTGAAAAAACACAGACTATTATAATCTTTTAAGGATTAACCTGTAAATGATACCCACAGACTTGCTCGTGGACTGAGGACGTCCCGCATATGCCGAGCCAGCGCCTGAAGTACCACTACTCCAGAGATGAGCTTGACTACCAATATGAGTGACTATCTTACAGAAAGTTCACGAGCTTGTATAGGTTTATCAACTCAGGCATAATAATTCTCAATTTAGGCGATTTTGACGTGACTTAATTCGTAAAACCATATAAACTTCAAACATAGAAGAGAAACATGGACAACAAACTATTTGAAATGGAAGACAAGCAGCCGGTATTCCTCCTGACAGAAGAGTACTTGAACAATTTCGCATTACGTATTATCGACGGCGTGCGAGGAGTTATTGAAGACGCACTTAGTGGAAAATCGTCAAAGCGTAATGAGGATCTTATTAGTGCGGAAGAGGTTCTTGCCCGTCTAAAGGTGAGCAAGTCAACATTGTGGCGATGGGAAAAGCAACAGTATCTTACCCCTGTTAAGTTGGGACGTAAAAGATACTATCGTTCCAGCGATATACAAAGGATCAAAAGATAATATGTATATGTCGGACGACTGGTACTCACCGTCGCCTTCCTCCTCCATCGGGTGCCGACATGGACTACCAACCTAATACCCAATGACAGTCGGAGTATCTTCCGATGAGTTCGGCATCGCGGATGGGGTCGAGCTGACGCATCAGTGGGTTTCTCTTGGAAATGTCTACGGGGTTGCCCTCCGTATCGTGGCTGTTGAACTCAAGGATGGTTGCTGTCTTGGCGCCGTCATCAATCCTGCCCCAGCCGAATGCAGGGATGTTTTCCAATGTGCAGTTCAATAAGACGCATTCCGCATGGGGATAGTTTTTACCCTTGTTGTCTGGCAGTCGACCAAGTTCTGCATAGTCGCTGAGCCCTTTGAAATGGCAGTCTACGAAGATGTTTCCGTGATTCTCCTCCGTGTTGCGAATCCACATGAAAGCGCCGTAGCTGGTAATGGTGCAGTGGTTGAAGAACGACGGGCCGCGGCCTAGGATGGTGTCACCACCACCGTCAATGCGGCAGTTCATCCAATAGCAACTGCCATTTGCCTGCAAGGCATCACCATCACCAATGATGTGGATGTTCTCAAAGTAGTTGCGCTCGCCGTTCACCAACAATCCTTCTGCCTGACCCTTGCAATCGGTCTTGATGGTCAGATTGCGGAATGTCAGGTCGCTGCAGTTGTCAGCAGCAAAGGCGGCACGGCGCGAGGGGAACGTGCCACGAACCTCGTTGGTCTTGATGTCGGCAGGGTGGGGGTTAAACACTTCGTTGTTCCTGTAGTGAATCACCACACCATCACGGCTCTCTCCCTCGATAGTGACAAACCGCTTGTTGCGGAAATACACCAATTCCTCGTAGTCGCCATTCTTCACCAATATCTTGTAGCCTTCCTGTGCAGAGGCAACGGAATCGGGAATGAAGTCCATTGCCCCTTGAACGGTGGAGAAGTCACCATTGCCGTCTGCAGATACCGTCAGTAGTCGCTGACTCATATCAGGAGCCTTTTCTTTCGTGCGGAACGTCCAACTACGTTTCCCCTTAATTCCTTTGAAACCGCTGATGACACCTTTGTCGATGGTGACATAATACTCGTGGCCATACTCCAGCATGTTGTGATGCAGAAAGATGGTCGCTTGCTTGCCTTGGGTGATGATGGGGTAGAAGTGGAAGCCGTCAGAGAAACCTCCGATAATGTCGAGTTGATAGTGGCCCGTGTCCCAGGCATTCACGCCAGACGGAGTGCCTGCCGTGGTGTTGCGGTTTGTGATATGTTGCGACTTATAAATATAAGGTACAGGCGTGTATTGTGCCGCAGGATTCTTCGGCTGCCCCTCTGTAGGTCCTGCCGGGATGCTCATATCTAGACAATCTACCAACTTTCCCGTTTGTTTATCATACACAGACACGAACCCTTTCTGCCCGACGACGGCATCATCACTCATCGTCAGCGTCAGGTGAGTATCGATATTCACATCCGTCGCCCCGTTATCTGGCTGCATCTTTACAATGCTGGACGGCTGGTACTCACCGCCGTCTTGTGCTTGGCAAATGCAGACCGTGTTTGCCAAGATAGCCAGAAAGCAAGTTAAAATCTTCTTCATCATTCTGTGCAATCAAAAGTGAAATAGAAAAATCGCTAAGTGCTGGATTTTGAGCGACTTAGCGATTCCTTCTGTTGGGGTACTCGGACTCGAACCAAGAATGACAGGACCAGAATCTGTAGTGTTACCATTACACCATACCCCAATGTCAATTTGCCATCCGGAACACCCTTGTTCCTTCAATTGCGGGTGCAAAGGTAGTGCTTTTTCTTGAATCTCCAAAACTTTTTGGGAATTTTTTTATCAAATAACCCAATTTTTCCTAAATTATTTTGCATTTCGCTCGATTTGCTGTACCTTTGCACACTCAATACATTATTAATATATATGAACGAACTGGTAAAAACCATAACAGAAGCGATACAAGAGAAAAAAGGCAGCGGCATCGTCGTGGCTGACCTGACGAAGA
>JAEEGJ010026455.1_pt1 | contig 11755 bp, 8 predicted proteins | sample 8958761 | NCBI WGS metagenome assembly JAEEGJ01 (sample SAMN16246546, study PRJNA631951) | gut metagenome | biome: gut microbiome; feature: rumen; material: RS-attached | host: Bos | place: Iran: Karaj | collected 2018-10
TGCCAAGAACCTCGATTGACTCAGGAACAACCTCGATATCACCGGTTGCCTGCTTAGGGTTCTTGGAACTACGCTCTCTTACAACACCCTTAACGGAAATTGTTGACTCTTTATTGATAGCCTTGGCTGTCTTAACCATTTCTTCTGTATCAAGGACAATCTGAGTTGTGCCATAGAAGTCACGAAGAACTACGAATCCAAGTCCCGATCCGACTTCACGCATGTTCTCAAGCCAGCCTACAAGTGTTACGCTCTTGCCGGCATCCTCAATGCGAAGCTCACCACAGTTATGTGTACGTGATTGCATCATTTGTATTACTCCATTTCTACTCATTACTACTGTTAACCACAACATTTTAGACCATTAGTCGCAATTATTCAAGGGTGAGTCACCGGGGACGTTTCACTTTGACTCAAAATGAGTCAATGGGGACGGTTCTCTTTGACTCCCCCACCAAAAATAAGACGAGGCGACGATAAATGTTCGCCGCCCCGTCTTTTGCCCCTAACGAGAATTAAGTAGTTTCTTAAGTTCCTGTGTTTCTCTCTCAACTTCTTTTTTCATGAAGTAAACATTCCTGCGATGAAGTGCCTTCGCATGAAGCTTCTCCTTCAACATATCAATTTCATACTGTGCTACACCCTTAAGTTCTCCCATTTTTGATACCTCCTGTCAGTGTTTGTTCAACACCCCCTCACGAGTCTCAAGATAATTTTAATCATAATATTTGTTTAAAAATGGTTTATTGTCTGAAAATTGTGTGAATTATTTCTTTTGTGAATCCACATGTCATATTTGCTTCCGGCAACAAAATTTCAAATTTGCGGATTATACTTGTACACTTTTAAGCGTAGTTGTGATAAAGTAAGAGTGCTGAAGTGCAACTGCTTTCTATGCAGATATTCCAATGCACTAATCTCCAACAGAAAGGTGGTGGTTTTTAATGAAGTCTGATTCACATATATGCAGTAGTGATTCTGCTCCCGGTCGAAGTACCATAAAAACCACATACAAAGGAGATTACCATGGAAAAAGAAGAAGAAAAGACTCTCGTTGAAACACTTCAGGAACTTCTATCATCCAGGCAATATACGCTGCTTCGCCAGACCATCTCAGAGATGAACACAGTAGATATCGCTGCTGCCATGAGTGAGATGGCGGACGAGGATTCTCTTAAAATGTTCAGAATCCTCCCCAAGGATATGGCGGCTGATGTTTTTGCCGATCTGGAAATGGACGTACAGCAGTACATCATTCAGTCCATGTCAGACCGAGAAGCTTCCAACATAATTGAAAACCTGATGGCCGATGATGCTACAGACCTGCTGGAGGAAATGCCTGCCAGCGTTGTTAAGCGTATTCTGGCCAATGCGAGCCCTGAGACAAGGGCCGATATTAACCACCTGCTTCGCTATCCTGAGGATTCAGCCGGATCTATCATGACAGTGGAGTATGTTGACCTGCGTGAAGATATGACGGTCAGCGAAGCCATAGAGCGAATCAGGAAAAAGGGCGTTGATTCAGAGACCATCAACATCTGCTACGTTGTTACCAAGCAGAAGATTCTGGTAGGAACAGTTGCCCTTAGATACCTGCTCATCATGAAGCCTGACGACGTGATCGGTGACATCATGAACACCAACGTCATCAGTATCGGAACCATGACCGACCAGGAAGAAGCGGCCAGAATGTTCCAGAAATACGGCTTCACAGCGATGCCCGTTGTCGACAACGAATCGCGTATGGTCGGAATCATCACCATCGATGACGTAGTGGACATCCTGGAAGAAGAGGCTACCGAGGATATCGAGAAGATGGCAGCTATCGTGCCATCCGACAAGCCCTATCCCAAGGTTGGTATATTTGAAACTTACAAGAACAGAATACCGTGGCTATTGTTCCTCATGATCAGTGCCACATTCACAGGCGCCATCATCACGGGCTTTGAGGATGCGCTCTCTGCCTACGTTGTACTCACCGCCTACATCCCGATGCTGATGGATACCGGAGGAAATGCCGGTTCCCAGGCAAGCGTTTCCATCATCCGTGGTCTTTCGTTAAAAGAGATTGAGTTCGAGGATCTCTTTAAGATCATCTGGAAGGAAATCCGAGTTGCTGTACTCTGTGGTTTAACACTGGCGATTGCAAACTTCGCCAAGCTCCTGCTTTTGGACAGAGTATCATTTCTCGTAGCTGCAGTAATCTGCCTGACACTGCTCTTTGTAGTGCTCATCGCCAAGCTCGTCGGCTGCTGCCTTCCTATGCTGGCATCCAAGATTGGCTTTGACCCGGCAGTTATGGCCAGCCCATTTATTACAACAATTGTTGATGCACTTTCTCTTCTGGTTTACTTCAACATCGCAACCAGAATGTTGCATCTGGTAGCATAGCAAAAGAAATACCTCCGGAATCTGGGTTTACTCCAGACCCGGAGGTTTTATTTTTGCAAAAATGAGTCAAACTGAAACGTCCCCATTGACTCAAAATGAGTCAAACTGAAACGTCCCCGGTGTCTCAAAATGAGACAAAGTGAAACGTCCCCGGTGACTCATCCGGGGACGCCTTTTTGTAGGTCTTTGATTCGGGAGACGAGGCCGTTTGCCTCGTCGAAGGTGTATACATAGCCGCCAAGGGTGCTGACCTTGGGGCGCAGGTTCTTGGAGTGGCTCCAGACGAGGATCGCAGACTTGCCCTTGCCGTTTCGGGCCTCCTGGATGAGGTTTCCGGCGGCGCTGTTGCCGTCGAAGGCCACAACCATGGATGGGCGGCGCTCAAAGATCTCGTAGTTGAAGCTCTTGTAGATTCCCATGCCCTGGGACTCTGTGGAGACTCTGATCTGAAGATTCGGGTAAGCCAATAGTCTGTCCCTCTCCTGCGCAGTGACAAGAGCCGGAACGACTGCGTAAACCCTAAAGCCCTTCTTGTTGTGATCCAAAAGATATTTCTCATACCCCGAGATCTTATGCCCGATAACAAAGCACACTTCCTCAGGATTTAAAAACTTAAGGAGCGAATCCAGTTCTTTCTTGCCGGCCTCAGTGATCCTGGTGGCGCGGTTTTCCGTGTTAAAGCTTCCTCCCAGCAAGACAACCGGGAATCTGTCCCAGGTGATATCGCTGATGCGGTCCTTGAACTCCCTGTTGGCATCGAGCTTTTCTTCGCCGCCCGATAATGCCCCGGATATCTTAACCTTCTGCATCTTCTCAAGGAGAACTTCTTCCATATCCCTGCCCTTAAGAAGTCTGCCAAAGGCTTCTTTCTTCTCAGAGTACGCTTCCTGACTGGACTTGATGATTGCGCTCTCGGCATCTTTCATAAGCCCAAGCTCAGCGTCCGTCAGTCCCAGCATGGTCTTTAAGGAGAGCTCCTCATCTATGGAAGACGTTCCATAGAGTGCAGCTCCGTCCGTTCCCTGGACGCACCAGATTCCCTGCTTTAAGTACTGCTTCAGGGGATGATCCTTAAGTGAATTCAGGTTGTTGAGTCTTACATTACTTGATATCTGAAACTCCAGCACAACCTTGTTTTCCTTGAGCTGCGCCAGAACTTCCTTGCCCTTTTTGGACCTTGGACTATATGTATAAAGACCGTGTCCCAGCCTCATCCTCGGCATCTGCTGCCCGGGTGCCAGACAGTCCTTGACGCACAGGATACTGTGGGCGATGTTGTCCTTCTGGCTGTCGTTCTCTCCCGCATGAACCCTGATAACAAAGCTCGGATCCTTGGCAGCGATCTTCACGATCTCCTTAAACGCCGGCTTAAGCGTAATGATGTCGTTTATCTCCTCGCCGACAAAGTCACACCCTGCCACATACGGATCCAGCGCCGTAGCCTTCAGCACCTCCAGGTTCTGCTCCAGATAATTATCAGGAGTTACAGCATCCTTAACGATAGTGAGCGGAATCCTTCTGATGGCAGCCAGAAACCTGATCATGACTCCGGTCTCCTGATATATCTTGGGCATGACCTCATGAACCTGCCTCAGCATCTCTATTGATTCATACTTCTTAACCAGTGTCGTGTCGCTGATCTCCGCATAGCACACGCCCTGCTTCTTGTAGCTTCTTGCAATCCAAAGGAGCTTGTCCTGGAAAATTGTATTTCCGCAATAATCCGGATTCTCCCTGTCGCGCAGCATCTGTTTTAAGTGCCTCTTAACATCCTCATCGGGAATCTGATCAATCCCGCTAAGGTCGATCTTGTCCTCACTCTCCTTGCCTTTGCAAAAGACATAACGGTACAAGTATACCTTCTCCAGATTTGTAAACACCGCCTGCCCGTCCTTGATAACCGCCAGCGAGCCACGGATCTTAACAATGTTCATCTCCGCATTATCAAGGTTGTTGAGGATCAGATCCGCAAAGTTGATAAAGGTATTGTCATCAATCTTCCTGTCCAGATACTTGCCCTTTAAATCCGAGGAAGTCCACTGCCACGCAACCTTCTTTCGCTGCTTAAGCACCTTCTCCCACTGAGCATTTGTAAGGCCCAGCTGAAGCTTTTTTACATAGTAAAGCGGATAGCGTATCTGGTGCGCTATTCCCAGCGCTATCAGAATATCCCCGGAGAGATTACCGTTCATGTGAGTGTGAAGGTCTCCGGCGAACTTAAGCTCTTTCCTGATATGAGTCTTAAAGACCGTCTTCCTGAGATCAAAGTCCGGCTCCTTGGTCTGACTCATCAGAGTCTTGGCGATGGCAGGAATTGAAGCCTTTGTCTCAACAGTCCCATCAAGATAAATATTCGCCACCTCAATATCACCAAGGCTGAAGATATAGCACTCCTTATTATCGGCGTCCACATAGCAGGGAACTTCACCCCTTATCTCCAGCATCCCGTCCTTGTTCTTCGAAAGCGGAAGTCCGCAGGTGGAAGCCAGATTCCTTATGAGGTTTCCGGTGCCGTGGTTTGGTGTTGAGAGCACAAACATAAGCCTGTCCAAATCTTTGTACAGGCTTACAATAATGTCTTTTTCGTTATCAAGGAAAAAGCATGTGAAATATGTCATAGACGCTCCTTACTGAGAAACGTATATCTCCTTAAGTCCATCGCGATCCAGCACTCTGATCCTTGCGTGTCCGAGCCTCTCAATAAGGCCCTCCCTCTCCATTTCGCGAAGCTTCCTGGAGACGGTCTCGGTACGAAGACTTACGCTGGCTGCGATATCATCGAGCTTTAAAATAACATCGTCGTCGATACTTCTGTCGACTCTGTATAAAAGAAATCCCGCCAGCCTTGCCATCGGATCCTTAGTTGAAAGAAGCATGTTCCTCTCATTGGCATCATGCAGTTTCTTGCTAAGAAGTATTATGGTGTTCATGGCTGCGTGGGGATCATTGACAACTTTGATGAAATCATCCCTGTGTATCTGACAGATGGAAGCATTGGTGAGGCATACAGCAGAATAGGGATAGATACTGCCGTCAAGGAACATGCCTTCCCAGATGATGTCGTGATCTGCAAGAATAGTTACTATCTGCTCTCTTCCGAGGGAGTCGTATCTGCAGAGCTTGACCCTTCCTTTTCGGATAATACATATTGAATCAACAGGCTCGCCCTCTCTGAACAGATAGCTGTTCTTCTTGAGGTTCTCATGGATTGAGTGCTCCATCAGGCTCACCTGGGCATTGACAGGAAGCCCCTCGATAAGGGGCACGCTCTCGGTGCAAAAACCTCCGCATTCCTCGCAGATGTTTAGGCCCGATATTCCTCTCTTGAGTTCTTCACCGCGACTCTTGTCCTTGGCGCGGTAGATTCCGCCTGAACTGCCCATCTCTTTACCCATTGATCCAACAATAGCAATATGCCTGTGTTCTTACTGCAAACGGCTCTGTAGCCAGCAGCTCTTTTACCTCACTCTTTGTGTACCAGCGGGGCTCAATCTCTTCCTGGAAGGATGTGCTCTCGGAAAAAGTTCCTCCTGCCACACCTACGCAGCAGGCATTTCTCTCATTTGAAAAACCGATGGCGCTGTAGCACGGTCCCCACCACTGGTCTATCCTTAAGATATCAAGTCCTGTCTCTTCCTTGAGCTCTCTCTTTGCTGCCTGTTCCGGAGTCTCACCGGGATCGATAAGGCCTGCCGGGAAGTTGTAAACCCATCTTCCGGTGGCCATTCTGAATTCTCTGTTTATGAGGATCTTCTCGCCGGACTCATCATGCATGATGATGGCAACTGCGTCCTCCTTGCGGTTCTGAAGGTCTTCAAAGGTCTTAAGATCAGGGTTTCTGCTTATCATCTCGTAGACCTTCTCGTTGCCGTCCACCATCTTGTAATGAACGTCATAGCGGTTGATGAACCTGCCCTGCTCTTTCTTTTCTATATATTCAAATTCCATTACTTACTCCGTTAACATGCACCGTAAACTATTTGCTTGAGGCCTCTTATGAAGCTGAAGTCACAGCCTCCCTCAATCTGCTGCATGTATATAAATATCAGTTCCTCTTCCGGGTCAACAAAGAAGTATGTTCCGCCCAGTCCGTCCCAGCCAAACTCTCCGACGCTTCCGTTTGAGCAGGCGGTAGCGGGATCTGTGAGGATCCTGAATAAATTGCCGTAATTGCATCCCTTGCAGGATTCGAAATCCAAAGTACTGAGCTGCTGGGGATTAAGCTGAGGCGATGTCATGAACTCAAAGGTTCTTCTGCCGATGAGCTCCTTGCCGTGGTATGCTCCCTTGTTGAGAAGCATCTGTGCAAAGTGCGCGTAGTCTGCAGCGGTGGAATAAAGACCTGCTCCGCCCCTCTCAAACCATGGGTCCTTACTCGGGTTCTCCATCTGAAGGCGCCTTCTTACGTCATCCTCGGCTCTTACAACCTTGCCCTTTTTATCTCTTCTGTAAAGGACTGCTGCCCTGAACTCTTTTCCCTCGTCGATCTTAAAGCCCGTATCCTCCATGTTAAGAGGAGTGAAGATCTCTTTCTTGAAAAACTCAGATAACTTCTTGCCTGTGACAACCTCGATGATGCCACCCAGGATGTCCGCAGAATATCCGTATCTGAAGTACTCGCCGGGCTCAAAGGCAACTCCTGCCTCTGCCAGCTTGTTGCAGATATCGACGCCACTCTTTAATATCCCTGATTCTCTCTGGGCTCTGGCCTCTTTTACGATCTTGGCCATGAGTCTTTCGGCTTCACCGAACTCTCCCGGCATCACGATACCTGAGGTCATGTTTAAAAGATCTTTTACAGTAATGGGGTTTACAGCCTTTCTGATACCATCGGCCGAAACCACGTTAACACTCTCATACGCCGGAAGGTAGTCAGACACCTTGCTCATAAGATCAAGGTCGCCTCTCTCATACAGGATCATGGCAGCCATGGCCGTTACGGGCTTGGTCATGCTGAAGATCTTGTAGATGCTGTCCTCCCTGTCGGGCTCGTAGTGGTTTTCGTAAACTCTTTTACCCTTGTGCTCAACGATTATCTTGGCGCCCTGAAGTGCGCCTGCCTGTCTTTGTTTCTCTATAAGTGTATCAAGCCTGTTCAGCTTTCTGATGTTCATAACACAATTATCCCCGGTAAATATTTCTTAGTACTTAACTGAAGGAAGCAGATACTTTCTCTGATAGAAGTCGACTGCCTTCTCGAATTCTTCGCCCTTGTCGGCCTTGAGGTGCTCGATGTACTCGTGAGCATCGTAAGCGTCCTCATCAACCTCAATAAGACCAACTGCGATATTACTGCAGTGATCGGCGATACGCTCAAAGTCCGTGCTGATATCCGAGAGGTCAAAGCCCTGCTCGATAGTGCACTTACCTTTTCTAAGTCTTCTGATATGTCTTCTCTTAACCTCCATGTTGATGCCGTCAATGGTCTCCTCAAGGGGTTCGATCATCTTGGCAAGCTCAACGTCCTGAGCCTCGAAAGCTCTGACGGAGAGGTCAACGATCTCTTTTACCGCATTGGAGAAGATCTCCATCTCGGACTGTGCCTTTGGAGTAAACTCTCTCTTAGACTCGCTCATGCCCCTGGCCTTCTGCATGATGTTGAGGGCATGGTCACTGATACGCTCGTAGTCTGTGATGCAGTGCAAAAGAACTGACAGAGTATGCGAGTCTTTTACACCGAGGTGATGAGCGTTGATCTGCATGAGGTATGTTCCCAGCTGATCCTCGTAGGTATCGACCTTTCTCTCAAGGTAATCGACATCCTGAGCCTTCTCTTCCTCGAAGTTATCGATAAGTCCGATGGCTTCGTAAAGAGCATCCTTGCACATGTTAGCCATGGCAATTGCTGCAATCCTTGCCTGCTCAAGAGCAAAGGGCGGGTTTGAAAGGAAGCGGGGATCCAGTGTGCGGATACCTTCCTGCTCCTCCTGCTCCTTCTTTTCCTTCTCGTCGATAGGGATGGTCTTCAGGGCCATGTTTACAAGAAGATTTGAGAAAGGCAGCATAAGCGGAGTTGCCACAAGGTTGACCAGTGTGTGGATTCCGGCGATTCCTACCATTCCGATATCGTTGTCCATGAACGCGAAGTTCACGATGGAATGTATCAGATAGAACAGGATCATAAAGGTTGTAGCCTTGATCAGGTTGAAGTACAGATGCATAAGAGCTGTTCTCTTACCGTTCTTGTTAGCGCCAAGAGATGAGAGAATAGCTGTGATACAGGTACCTACTTCCGCACCAACTACAACAGGGATAGCCATGCTGTACTTGACCTTGACGGAAAGTGATAACGCCTGCAGTACACCGATGGTTCCGGCAGATGACTGTATGGTCATGGTGAAGAGGATACCAACAAGGAATCCGATGATGGGATTACTGAAGCTTGTAAGTACTCTCTTGAAGCCGTCTACATCCTTAAGAGGTGAAACAGCGTCTGACATGGTGCTCATTCCAAACATAAGAACCGAGAAACCAAGAAGAATTGTTCCGATATTTTTCTTCTTATCATTCTTGGAAAACATGTAAAGCGCAATACCGATAAGCGCCAGGAAGGGCGTAAAGGACTTGGGCTTTAACAAATTGATTATAAAGTTTTCACTGCTGATTGCGTTTAATGAAAGAAGCCATGCAGTAAAGGTTGTACCGAGATTGGCACCCAGAATAACATTAACTGCCTGCTTAAGAGTCATTATCCCTGAATTAACAAGACCAACTACCATGACGGTAGATGCTGATGAAGACTGAACCAGCGCCGTAACGCCAACACCAAAGAGGTATGCGATTACCTTGTGCTCAGTCACTTTTGCAAGCACGCTCTCGAGCTTGCCTCCTGCGGCTTTTGTGAGTCCGCCACTCATTACATTCATTCCGTAAAGGAACATTGCAAGACCACCGACGAGTCCTGCGATTAGACTAAATACTTCCAGTGAGCTCATTTTCTCCTACCATTAATTATTCTTTATCCATTTTTCTACGTTTACAGCTATATCTTACAGGATTAAGCTAAAAATTACCATAAAAATATCATTCTTACATACTTGCCGAACCTGGATTCGCTAAGAGAAACTCTTTTTCCGTCGTTGTAACCGTCGCCGTAGATGTTCTCCTCAACGTCCACATCCTCTGTCTTTTTAAAGCCAAGCCTCTCGCAGATGTGGATGGATACTGCATTCTCAGCCTTGACAAGAGTCTGCACCTTATCAAACTGCAGGACATTTCTTCCATATTCCATGATGGCTTTTAGAGCTTCCATACAATAGCCCTGTCTCTGGAACTCTTTTCCTACGAGGAACCCAAGCTCCGGCTCATCAAAGCCGTTTCTTACGGAATACCCTGCCCTGCCTATAACGCGGCCATCTTCCTTCCTGACAAGAGTCCACACGCCAAAGCCCAAGAGGCCATAGACCTTCTCGATATAATCCTTCTGATATCTTTTTTCATCTTCAGGATCATCGAAGAGCCCCTCCATGTACCGCGTCATCTCAGGATCGCTGTAGATCTTGTAGAACTCATCTACGTCTCCAACCGTGGTCTCACGGATAATGAGCCTGTCAGTCTCAAGCACTGTCCAGGGCTCGCCTGCGTACCTCTGATATACCTTTACGAATGAGTCGATATCAACTTCTTCTATATCGGAAAAGACATATTTAAGTCCCGGAAAAGACTTCCCGGCTTCACCCTCATGTAATAGCCCAACGCAGAAGTACCCTTCCTCCGACAGCTCTTTTGCCAAAGGAGGGTCATCTGTCAAAACCAGCACTTCCTGCCGATTTTCGGACATGGAAAGTGGCAGCGGATCCTTTCCATCTGCCACGTAAACACTGTATCCATTATCTTGTATGTAGGCTGCAGTCTCTTTTACAGCCTCCTTACAACTCTCATCCTCAGGACAATCTCCCCCAAGGACAAATGCTATGGTCTTAAGCAATCTTAAAGCATCTCCTTCTCGTAAGTTACTTTAAATCCTTCGTTCTTCGAATTATCGTTCCACTTATTTATCATTCTGTCGGCTATCTTGCCGGCGATCTCCTGACTGACATCAGAGAGGAGCACAATGACTCTGTTGCCACTGTCGTTGCCGTAAACATCAACGTTACGCAGGTTTTCCATGAGAGTATCAAGGAACAGCTCCATAATCTCGGGAGTTACCTGAGCCCCTTCAGGACCGAGGATGGTAAAGTGCACCAGCGCGGAATTGAGGATTTCATTGTCGCCGTATCTGACAAGAAGCCTGTAAATATCCTGCATACGCTCGCGCTCGACGCGATATGGCTTATCGGACTTGCCTCTCTCTCCAAGGATTGCCTTAAGCTCCGAGATGCCGGTTATATTCGAATCATCCCCAACCATTGCCACGATCTCTTCGTAGAGCTTGCAGCCATGCTTGCCTGCATTCTTGACGGAATAAAGCGCTCTGTCCGCTCTTCTGAAGAGCTCATCATACTCAGTCTGACTTCCGACAGGAACAGATACACCACCGACAGAAACGCCCAGAGGAATGCTCATGTCATCGCCCATGTGCTTCCTTGCCGACTCCAGGATAGCTTCGTTGAGGAACTTTGTCTTTATCTCCATCTGCTCCGGAGTAGTGTCCGCATAGAATGCGAGGAATTCGTCACCACCGATTCTGCAGAGCACATCTTTGGAATCGGCGCTGCGCCTTAGGATCTCGGCAAGGTCGATCAGCATACGGTCACCCATATCGTGTCCGTAGATATCATTTACCGGCTTGAAGCTGTCAAGGTCGAGAATAGCCAGAATGCCATTGCGCTTACCCAGTACGTCCTTGAGAGCCTCAGTCGATCCCCTCTTATTCAAAAGACCTGTCAGAGGATCCTTGGATGCTTCCTGCTCGAGGCGCTGGATACTATTCATATCCTGAACCAGTGATGCAATGGCCCAGCCGATATAAGCAACCAGTAAAAAGCTTACCACAAACAGATAGATCCTGAAATAGCTGCGCTCATAGAGCTGGGATTCCTTAAGTACAGGAAATATCTCTTCCCTGATAACATGCTTGCCGGCCGTATCAAGAACCTGTACATGAAGCCTGTAGTTGCCGTAGGGAAGGTTCGTGTAGGTCAGGGACTGCATGTCTTTCTGATAGCAGGTGACACCTTCGTCCTCAGTGCCCTCTAAGAATATATGCAGAAGCGGGTTCGAAAGAGCATAGTTCATCACCGCAACGTCAAAGACGATACGTCCTGATATAGCAGGTATTCTATATACGCCATTTTCAGGCTCTATCACATCGTCACCGGCAAAGATTTCCGAAACCCTGATCTCGTATTTATTGTTAAAAGAGTCATAGTCCGTTGTTGAGACTTTTCTTACACCGTCGGTACATGGGAGGTAGAGGTTATCT
>JAEEGJ010026456.1_pt1 | contig 11754 bp, 11 predicted proteins | sample 8958761 | NCBI WGS metagenome assembly JAEEGJ01 (sample SAMN16246546, study PRJNA631951) | gut metagenome | biome: gut microbiome; feature: rumen; material: RS-attached | host: Bos | place: Iran: Karaj | collected 2018-10
GCATCCGGTAAGATCGAGCACGTTCTTTCCTTCAAGTCCGTCCTTTAAAACCGAAAGAACGGTATCACCTTTGCTCAAAAGATATTCGGAATTTCTTACAACTCCCTCATATTCCATCATCCGGTCCATACACCATGCGGTACGATTCTTTTCTTCGGTAGAGACCGCATCAAACGAAAGAGCCATTATCTGATTTCTCAGATCCCTGTTCGCTCTGTACCAGACATAGCATCCGGCGTCGTTCAACACCGTTCCGTAATTCGAATTGGCAAGATTGACGGCCATCGATTCTTTCGTATATATACGCTGGAGTTTTCCCTTGTAATAAACATAGTAATGATTTTTCTCCGAAAGCGAATCGCCAAGGTAAAGCTCTTTGTTGCCTTCGTATATCGTCTGCTCGGGCGTAAGAAGGATCATCTTGCCTTTTGTATCGTGTAAGAACTTGATCCTGACTATCGTCTCGAAAGAATCGTCTACGGCGGTCTGAACTACGTTCTGGCGCTCTTCACCGGGCTGATTGTTGGTCATGTAATCGTCATCGCAGGCATCGTAGCGCAAAATGTCACCGTCAAACTTCTTAACCCTGTACATCTTCAAAAGATTGTCGTTCAGATCGACTCCGGTCACATAAAAGCCTTTTTCTTCGTATGTCTTTAACAGTTCTCCGAATTCATTTTGTATCTTCAATATGTACATCGGGAAGATCGTTCTTCCCGTCGCATCCGTAAGCACATCCGATTTGACGCAAAGACCGTATATAAGATCTTCATTCATGAAAGCAAGAGGCTTTATGTACTCTCCTTCAGGAGCGTTTATGGTCGTTATCTGCTCGGTATTCAAGTTCATTACCATAAGGTTTTCAGACGAGTTCACATCCTCGCCGTTCTGCCATACGAGCATCGATTCCGAACGTGACACGGAGTACATGTTTTCCTCAAGATCCCTGACTATCTCTTCTATCTCCATTGAGTCTAAGTCTATGGAATAGATCGATCGGTCTATCATAAAAAAGAATGTGTTATTTTTATTTAAATATGCAAGCTCGTCCAGGTCCTTTTCCACCATCTCGGGTGATTTGTTGGATGATATGAACAGCTTTTCTTCTATCGTGTTTGTAAGACCGTTATATTCGTAAAGTGTCATTCCCACTTTACCCTCGTACGTTCCGCGGTTCATGTACCCATATACCAAAAACCAGACGCTTCCGGCCTCATCGGCCCGTAAAGTCTTAATCTTGTGAGACTGATTTAACGTACGCTTGTCAAAATTGTCACTGTCGTAAAAAGTGAAGAGCTTGGCAAGCTTGTTTTCGGATATGTTATATCAAAACAGTTTATTCTGATTAACGAAAGCAAAAATGTTTCCGTCTTCGCTTTCGGCCATTTCAACGTCGTAATCGGTTATACCGAGTGTGAACGTTCCTTCGTTTAACTCCGGATCGTTCTCGTTTGTTATCTCACCCATAGTTCTTTCGTAATCAAGAAGATAGATGGTGTCGGTAGTATATTTGATCCTGTAAAATTCACTGACAAAATACTTTCTTTCATTCTTGCCGTCCTTTATGCCCGCAATGTAATCGATGGTAAAGACAGCAGTCTCTATGTTGAGCTCTTTGAACGTTATCACAGGCTCCGTTATGTTATATACGGAAAGACCGGCAAATGCCAGCTGTTCCATAGAGCTGTGGATATTTACATATGCGAGCGTCGTATTGTCACCCGTATAATTCGATTCCATATACTCTTTAAGGTCAGCGTTCGTTTCAACAGAGCGTTCCTTTTCATAGAAATCGGTTATGAAGGCAAGTTTTTCCCTTGCGCAGTACAAAGGGGCGTCAATGACACGCGTATGGAACATCACTTCCTGTCCCGTGCCGGTGGTGACACATATCTGCATGCAATATTCTTTGTAGGGATCGATAAGACCTTTGAAATTGACCGATGCCGAAAGAGAATAATCGTCTTCTTCGAAATCTGTTATCTCAATGTTCTCTATAAGACGGCTTCCGTCGATACTTCTTAATTTAACGCTAACGCCTCTTATAAGAGCGTTATATTTTACTATTCGAAAAGAAACCCCTCTGTTGTCATCCAAAGGAGTTATGGAATCTCTTAACAAAGCAACATCCATATCCTGGGTATATCCGTGGAGTTCGTTTACCGTAGTGGCACCGACACTCATATACACCACCGGAAGAGTTGCCTTTTCCATGTTGTGAGTCGTATTAACGTTGCCCTTGTTCATAAAGTAACCCGAGATAAAGAGGGTTACGACAAAAGTAACAAGAGATGCGATGATCTTTAATATCGTTCTCTTCATAATCCAAATGCTTGCAAAATTATATTTAAATTTAATTTATTGACGTTCGATTTCCTTTTTATACTCGTTCAAAAGACGTGTGAGAGTGATATCACAACCCGCTATTTCTCTAAGTTTGTCAAGCTTTTCATCGTCGCTTTTAACAGCCATCGATCGTTTCTTTACAGCTCTTATAAGAATGTTTTTCGGAGTGTGTTCCATGTCTATGAATTCCAAGACACTCGTATCATATCCCCACTGTTTTAAAAGATCGGCGCGTATCGCATCGGTAAACACCGCACATAAACGATCTTTCAAAATACCGTATTGAAGTACGCCTTCAAGCTCTTTGCTCATTATATTCTTATTAAGTTCATGCTGGCAGCAGGGTACTGCCATTATTATCGACGCGTTCCAGGTTATTCCTTTAAACAGCGCATAGTCCGTTGCGGTATCGCATGCATGAAGCGAAATTACCATATCGACATTATTGTCGCTTGTGAAATGTTCGATGTCTCCCCGAATGAACTCAAGATGCTCATATCCGTATTTATCGCGTAATTTAGAGCAATTTTCGATCACATCCGGTTTAAGATCAAGGCCGATCACACGGATACGCATGTTATTTTTGATTGCAAGAAAGTAATAAAGAGCAAATGTCAGATAAGACTTTCCGCACCCGAAATCAACGATAACGGCTTCACGATCTTTCGGAAGTCTGTCCTTTACATCGGCTATAAATTCAAGATATCTGTTGATCTGCCTGAATTTATCGTATTTGGCCTTAACTATCATGCCCGACTTGGTCATTACTCCCAGATCTTCGAGGAAGGGAACGTACTCTCCCTCGGAAATGATGTAATTCTTCTCTTTATTGTGGGTTGTGGGAAGCTTTGAAGCCGTTACGGATTTGTTTGCACAAATCGTAATATTTCCCTTTTTGCCCGCCAAAACCGTGAATCCTTCGGTCTTTGTCTCGAACAAAAGCTGCTTGTAATCAGCCGGAAATACGCTCTTTGTCAAAGCTTTAAGCTGCTCTTTATTAAGGTTTTCAAACACCTCCCGAACAGTCCTTTCTTCTTTGGAACCGGTCTGCCTCGTAACCTGAAACATACCGTTTCCTTTTATAACAACGGGACGCACCTTCATTTTTTGTGAAGATACGTCCTTTCCTGCTTTCGAAAAAACCATTCGTATAAGATCGCCGTCGTCGATCTTTTTAAGTAATTCGTCGAATGTCATTGTTGTTAAAATTTCACCTGAAACGTTTTAATTGTCTGAAATATATATTCAATTTAGCAAATTTATTTCCCGATTGGTGTATCTCGGTCACAAATCTTTCTTTTTGCAAGTTTTCCGCCAAAATGCCGTTTTTCCTCGATCTTACGCCATTTAGTAGAATATATGACCGCCGATCTGTGTTCCGCTAAGGCCCTCGATGGGTGTTCTGAAGTATACACAATTTCCTACATTTGAGAATCCGCTCATTGCTTCGTCCGCTGCCTTGTAACAGCTTGCCGTAGCCTTGTTTACGGAGAGTGCATAAGCGAGTCGACCGCTGCCGGCCGGCGAAAATTGGGACCTTTGATAGATAACACCCGATACCGTAGACGGGTATACGGGACTCAAAACTCGGTTTATAACTACCGATCCAACCGCTACCTGACCGTCATAAGGCTCACCTCCCGCCTCACAGTAAATGAGGTTTGCAAGAAGATATCTGTCGCCGTCATCAAAGGTTACTTCCGAGATATCTCTCCATACCGAATTGGCTGACAGTCTCGATAGTCTCAATTCCTCTTCGTACTGTTTCTTTAAAGCAGCTATATCTTCCTGCTGCTTCTTTAACAGTGCCTGTTCTTCCTGGATAAGGGCCTCGTACTCGTCGATCTTTCCGGTATACTCCGTTACTTTGGCGGAAGTCTTGTTGATCACGACGATGACGTTTGCCTTCTCTTCTTCGGCTTCCTCTTTCAAAAGATTCAGCTCTACGTTCTCGCTTTGAAGCTTCGCTTCAAGTTCTTCGACTTCAATACGGTATTGCTGGTATTCGTCGAACTTCCTCTTATCATAAGAAGCAAGGGCGTCAACGTAATTGCTTAATGTGATAAGCTGTGAAAAGTTTTTGGCCTGAAACATGATCTCAAGATAGAGAGTCTCGCTGTCTTCGTACATGAAGCGGATACGCTTCATCATTGCTTCGTACTGAACTTTCTCACGCTCTCTGGCGTCTTCAAGTTCTGCCTGCGTTTCTGCGATCTCCTGCTCTTTCTTCTCTATCTGATCGTAAAGATCGTCCAGATGAGCACTTATGGTCTCAAGATCCGAATTCAAACCGTTCAATTCTTTTCGAAGAGAAGACCTCTTTTGGTCGAGGGAATCACGATTCTGCTTTTCTTCGTCGATTCTTTGTTCAGTTTCTTTTTTACCTTTCTCGGCTTCTTCAAGTTTCTCTTTCGTGGTCTTTGTAGCCTCCGCATAATAAGGCGTACTGTGAGCGGCCACGATGGCAACCATGACGATGGCGAGAATTCTTCGGATTGTGTGTTTCAACCGCATTCTCCGTTTGTACCCGGCGGAAAGTATCAAAGATCTATCTCGATCTTTCTGCCCGTTCTTTCATATTTATAATACTCAACGCCTGCGGCATCGAGCATCATCTTCGACGCTTTCGTGGAAGGAGTGTCGGCATATTTATCGCTGTCATATACTATCGTCTTTATTCCCGCCTGAATTATCGCTTTCGCGCATTCGTTACAGGGGAACAGGGAAACATATATCTTAGCGCCCTCCAGGCTTCCTCCACGGTAATTAAGTATCGCATTAAGTTCGCTGTGCGTTACGAACGGATACTTCGTGTTAAGTGAATCGCCTTCTCTGTCCCAGGGAAATACATCATCGGAACAGTTCTTCGGAAATCCGTTGTAACCCATGGAAAGAATCTTGTTATCGGGGCTTACTATACATGCGCCGACCTGTGTGTTGGGGTCTTTTGAACGCATACCCGATAACACCGATACTCCCATAAAATATTCGTCCCACGAAATATAATCGCTACGTTTCACTTAGTTACCCTCCAAATACAATTATTTTCCCCAAAACTATTTTGTACCGAAAATTCTGTCTCCGGCATCTCCGAGTCCGGGAACGATATAAGCGTGATCGTTAAGATGATCGTCCAAAGCGCCTACATACATATCAACATCGGGATGAGCTTCTTTCATGCGCTCAATTCCTTCGGGTGCAGCGATGATACACATAAAGTGGATCTTCTTGCAACCTTTGTCCTTAAGCATCTGAATGGCTGCTACGGATGAACCGCCGGTCGCAAGCATGGGATCTACAACAAATACTTCTCTTTCGTTGCAGTCTGCGGGAAGCTTGCAATAATATTCAACAGGTTCATGAGTCTCAGGATCTCTGTAAAGACCGATGTGTCCTACTTTTGCGGTAGGTATAAGGGTGAGCATACCGTCAACCATACCAAGACCTGCTCTTAAAATGGGAACGATAGCCATCTTCTTACCTTTAAGTTCCTTAACGGTAGTCTTGCAGATGGGAGTTTCGATCTCCACGTCAGAAAGTTCAAGATCTCTTGTTGCTTCGTAACAGATAAGCTGAGCGATCTCCGAGATCGTCTGTCTGAAATCTTTTGTACCCGTGTCCTTTCTTCTGATGTAACCGATCTTGTGCTGGATCAACGGATGATCCATAACTACTACTTTTGCCATATCGTCCTCCTGGTTTTACATTATATTATTGATTTTTGCTACTCTGCGTCTGTGTTTTTCTTCTTCGGAAAAAGGTGTGTCCAAAAATGTGTCCACTATCTCAAGTGCCTGAAGAGTACCGATCATACCGCCTCCCATGGCAAGCATGTTCGCATCGTTGTGCTCTCTTGTAAGTCTTGCGGATGTTTTCTCCGAGCAAAGAGCGCATCTTACGCCCTTTATCTTATTGGCAACCATTGAGATACCGATTCCGGTGGTGCAAATAACGATACCTCTGTCACATTCTCCCGAACCCACCGCTTCAGCCGCAGGCTGTCCGAAATCGGGATAGTCGCATGAATTGGTATCATGTGTTCCGAAATCCTTGTACTCAAATCCTCTCTTTTCAAGATGCTTTTTTACGGCCTCTTTAAGTTCAAATCCGCCGTGATCGCTTGCGATTGCTATCATATCGCTTCTCCTTTTCTTTATACTGTAAGAACATGGTGTCCGGCAGCCTTCATAAGCCTGTTCATCGTGGCGCACCCCACACCCGTCTCCTTAAATGCTTCCGAATATATGACTTCTGCGTCCTCGTCATCAAGCTCACGCAATATGGTAAAAAGAAGCCGCGCCGCTTCTTCCTCGTTATCGAAGGAGCCTGCACTCTTTATTAAAAAACGCCTGTCATATTTTTCTGTATTTTCAGCCGCCGCAATTACGGCAACCTTTTTACCGTCGTTAATGTCTTTGTCTCCGAGCCTGTTTACCGTATCGGCAACTTTGTCCGCATCGCCCTCTACTATCGTAAGGGGTGCTTTCGGAGCGTAATGCCTGTACTTCATTCCCGGTGCTTTTGGAGCCACATCCGCAGCGGGCTCTTTTATTGCCCTGTCCCATAAAACCTTGGTGCCCAGTGCTTTTGAAAGCATCTCTTCCGTGACAAAACCCGGTCGCAATATAACGGGTCTTTCCTCGGTCAGATCGACTATCGTGGATTCAAGTCCCACCAGTGAGCGTCCGCCGCATATGATCATATCGATGCGCCCGTCCATATCTTCTATTACATATTTATCTTCGGTGGGACTGGGTTTGCCCGAGAGATTTGCGCTGGGTGCCGCCACGTATCCGCCGGCAGCCTTTATGAACGCGTTGGCGATCTTGTCGGAAGGCATCCTTACCGCTACCGTCGAAAGACCTCCTGTGGTTTCAAAAGGGACCGCATCGGACTTCTCAAATATCATGGTAAGAGGTCCCGGCCAGAAAGCTTCGGCAAGAACGTAAGCTTCCTTCGGTATCTTCTTTACAACCTTTGCCAAGGATTCCATATCCGCTATGTGAACGATCAGCGGGTTGTCGCTTGGACGTCCCTTTGCCGCATATATCTTCTTTGAAGACTCGGGATTGAGAGCGTCTCCTCCCAGCCCGTATACCGTCTCGGTAGGGAAGGCAACCAGTCCGCCGGACTTGATCACGTCTCCCGCTTCCTTGATTAAGGCTTCATCTATATCGTTTTCTTCTACTCTTATTATCTTAGTATTCACACCATTTCCATTATAGCATTATTTGAAAATTCTGTACACGAAAATGGGGCTTGTAAAGCCCCATTGTTTACTGATTCATATATGCTTCTATGCAATCCCAGATGTCGGGAGTTTCCTGTCCCAGCTTCCAGGACGCGACGCCTGCAACGCCTGCCTGCTTCATTACGTTAAGTCTTACTTCGATGGAATCTTTATCCTCCATCCAAACCTGGTAATAAACGCCGCCGATGGTTGCCTCGCCGTAATTTTGATAGGTCGTTTCATCCCATTTGGTCTCAATACCGTTTCGCTTTAAGAAGTCCTGTGAAACCTCCATCGTAACCGCTTCGGAAGTAAGTTCTTCGCCTTCCGTTTTCCATACTCTCGTATAGAAAGGAACCGCGTTTATGACTCTTTCCTTGGGAACAAGGTTGATCGTAGTCTCGATACCTTTCTGCATCCAGGGTATCGAAGAAACCGAACCGGCTTCCGGCGAACCTTTGTAATGTTCATCGTAACCCATGATTATGATGTAATCCACAAACTCTCCCTGAGAGTGACGGTTATAATGAGCCGTATATTCCGTAGGAACGTAGTTGTCTACGGAGATTACGAGGTTGTTCTCGTGACATGCGATGGCAAGCTCTCTTATGAACTGAACATAACTGTCAGCGCACTGTGAAGTAACGTACTCAAAGTCAACGTTTATTCCGTCAGCTCCGTAAGAAAGAACTGATGCCACCAATTCGCTTACAAGGTTTCTTCTTTTACTTGTATAGGAAAGTATCTCGTAATCGTCAATCTCGACACCCGTATGGAAATCCGAAATGAGTGCCCATACTTCAAGGCCCATATCATGTGCGGCATTGGTATAATCAACATTTGCCACATGTGTAAAGGAGCCTTCGTTGTCAACGAGCCAGTACCATGTGGGTGAGATGACATTTAATGCCTTCGTGCCCGAAACGGCCGAACGAAGTTCGCTTCCGCCCATGGCAAACTCGATATTGTGCCATGTAAGATTGATCTTATGGTCTCTCGTAAGATAGTTGAAATCTTCTTTTGCCGCGTCGTTTACGGGCGTAAGTGAATCGGTTCTTTCATCTTTTAATCTGAAGTTCTCAACATAACCGATAAAGCAGTCGTCGGTCTTGACCTTTGTCCACTCGTCCATGGGTTCGATGATCTCTACGGTGGTTCCTTCCGAAATATCGCAAAGGATCTCGCTTTTAACGCCGCCTTTTCTTCTGACCTGAGTATCGCTCTTTATCGTTGCGATGTTTCTTGCACCCCACTCGGTATAGACCTGAACTCTGTGCGGATCGTCAAATACTTCGTAAGAGAAATTCACAAACTGCTTAATATAGTCTGCCGCAATGTAAAGCTTGTCATTCTTAATATAGGAAATAACGTATCCGTAATCTTTTGATTCACCGGTCTTTACATCGGTGGAAGATTTACCGTCCACTGCACTTTCGTAAGTTGTTGTGGGGGTCGAATAGAGTAAAAGACCTTCGTTTGTATCCAGATAAAATCTCTCGGTGAAAAGTTCTTCTACAATCTCTCTGTCAAAGTAGAGATTTCCGTCGTACAGTTTGGCGTTCATACCGATCTTTTCATTTTGAAGAATGATCGGCACATCGTCTTTTGTAAATATTTCGAAATAATCGTTAAGATCGGCGTAATCGTGTCCGTAAGAATATTTCTCGTAAAGACCTTTTCCGAAGCTTAGAGCAAATATGATTATAATAAGGGCGATCGCGATGACCACCGGAATAACTTTCTTCATTCCCGTTCCTCCTGACCGCCCATAATTATATCAGACTATTTTAAGTCCGTCATCTGAATTAATACTTAATATTCTCCGAATATTGTCCGATAATCTTTCAAAGAGCACACCGCGCGCCCTCCGGCTTATGCCGCCGATACATAGTTTAATACGGAAAGATCACCGGTAACGGAGTACGAAAACCTTGCTTTGTAACACCCCCTGTCTTTGTTGACCTTTGAAGCGACGCTCTCAGGCGACGCAGGTCTTCCGTTCAGGAGCAAAACAACGCCGAAATCAGAAAGAATCATCAGCTTTTCATATAAGTTTTCACTCCACTCCATATTGTACCTCCACATGATATTCGTGATGATAAGATAACCGCTCATGTACGGTTTACAGGGATTCCACCGGCATTCATATAATTTGTAGTAAATAGTTAAAGCGTATACTGTAATTACACTTATTCGATACGGTTTGTGAATATTGTTTTGAATTAAAATGATCTCTGTCGGATTCAAGACATGACAATTTCTGTGCTGTCCGGATATTAATGTTGACAGATAAACAGAACTGAAAAGAATTTCAGAACTTTAAAAATGTAACCCCTCCATCTCTCCTTTCCGAACGCGGATTGATGGATACCCTGTGTGGTAATAATACACAATATTCAGATTGTTTGCAAGTGCTTTTTTGTATATTTTATATAAAAATATTGACGAATTAACTTCTTATTTTTTTATAAACTAAACCCTCGGTTACTTGACTAAAGTCACCTTTGATACTATATTTACATCATAATAAACGAGGAAGAAAGGAGGCTCTTACGTGAAAATTGAAAAAGTAAACGACTATCAGATTCGGTGCACATTGACCCGTGAGGATCTTGCCTCCCGTAAACTTAAGATAAGCGAGTTGGCATACGGCACAAAGAAGGCCAAAGATCTTTTCAGGGATATGATGGAGATGGCTCATTGCGAGTACGGTTTTGAAGCCGACAACATTCCTCTCATGATCGAAGCGATTCCCATGAATTCGGAATGTATCGTTTTAATCATCACCAAAGTTGAAGATCCCGACGAGCTTGATACCAGATTCTCCAAATTCGCTCCGGGTGTTCATGACGACGATTACGACGAAGAAGACGAATTTGAAGGTGAAGAAGAAGACGAGACCGGCTTAAGCGATCTGTTCAACAGATTTAAAGACGCTCTCGAAAAGAAATCCCAGGAACTCTCGGGCAGCGAGATCAAACTGGAAGGAATGGCGTTTTCTTTCTCCTCGATGGCAGATATATCTACCGTCGCAAAGAGTTTAAGAGACTTTTATTCCGATGAAAGCAAGCTGTACCAAAACAAAGAGAGCGGAGAATATCTTCTTATATTAAAGCGTTCGAAGATGGATATGATAGATTTCGTGAAAGCATGTAACCTTGCTTCCGAATTCGGAGGACCCATCAAGAGCGGAAAACTCGGTGAGTCGTATCTTGAAGAGCACTACGAAGTCATCTGTCAAAAGGATGCCCTCGAGATAGTATCGTTCTTATAAGCAAAAAAACTCGGATGTAAACCATCCGAGTTTTTTGATGCCATTTTTTAATTATCTTTGAGCAATTGCTTTCATCAATTCTTCAATATCTATACCGTGCACCATCGCTGCTTCTTCGAGGCTTTCGCCCTGAGATGCGGGACATCCGAGGCAATGCATGCCTGCTTCCATAAGAATGGGAGCTACTTCGGGAGCCGTGCGTAAGATCTCGCCTATTGTCATATCTTTTGTGATCTCGCTCATTTTTGTTCCTCCTTGTTATATCCGTAACATTTACATTCAAACTATATAACATACGAATGGGCTTATCAAGCGGTCAAATACTAAAAATACTATAAAATCCCCGAATGTACTTAAAAAAGAACACTGTGAATTATTGACCGCGAATAAAGGTGAGACTATAATTGACTTACACTTCATAGACAGCATTTGGGAAAGTCCCAAATGAGCACAAATACAAAACAGGAGGCATTTCAAATGAGACCGGAATGGACAGATTTTGTAGGCGGCAAGTGGGAGCATGAGATCAACGTACGTGATTTCATCCAGAAGAACTATCACCCTTACGACGGTGATGAGTCTTTCCTTGCAGGCCCTACCCAGAACACAAAAGACTTATGGGCAATGGTAACAGAGCTTAGTAAGAAGGAAAGAGAAGCAGGCGGCGTTCTTGATATGGACACCAAGGTTATCTCTACCATCACTTCTCACGGCCCCGGATATCTTGATAAGAGTAAAGAGACTATCGTTGGTTTCCAGACAGATAAGCCCTTCAAGCGTTCAATGCAGCCTTACGGCGGTATCCGTATGGCAGAGAAGGCTTGTGCCGACAACGGATATACAGTATATCCTGAAATCAGTGAGTTCTTCTCAGTTCACAGAAAAACACACAACGCAGGATGTT
>JAEEGJ010026457.1_pt1 | contig 11754 bp, 9 predicted proteins | sample 8958761 | NCBI WGS metagenome assembly JAEEGJ01 (sample SAMN16246546, study PRJNA631951) | gut metagenome | biome: gut microbiome; feature: rumen; material: RS-attached | host: Bos | place: Iran: Karaj | collected 2018-10
AGGACGATGACTCCAAGGGTCTTTTTGTCAGGATCTGGGGCCTTATCAACAGAAAACAGCTGATCAGGATCGGACTTTCATTATTCCTGTCCGCTCTGTGTTTTGCATTTCCTGATTTCGCCATGGAATCCGTGGTGTTTCTCGCGCTTCTCATAGTCTGTGTCTATGAACTGGTCCTTACCATCAAGCACCTTAGAGATTCCGGACTGGAATTTCGTAAAGAGCGGCCAAGAGTTATCATGTGTATCATACTGCTTGTTCTGACATCAGCCATCATGATAAAGCCCGATGCCCTCTTCGTAATATCCAGTATGATAATCGGAGTTGTGCTCCTTACTCTTGCATATCAGAACGTTATCAACTTCAGGAACCAGACCAAGGTCTTCGACCGCTTCAGGTCATCGTTTGAAGGCATTGTGACGGTGTTCCTGGGAGGATATATCCTTGTAACTCCGGATATCGAAAACAGCTGGTATATGCTATCTTGTGGCATGCTTCTTTTGGTTGATGCAATATTTGAGATTCTGAAGATGCTGCGCGACAGACATAAATAAAGTGAGTCAGTGGGGACGTTTCTCTTTGACTCCCTTCATGAGTCAGTGGGGACGTTTCACTTTGACTCATTTTGAGTCAGTGGGGACAGTTCACTTGACTCCCCAGAGGATATTCATGCCCCGCTGTCCGGGGATTATAGCACATAATAAAACCGGAGCCAAAGGCTGCCCGGGCGCCAGAAAAGCGGCGCCCAGCGTACTGTCCTTTGACTCCGGATTTATTATGCGCATCATGGTCACTAAGCGGGGCTTGCATAAGAAGGCGTTGCCTGCCGGAATCTGTGGCAGAAGTGGTAATTCCTGACGCCAGGACATGATAAATGCAAACTCAAGGAGTTCATTCTGGTTGAAATCTGTGGCAAATGGGTAAGTTATAGCTGCCGGGACATGAAAAAAGTAAGCACAAGGAGCTCCTCCTAGGTGAAATCTGTGGCAGATAGGTATGTTATAGCTGCCGGGACATGAAAAAATCGGGCACAAGGAGCTCCTCCTAGGCGAAATCTGTGGCAGATGCCTAGGTTATCGCCGCTGGGACATGGCTGTGACGCAGAATAGGAGCTCCTGGAATCACCCTTTTCTTCATGACCCGCTTAGCGACAAAAAAATGCCTCAGCAAATGAATGTCAATGGCACCGTGGAATACCGCAGCACGCTTTTTGCGAGGATATGCCGCGAAAGGCCATTGATATTTATTTGCTAAGGCATATAATTCCTAAGCTGCGAGTCATGAAGATTGGAGTCAAAGAGAACCGTCCCCTTTGACTCATTGCACGCAATGAGTCAAACTGAAACGTCCCCGGTGACTCATGACATAAGCTGTGAAAAGAGATATTGATAGATCTCTGTGTTCTTCTCCTGCCAGTTATCGATCATATGCTGGGCAATTTCTTCCGTGGGAACCGGAACTCTTATATCAATAAGATTCTGTCCGTTTTCCTTGGCAAGGAGCTGCACTGTGTATTCATTCTCCCCAACTTTCCTGTAATCGCCGAGGATTGAGGAATCGTTTCTGAGCTTCATGCTGTTTTCCTTAAGGTAATCATCAATCTGCTCTTTGATGGCAGGATTTATCCTGTTCCCGAAAAACTCCAGGGTCTGGGACCCTTCATCTGTTATCTCGAGATAGGTCCTGTTGGCCATGGTCTTTTCGGTTATGAGGTTTGAAGAAGCCAGTTCACTGAATACTTCCTGCAAAGTAAGGAAGGTCGTATACTCTTTTTCCAGAATAAAATCGTAGATCTGGGACTTGCTAAGGGTGACATCGCACCTCTTTAGCATGTACAGAACTATCATCTTGTATAACGTCAAATACTGCGAACTCAATTTAAAACTCCAATCAATCTACTACATGTGCCTTTACTGCTGCGCTGACAACATCAGCTACTCTTGGATCAAAAGCTGCAGGAAGGATGTTCTCATCGCTAAGTTCATCATCAGGAACAAGTCCTGCGATGGCTGTTGCTGCTGCAAGCTTCATCTCCTCTGTGATCTGCCTTGCTCTTGCCTCAAGTGCTCCCTTGAAGATTCCCGGGAATACAAGAACGTTATTTACCTGATTAGGGAAGTCGCTTCGTCCTGTACCGATTACGCGAACTCCTGCCTCTTTTGCAAGGTCAGGCATGATCTCGGGAACAGGGTTTGCCATAGCGAACATGATGGCATCCTTGTTCATCTGCTGAGCCATCTCTTTGGTTACAATGCCCGGTGCTGAAACGCCAACAAAGATGTCAGCTCCTACAAGAGCATCAGCCAGAGATCCCTTGATCTGATCGGGATTTGTCACATCCATCATCTTCTTCTGCATCCAGTTAAGGTCCTCTGACTCCTTGTGAAGAATACCGGACTTATCACACATGGTTACATTCTTAAAGCCATATCTGAGAAGGAGCTTAGTTATAGCAATACCAGCGCTTCCTGCGCCATTTACGATAACCTTGCAGTCTTCCTTTTTCTTGCCGACAACCTTAAGGCCGTTTATGATTCCTGCAAGCACAATGATGGCTGTACCGTGCTGGTCATCGTGAAATACCGGGATATCCAGCATCTCTTTTAACCTCTCCTCGATTTCAAAGCATCTGGGAGCTGAAATATCCTCCAGATTGATTCCACCAAAGCCGGGAGCAAGATATTTAACTGCCTTAATGATCTCCTCTGTATCCTGAGTGTCCAGGCAGATGGGAACAGCATTAACGCCGCCAAACTCTTTAAAAAGAACTGCTTTTCCTTCCATAACGGGCATTGCTGCGTATGGTCCGATGTTGCCCAGGCCAAGAACAGCACTTCCGTCGGAAACAACTGCAATGGTATTGGACTTAATGGTGTATTTGTAAGCCAGCTCTTTATCCTCAGCTATCAGCTTACATGGCTCAGCAACTCCCGGAGTATAGGCCAGGGCCAGATCCTCCTTGGAATTAACCTTGGACTTGGAGGTTGTCTCCAGTTTTCCCTGCCACTCTTCGTGGAGTTTAAGTGCTTTTTCTGCGTTTGTCATAATAATGCTCCCCTTTCAAAACTGTTCTAGAAGGTCGTGCCTACTATATCATAGGCAAAAGAGACGACCTCGCCACGTTTATCTGTATCAATATATTTGAAGACATTCCAAATCTGCTTCTTGCCTCCGCCTGTAGTCTGAAGACCAAGGGCAAGGCCAAGGGCCGCGATCTCGTCGCCGGCATCGGTCTGTCTTGAGAGCATAAGTGCGTCGATGTAGCCGTTCTTTTCCATCTTGGTGTAGGCGTAAGCAAAGGCTGCTGCCTGAAGTGCCTGTCCTGAAGTAGATGAATAGCCGATCTCGCTCAGGATGATGCTCCTTACATTGCCTGATGAATCAAGCATCTCCGGCCTCTTCATATAATTGGTAAGAACTTCTATGTTGTCCATGGTTATACATGGTGTGGTGTCTGAATGGTTAACGTACTTGGATGAGTTCCAGAAAGCCGTGTTTCCGTTGGGGAAAGAGTACGGATGGGCAGCAAGGCCCCAGTCAATGTTTCCGTAATCAGACAATGATGCAGCGAATATATCAAGAACGTCCTTTGCATCATAGTCACCGGTCTTCTCGGTATTATAGGTCCAACGCTGGTCGATAGGTATATAAACCTTAGCTGCGCTGTTCTGACTCTTAATGGCGTTGTAGAACACCCTGAAAGCCCTGGTAAAAGCAGCCGTATAGGTGCCAACGTCAGTATAAGTCATATAATTGTACTCTCTTCTGGCATTGACCTCGTTGGCAATGATCCACATACTTACATTGCCGTGGCCTGAGCCTGAGTACCTGTTTGCAAGGAAGCTTCCGATGGCAGCAAGAGCCTTAACTCCGCTCTCGTTTGTTGCATTGAACATGTAGTAAGGCGCCGTAGATCCGCTGCGCGCACTGGGATGCGTGATCTCAGGGAACGCAGAAGTGCTGGCATTATTGAGGATAATGGCAGCAACGTCAATCCCCATGCCATTGAGGCGCTTAAAGAGAGTGTCGTAGTCGTTTATGATCTGTGAATTGAAATGATAAGTCACTCCGCCATAAGAATAAGGAATTCCGCCTGAAGTCACCAGAATGTTCCTGAGCGGAATATTGTAGGCTGCATATTCACATCCAAGATCAGCCAGCTCTCCGATCCTCAAAGGGTCGGGAAGAAGTCCCTTGATTGACTTGTGCTGCATTCCACCGTAGCTGTAGCCTGCACAGGCACCGGGATTGGTGATGTACTTGGCGTGGCTGATGGAGACGAAGCTGTCGTTCATCTTGACTGCAACCTGGAATTTGGAAAAGAGCCTTGAATTAGCCGCACCCTTGTTGAGGTCCACACTAAAGGAAGTGTCATCGCTCTTGTAAACCTTGGCAATGGGCTCACTTCCCTCTACAATTCCGTCATCATAGGTTGCTTCTTCAAACAGGTAGTAATACTTATCGTCACTCTTAGGGATTCCCTCGGAAGTTACTGATATCTCAACTTTGCCGGAGCTTACAATGTTGCAGCTCTCAATCTTGGCAAACTCCGCAGTGTTCTCCGCGGTCATCTCAACTGTGGCAGGTCTTTGCAAAAGAGCTTCCGACACCGTATGTCCGCCTTTGACAATGGCATCGATTGTTGACTCATTAATAAACTCTTCGTTCTTTTCTTCCTCCATTACAAGGGAAGCCTCGAAGATCTCTTCCTGCTCGGCCTGTTCCTGCTCCGGGCTCTTGTTATCGCCGATAAGGAGCCATCCCATCATTGCTCCAACCAGCACAACAGCAAATACTGCCAGTACCCCTGAGAGGATAACGATTATTCTATTTCTTCGGGCCTTCTTGCCCGTTCTTCGTTTGCGCTTCTTAATCTCCATTAACCCCGATAATTCCCTGTTAATTATTATTTGTTATTGCTATCTTCGCCTTTATCCCTGTTCTTAAGTCTCTTCATGTGGTCTCTGATCTTCAGCTCATACCCGTTACCTGTAGGATTGTAGAACTCTTTTCCATTAAGCTCATAGGGCTTGTACTGCTGCTCCACATAGTGGTCGGGATAGTCGTGGGCATACTTATATCCGATGCCGTGGCCGAGCTTACCTGCTGACTTGTAATGAGCATCCTGAAGATGCGGAGGGATAGGAAGGTTTCCTGTTTCCCTGACGGTCTGCATAGCTTCATCTATCGAAAGATATGCTGCATTGCTCTTGGGAGCAGTAGCAACATAAGTAACTGCCTGTGCAAGAGGGATCCGGCCTTCCGGCATTCCTACTCTCTCAACTGCAAGAGAAGCTGCAACTGCCACCTGAAGTGCCTGTGGGTCTGCATTTCCCACATCCTCTGAGGCGCAGATCATGATACGCCTTGCTATAAACTTGGGATCCTCGCCGGCATTGAGCATACGTGCAAGATAATACACTGCTGCGTCCGGATCCGATCCTCTCATACTCTTTATGAATGCGGAGATTGTGTCATAGTGGTTATCTCCGTCCTTGTCATATCTGGCAACCTTCTTCTGGATGCACTCTGAAGCCACTTCCCTGGTGATGTGGATAAGGCCGTCCTCACTTCTCTGAGTTGTGAGGATGCCCAGCTCTATGGCATTTAAGGCATGTCTTGCATCGCCGTCAGCTATATCTGCAAGAAACTCTGCAGCGTCAGGCTCAAGCACAGCCTTGTAGGAGCCCATTCCACGCTCTGTATCTGTGACTGCCCTGTTCAGTAGCACCTTGATATCATCGCTGGTAAGAGGCTTAAGTTCAAATATGATTGACCTTGATATAAGAGCCCCGTTGACCTCAAAGTACGGATTCTCCGTGGTTGCGCCAATGAGCACAACGGTTCCGTCCTCAACAAAAGGAAGCAGGTAATCCTGCTGGGACTTATTGAACCTATGGATCTCGTCTATGAAAAGAATCGTCTTCTTCCCATACATTCCCTGGTTATCCTTGGCTTTGTTAATGACATCTTCCATGTCCTTCTTGCCTGCAACCGTGGCGTTTATCTGAGTAAACTCCGCCTTGGTTGAGTTTGCGATAACCTTGGCCAGTGTGGTCTTGCCCGTTCCGGGAGGTCCGTAGAATATTATTGAACTGAGTTTGTCTGCTGAAATTGCACGATAAAGAAGCTTGTCCTTTGCAATGATGTGCTGCTGCCCAACCACCTCATCAAGGGTCCTTGGGCGCATCCTTGCGGCAAGCGGAGATTCTTTTTCCATATTGTTTTCGCGCATATATTGAAACAAGTCCATAACACTACAATTCTACTATTTTTGCTCAGATTTTGCCATACTTATTTCCTCACTGTGTTATGGAAATGTCACCGTCGGACATTGTTATTGTGATGTTCCCTTCACGGTTAAGATATGTGGTCACACCATAGTTTTCAAGAATCTGGGTAACTTCCGGATCCTCGGGTTCTTCGATACTTGATGTGATGATGGCGTACTCCGGGGAAACCTTCTGTATAAGCGCCTCAGTGTTCTTCTCGTAACGGCCGTGGTGTGGGACCTTGAGGATCTCAGCCTGAATGTCGTCCAGGGCAAGGAGTTCGTTTATGCGCAGTTTCTCCGCATCTCCCGCAAACAGCATGTTACTATCGCCGACACTTACCATAATTACAAGTGATGAGTGGTTGCTATCATCATTCTCATAGGCAGTGCTCTGAGGCGGATAGATGTCGTAGCTTACTCCGTCTGCTTCAAAGGATGTTTCTGTGCTGACTACGGTCTCTGAAAGACCCTTTGAGTTTAGAGCAGCCAGGTAACTTGCGATGTCATCTGAGTCTTTTGACTTATATGTTGTGTAGACAGTACCAATATCAAAACTGTTTATAACATGGTCCGCTCCGCCCACGTGGTCCTTGTCAAAATGTGTAATGATAAGATTGTCGACCTTGGTAACGCCCTGCTCTTTCAGAAAGTTCACCAGCTCCTGACCGTGTTCATCCAGCCCCGTGTCTATTACAGTCACGTGGTTTGCACCAATGAGCACAAATGCATCGGCAGCCTCACCTGAAATGCAGGTTATTGTAACAGTCGCATCAGTAGAACTTACCTGGCCTTCACCTGATGATACAACGGTGTTTGCAGTATTTCTGCCGCATCCAACCAGCAGCAAAAGAGCCATCACAAGCCCTGTTATTCTTCTAATCCGCATGGCTATTCTCCTTTGACATTAGCTTTTATAGGCATTACTATATGATATGTCATCATTGTACAGGTACTACCTAAATCTAACATTAAGACATTATGAAAGGAAACTAAAATGAAAGCAGCTAAAGCTTTTTTTATAACACTTTTTGTAGTATTACTGATCGGAGTAGTATTCCTCATCGGTAAGGATTCAATAATGAAGGATGTGAAGGCGACTGAGCAGCAGACACAGTCAAACGAGGAGAAGAAATCCGCCAATCCCATCAAGAAAGCCATCGTCAGCGAGGCAATTGACACTTACGCCGAGAAGTCTTCAGGTAAGACAAAGGAAATCTTCGACTCCATGTCAGAAGAAGACAAGGATACTGTTACAGAGATCATCGCAAACAACGTTTCTCTTGACACTGTTTCTGAAGTTCAGTCCTATGTTAACAGCGAAGACGCCTCAGGTCTCATGGAATATGCCGAGGAGAATCTCTCCGAGGAGGAACTCAAAGAGCTCGAAGACATCATGTCAAAGTACGTAACTCCTTAATCAGCCTTTACTATATTTCTGACCCAGATGCCACTCTTTACCAGACAGAAACCTATGATGCACTTGATGAACTCCAGGCTGTTTACGATGATGAATATAGTAAGAGCCGGAAGCGCTGTGTATCTGCTGAGGATAAAGGATGCAGGCACAGAGACAAGCCATGCAAAGCAGCTGTCGAATATAAAGGTGATAAGTGTCTTGCCGCCCGAACGCAGTGTAAAGTAAGACACATTTGCATACGAATGAATAGGCATACAGCATGCCAAAACAAGTATAAATCTGGTGGCCAGCGCTTTAGTCTCGGGAGTAGTGTTATACACCTGAGGGATAAACGGCGCCGCCATCGCAAGAAGCGATCCCATTACAATAGTGCTCATAAAGCTGAGCGCAGCCATTCTCCAGGCACTTCTTCTGGCCGAAACAAGTCTGTCGGCACCGAGTTCCTGTCCAACTATGATTCCCGAAGAATTTCCTATTGATAAAAAGACCTCGTTGAATATCTGAGAAATAGTACTGCTTATGGTCATTGCAGAGACAACTTCAAGTCCTCTTACAGAGTATGCCTGCAGAAGTCTTGCCTGTGCAAAAGACCACAAAAACTCATTCAAAAAAAGCGGAAGTGTTCTGGACAGGATAGGCCAGATCAGGCTTACGGGAATCCTGAAATTACTGTAGAGTTCCTTAAAGAATCCATAAGCCGAGCCCCTTCTGTGGGCACCGATAACTACTATGGCAAACTCCACAAATCTCGAAATAACCGTTGCTACGGCAGCACCTCTTACTTCCAGTCTCGGAAATCCCAGATAGCCGAATATCAAAAGCACATTGAACACGAAGTTCACAACCATCGCTATCATGCTGGCGATCATAGGAAGTGTAGTTCTTCCGGACTCTCTCATGGCGCTGGCATAAACCTGCGTAAGGCTGAAAGGCACAAGGCCTATCAGCATGATGTGCAGATATGAAAGAGCATAGCCCAAAGTCTCAGCCCTGGCTGCATCCGTAGTGTCTTTTGCAATGTAATCAAGGATCAGCGCAGGCCCGTTAAAGTGCAGGATTGCTATGGCAACCGTAAATATGGTAATGGCTGTCAGGAGCTTGAACCTTATGGCATAGCGCACTCCGTCCATATCTCCCTTGCCAAAAAACTGCGTGCTGAATATACCTGCGCCGGCCAGTGACCCCCATATGCACAGGTAAAAGACAAAAAGGAGCTGATTGACAACAGCCACAGACGGAATCTGCAGCGGTCCAAGGCGTCCTACCATGACATTGTCCAAAAGTCCCACAATATTGCTGAGGGTATTCTGGATGATCATGGGGAGCACCACCATTGCTACTCTTCTGTAGAATGCTGCGTCGCCAAAAAAGCACTCCTTCAAAGTGAACTTATATCTTATTGCTTCTTCTCTGTTTCCGGTTTCAAATGTCGTCATATTTTCTTCTCAAATTGGTAGTTTACCAGGAAAATTCCCAGGGACACAAGTATCAGAGAGAGTATGCTTCCTGCAGAGAACGCCTCTTTACCCTCTCCCAGGAAAAGAGCGGACAGAAGAACTCCCATGATAGGATTGATAAAGCCCAGCACAGACACTCTGCTGACCGGGTTGTACTTAAGAAGTATTCCCCAGAGAGTATATGCACCGGCCGAAATGAATCCCATGTATATTAGATTAAGATAACATCCCATGCTGCCAAATACAAGGCTTCCGCCCATTAAAAGTCCCACTGCGAACAAAGCAAGACCGCCGATAGCAAACTGGTATCCGCTTAGGATAACCGGGTTTTCATATCTGGAAAAGATCTTGATGCAGCACCCGGAAATGGCATAAAACATAGCTGCACAGAGCATAGCACCCTCTCCGGCAAAGGTTACTCCTCCTCCAGTCAGGGAAGATATTCCGCCAAAGAACAAAATAATACCAGCAAATCCCACGCCACAGCCCACGAGCTTTTTAAGCGCAGGCGCTTCAAGCTTTAGAATAAACATGGCAATAAGAGGTGCCAGGAAATTGCCGGAGGCATTGATGATAGATCCTCTGACTCCGGAAGTATTGGCCAGAGACATAAAGAAAAAGTAGTACTGACCTATGGTCTGGAACAATGACAGAATCACTATATACTTCCAGGATGTCTTTTTCGGAATAAGCATTTTCCTGCTGATGGCAGATCCGAAGATTATCACCATTATCCCGGCCAGTACAAATCTTGCTCCGGAGAGCATAAGTCTTGAGGCCGTATCTGAGGCTTCTATCCCGAAAAGGTCATAGGCAATTTTAATAGCCGGTGAAGCGCTTCCCCACAGAACACAGCAAAAAACTGCGGAAAGCACCACCACCGGCATATATGTCCATAAATTTGTTTTACTCTTTGAATTCAGTACAATACACCGCCCTTACTTTTTTCTTGTGTAGAGAAGGGCTGCGATTATAGATACGCAGGGAACAGCACAAATGATTCCCACGCTTCCGGCAATTGCTCTGATGATCTCAATCGCCACAAAGTCCGTACATAAAAGCTGTCTTAGTCCAACGCCGTAGGAATAGATCAGAACACACATATTCAGTGCGCTTCCCACATATGCTAAAACCAGCGTATTCGCCATGGTTCCCATGGCATCACGGCCAATATTAAGTCCCGATGTAAACAGCTGTCTTGCATCCCTCTCAGGATTAATATTATGAACTTCCTCGAGAGCCGATGCAATAGACATTGCTATATCCATTACAGCGCCCATGGCTGCAATAAGTATTCCGCTGGTAAAAAGACCTCTGAGCTTAATGGCGGTCGTACTCTTTAAAAGAAGCAGTGCTTCCGCCTCGTCCATCTGAAACGTTGAAATCCCTCCAATGTTTGCAGATACCTGCGCCAGGAGTGCTGCGATCATAACTCCGCCAAAGCATCCAAGTGCAGCAGCCACCGTCTTTTTGCTGAATCCACCTATGAGATAGAAACATACAGCACTGGTAAAAAAGATAATCCCACAAGTCAGCGGTATCGGCTGCACCCCCTTAAGTGTCAGGGGCAGAAGTATACCGAAGATACAAAGCACAGTATAGGCAAGACCTGCAAAAGCCTTGATTCCCTGAAATCCTCCTATAATTGCCAGGCTCAGGAAAAACAGCACCAGAAGACATATTATAAGCGGTACTCTGTTGTAGTTATAGATATTACAGTTATAAACTCTGTCTCCTGTTGTATCTATGCGGACACATACAGTATCTCCGGGCTTTACATCAACATTATAAAGAGCGCTGAAATAGTTGGTAACAAAGCAGATGTCTCCTTTGTACCTGCCGGTGAGTATCTCCACCTTCAGTTCAGCGCTCCCTCTGAGGACACCTTCGGTGTCCCGGTCGATTTCCGAGTTATCCTCGGTTATCGCCAGGACTTTGGCTGTTTCATATTCAACACCGGTTTCCCTTGTTGTGGTATATTCCGGCCTGTCCTTGTTTGCAAGGACAAGGGCCAGAATAAGTACCAATGAAAAAGCTATGATCACGAAGATGTTTTTAACTATTCTCTTTTTATCAAAATTATTTAATGACATGTAACAGTAACAACAGCTTTCTGATTCCGATTGCTGCGAGGCCAAGTCCCGAAGTAACCACTACTGTGGTTGCTGCTGCCTTGGCTGCTTTTCTTGCCTTTGATTCAGGCTTATCCGATGTAGCTGTCGCCTCCTCAACAATTGTATCAGTTTTATTGTCGCCTGTCTGCTCTGTAATAGCAGGCTGGTCACCACTTTGCTGTTCAGGTGTCTCTGCAAGAGCAGTCTGATCTTCAGTAATATCCGTAACACTTCCTACAACTTCACCTTCGGATGTACCTGTTGTAGTTGTTGTGGTTGTTTTATTCTTGTTGCTTCTTCCGAATATCCTGTTAACCAGATTCTTGGCTCCGTCAGTAACAGTATTTACCACGGATTCAACAGTCTGTTTGATAGCTCCGAGCACTCTCTGTATAGGCGACTGAGGTGCAGAGTCATCTGATGATCCTGCTCCGCTGTTTCCGCCATTATCGGATGAACCTGACCCGCTTTCGGAACCTGTCTCACTACCTG
>JAEEGJ010026460.1_pt1 | contig 11753 bp, 8 predicted proteins | sample 8958761 | NCBI WGS metagenome assembly JAEEGJ01 (sample SAMN16246546, study PRJNA631951) | gut metagenome | biome: gut microbiome; feature: rumen; material: RS-attached | host: Bos | place: Iran: Karaj | collected 2018-10
TGCCGTCGGCCACGCGGATGCGCTTCCACTGGCGCATGGTGCCATCGGTAATATCGACCTTCGTACCCTCGTGGAGGATGAAGAGGTCGGTGCCCTGCTTGGCTGGCGTACTCTTGACGGTTGCCGCGGGCGCCATGATGATGGCACCGCTACGGTTAGTAAGGCTCTGCTTCTGAGCATAGGCAAAGAAGTTGGAGCAGACGAAGAACACCAACAGGAAGAGGGCGCCGAAGAAGCCCAGCTTGCGCAGCCACACGGGCGAGGCGAAGAGATAGACCAGTGCCAGCACGATTGCCAGTGCCAGGGCGACAAGTGCCAGCCGTGCCCAGCCGTCGACGCTGGTCAGGTTGACCAACGCGTGATACCAGGTGACGAAGAACATCTCCGACTCAGGCGTAATCTTGTCGATGGTCTTCGAGCGGGCCATCTGCAGGTTGAAGCGCACGTCGCGGTCGCCGGGCGAGAGCAGCAGGGCGCGCTCGTAGTTAAGGACGGCACGCGGCATCTCATCCATACGGTAGTAGGCGTTGCCCAAGTTGTAGTATAGGTCGCTGCTGACGCCCTGCTTCAGCAGAGCCTCGTAGTCGTTGACGGCCTGCTGGTAGTGTCCCTGGGCGTAGGCGCTGTCGGCCTCGGCCTTGGTCACGGCTGAAGCTGAGAGCGGCAGCAGCAACGCCAACAGCAGGAGCATGGCCGACTTGGCGGGACGGCGCTTCCTGACGTTATTCTCAATAGTCGTTATCGCCGTCATGGCGGCTTCATATACCTTATTCATATTTCCTGTCGGGTCGCCTGGGGCATAACGGGCATACTCGCACTCGTCGATGGCCCCGATAAACTGCTGGATGGTATCGGCGCTGACGTTGTGGCTGTCAAGCTGCTGACTGATATTCTCGCGCGAGAGCTGCTCAACGGGGATGTTCAGCTTATCGCCGACGTAGCCCCAGAGAGCGCGCAGCACCTCGTCGTAGAATTCCGACGGCTTGTTGTCCTTCATCAGTCGCGAGGCCTTCTTCAGGCGCTTCGTGGCCACCTTATTGGCACGACCGGCACGCTGGCCTACAATGTCGGCACCGGCAATGGCGCGCTGGCGGAAGATGACGAACAGCGAGATAAAGATGAGGGCCAGGACGGCTAACGACGTCCAGTAGCCCGTGCTGCCGAAGAAGGTGTCGGTAAGGGAGTCGCTGACTGCGCTGTCGGCTGTCTTGATATAGCGGATGTCCTTGTTCAGCAGTTTCAGGTCTTCCTGACCGGTATAGTCGCTGACGGACGAAGCGCTGCCGTCGCCCTTCTGCACATCGAGCGTGAAGGCTTCGGTCTTGGCGGTCTTGTAGCTGTTCGACCCCGTGTCGTAGTAGGTGAACTCTACGGGCGGAATCTCGAACTTGCCCGGATGGCGGGGTACGGCGAGGAAGTCGTAAATCATGGATCCCTCGACGCCGTTGACCGTTAGCTTTGACTTGTCGGTCACCTTGGCATCGTACTTGTCGAAGTCCTTGGGGAACTCTACGACGGGCTGCTTGATGAGCTTCAGGTTGCCCACACCGCTGACGGTGACACGCATCTTGACCGGCTCGTTTGCCTTTACCTCAGAGCCTTCCAACTGGGCAGAAACATTGAAGTGGCCCACACCGCCCGAGAAGTTGGCAGGACGTTGGGGCAGCGGGTCAACCTGTATCTCGATGCCGGGAGCCTGTATCTGCTTCTTCACCTCAACATAGCCGGAGCCGCCGTTGAAGAAGGCCTCGAAGGGGTCGATATTGCGGTTCTGCTGGATGACGATGCCATTGAACGTGATGCCGGGAATCTTCAGCTTGCCCGTAATCTGCGGGAACATCACGTACTGCGACCACGTCACCGTGCGATAGGGACGACCGTTGACCTGCTCAATCTTGAAACTCTTCTGCTGGGGCAGCGGCACCTCCTGGGTGTGGAAGCCGTTCAGCTCTGGCATCTTTCCCTCAAGCTGCGTCAGGTCGACGAGCGTATATACCTTATAAGTCAGCAGGATGGGCTCCTGCTCGTAGACGCGCTTCTTGTTGGCGCTGACCTTGATGAAGAGGTCGGAGCCCGAGATGGGCGAGCCGGCGGCACGGGGCTGCGGCTGCATCTGCTGTTGCTGGCGCTGGCCTCCCCCACCCTGTCCTGCCTGCGCCTGGCCGGAGACCGTAATCTTCAGCGAGCTGGAGGCGATGTTCTTACCCTCGGCCGTGACATGGGCAGCGGGAATGGTGAACGTACCGTTCTTGACGGCCACGACGATATAGGTGAACGTGATGGACGACGACTGGCTGGTGTGGCCGTTGATAATCTGGAAGCTCGACTGCGACGAGCGGCTGGGGCCCATCAGCACCTCGAAGGCATCGGGGATGTCGCCAACACGGAAATCGCTAACGTCCTGAGTGTTCACCGTGTACGAAAGCCGGAACTGTTCACCTACGGCGACGTGCGACGGTGCATTGGCGGTCAGCGTCTGAGCGATGGCCGTAACGACGGCCGCCATTAACACAACGATAGTTACTATTCTTTTCATCTTACTACCAATTCTTTTCTATACTGCGCTTCTGCGGGCGCTGCTGGGCTTTCTTCATGCGCTCCTGCGTCTGCTTCTCCTGCTGCATGGCGGCATTCAGCAGCTGCTCGGCATTCTCCTTGCTCATCTTCGGTTCCTGCTTCTGCTGCTCTTGCTTCTGCTTGTCCTGCTGTTGTTTCTGCTTGTCCTGCTTCTGCTGGTCTTGTTTCTGCTGGTCCTTATTATCCTTGTTCTGCTGATTCTGCTGGTTCTGCTGTTGCTGCTTCTGCTGGCGCTTGCAGAGTTCCAGATTGTAGCGCGTCTCGTCGTCATGGGGATTCAGGCGCAGACTCTGCTTGTAGGCCTCAATGGCCTCGCCAAACATCTGGTGACGCTGGCAGACGACACCCATATTGTGGTAAGCCTTCGACTTACGCAGGGGGTTGGTCTCAGTCTTGGCAGCCTTCTCGAACTCGGCCACAGCGGCAGAGTCCTTGTTCTGGAACAGCAGTGCATTTCCCAGGTTATAGGGTGCCTGCGGATTGCGGTTGTTCTTCTCTATGGCCTTGCGGTAGCTGACCTCGGCATTGGCAAAGTTACCAGCCCTGTACTGCTTGTTACCCTGACGGATATACTGGCGGTCGGTCTGGGCACTCACGCTCATGGCCACCAGCAACAGCAGAACGGTTGCAGCGGTCTTTTTGCGGGCACCAAACAGCGACACACGCTTCAGCAGCGGGTTCTTGCTCTCAAGCAGGCAAACCTCGATGATGAGCAGCAACAAAGCCAGGATGCCAAACGCCTGGAACTGCTCGTCGTAGTCGCTGTAGACAGTAGCCTTCGTCTCCTTCTTGGCCAGCTTCTCAAGTTCCTGGTCGAGCAGGTCCTGAGCATTGCTGTTGTTCTCGACATGGATATAGGCACCGCCACCGGCTGAGGCAATCTGCTTACACATATCCTCGTTGAGGGCCGACATCACCGTCTGACCGGTATTGTCGGTCATGTAGTCGCCCGTGTTGGGAATGGGAATCGGAGCTCCCTGCCTGGAACCGATGCCAAGCATATAGACGCGCATGTCGGCCTTCTTGGCAGCCTCGGCGGCCTCGATGGCACCACCCTCGTGGTCCTCGCCGTCGGTAATCACGATAATGGCCTTGCCAATACCCGTCTCCTGCGTAAAGCTGTGGGTGGCCATCTCGACGGCACGGGCAATGTCGGTGCCCTGAGTGGCCATCATCGACGGGTCGATACTCGACAGGAACATCTTGGCCGACACGTAGTCGCTGGTTATCGGCAGCTGCACGAAGGCATCGCCGGCAAACACGATGAGACCAATCTTGTCGTCAGTAAAATGGTCGACCAAGTTCTCAACCATCATCTTCGCACGGTCCAAACGGCTGGGCGTCACGTCCTCAGCCCGCATGGAGTTACTGATGTCCACACAGATGATGGTCTCGATGCCGTTGCGCTTCTCGTGACTGATCTTCGTGCCCATCTGCGGGCGCGCAAGCATCAGTATGAGCAGGGCCAGAGCGGCCTGCAACAGCCAGAACTTCACGCCCGGGCGCCAACGCGAGACGTCGGGCATCAGCTCCTTCAACAGTCGCGGGTCGCCAAACTTGCGCAACCGCTTCCTCTGGCTACGGTAGGTGACAAACCTGATGATTGCCAACAGCGGAATCAGCAACAGCAGGTAAAGATATATGGGGTCTTCAAATCTAAACACAGCAATATGATTTACGATTTACTGATTTACTATTTACGATTATGGGATGCGACGGAACACGGTGATACGCAGCAGAAGTTCGAGCAGCAGAGCCAGTACGGCCACAAGGGCAAAATACTGGTAGACATCGTACTTGCGGCTGTACTGCTTGACGTTCAGCTTCGACTTCTCCAGCTGGTCAATCTCCTTGTAGATCTGGTTCAGCTCCTTGGTGTTGGTGGCCCGGTAGAAGTCGCCGTCGGTAGCCTTGGCAATGCCGCGCAGCGTCTCGTCGTCAATCTCGACGGGGATGTTCACATACTGAACGCCACCGCCGACAGGCATCGGGTAAGGCGCCACCTTGTTGCTGCCCACGCCGACGGTATAGACGCGGATGCCAAGACTCTTGGCAATCTCGGCTGCCGTCATCGGCGAGATGTCACCACGGTTGTTGGAACCGTCGGTCAGCAGAATCACCACGCGACTTTTGGCCTTCGAGTCCTTCAGTCGGCTCACGGAGTTGGCAAGTCCCATGCCGATGGCCGTACCGTCTTCAATCAGTCCGCGCATGGCAATGTCGGTGCGCACGTTGTGGAGCAGACTGAGCAGCGAGGCGTGGTCGGTAGTCATGGGGCACTGGGTGAAGGCCTCACCGGCAAAGATGCTCAGGCCGATGTTGTCGTTGGGGCGGCCGGAGATGAACTCAGCGGCCACCGCCTTGGCAGCCTCCATGCGGTTGGGCTTCAGGTCCTCGGCCAACATCGACGTGGAGACGTCCATCGCCAGCATAATATCGATGCCCTCGATGGTCTTGTTCTTCCACGAGTTCGACGTCTGGGGCCGTGCCAGCACGATGACAATCATCGTGAAGGCCAGCATGCGCAGCAGCATCTGCAGCGGCATCAGCCTCACCTTCCAGCTCTTCGGCGCGAAGCGGAAGGCGAAGGTGTCCGACATCCGCATCGTCGGCTCGCTCTTCTTCCTGTACAACAGATACCATAATATATAAGGTATCAGGAGCAGGAGCAAAAACAGGTATTCTTTATTGGCAAATTCCATTTCCTTAGTTCAATAATTGATAGAGTCCGTAGAACACATAGACCAGCAGCACCACACAGGTGACTGTTATCAGCGTGATGACCAACTTCAGCACGCGGCGCGTCTTGACAGTACGCTGGTCGGCCTCCGTCAGCTCGGGCTTTACGGTCTCCTCGGTAGGCATGTTCTCAAGCTTCGTCTGGTTGATGAAGTCGATGGCGCTGACGAGGTTGGCATCGTTCTCGTTGATCATCGTCGAGTACTTGGCAAACTTCACGAGGTCGGCCGTCGTGAAGAGCTGACGCAGCTCAGCCTTCATCGTCGCAGCGTCCTTCGTATCGTCGGTAAGTGCCTTCTCCAAGCGCTCAATAATCTCCGAGCTGGTCATCTCCATCGCGTTGAAGCCATAGCGGTCCTCTATGTACTTGCGCAGCGTGTCGGTCAGCTTGGTATAGTACTCCTTCGGATTCTCAGAGTTCTGCATCTTGTCGGCCTTGATCTGCTCGATTTCCTTCATGGCCTTCTGGTGAGGCAGCAGTCGCTTCACGATACGGATATGGGTGATGATGGGCTTGTTGTCGCGCAGCCGCATATAGAGGTAGTAGCCGACAGCCATCAGTACCAGCATCAGCACACTCAGCCAGAACAGGAGGCTCCAGTCGCTCCACAGGAAGGGATTGTCCTGTACGTCCTTGGGGCCAAAGAACTGATCCACGCGCGTGGTATCAACCTCAATACCAACGACTTTCAGTGCGAGGCTCTTGCTTTCGTAAGGCTTGCCGTCGACCTTCACCACAAAGGGTGGCAGATAGTAGAGCGTGTCATCGAACGAGGTCAGCGTATAGACCACCTGACGGTCTACGAAACCGCCGTCCTTGCCCTTGGTGCCCAGCTCGGTACTCTTCAGCACTTCGATGCCGGGTATAAGCTGCTGCATGGGCTTGAAGACAGGGAACTCCACCTTCGAGCCTTCCTTCATCGTAGCCGTCACGGTGACGTGTACCTGCTCGCCGATGAGCATCTCGATAGAGTCGATGGCAGCCTCGACGGTGACTTGCGCACTCGCGACCAGCGTGCCTACAGACAGTATTATGAGCAATAACGTTTTCTTCATTTCCTTCTTTTAGCTTCTTTGCTTAAACAGGCCAAGCAGCAGCTTGACGTAGTCCTCATCGGTAGCAATGCTGACGTTGTCGACGTTGCTCCGGGTGAAGGTGTCCTTCAGCTCCTTCTGGCGGTTGGTCCAGTAGCGGCTGTAAGCCTTGCGCAGACTCTTCGAACCGGTATCGACATACTGTTCGAAGCCCGTCTCGGCATCGACCACCTTCATCAGTCCTACGTTAGGCAACTCACGGGCACGCTGGTCATACACTTGAATGGCCACCACGTCGTGCTTGCGGTTACAAATCTGCAGCGACTGTAGGAAGTCCTCGCGCACATAGAAGTCGCTCAGAATGAAAGCAGTCGTGCGGCGCTTCTGCACGCTCGTCATAAACTCGATGGCCTGGCGCACATCTGTACGCTTTGACTCGGGCTTGAAGTCAAGCATCTCGCGGATGATGTAGAGGATGTGCTTGCGACCCTTCTTCGGCGGGATGTACTTCTCAATCTTGTCAGAGAAGAACACGACGCCAATCTTGTCGTTGTTCTGGATGGCCGAGAATGCGATGGTGGCGGCTATCTCGGTCACCATGTCGCGCTTCATCTGCACCTGCGTACCGAAGTCCAGCGAACCGCTGACGTCGACCAGCAGCATGACGGTCAGTTCGCGTTCCTCCTCAAACACCTTCACATAGGGGCGGTGGAAGCGGGCTGTCACGTTCCAGTCGATGTCGCGCACGTCGTCGCCGTACTGATACTCGCGCACTTCGCTGAACGCCATACCGCGGCCCTTGAAGGCCGAATGGTACTGTCCGGCAAAGACTTGCGAGCTCAGGCCGCGCGTCTTGATTTCTATCTTGCGTACCTTCTTAAGTATCTCGGAGGTGGCCCCCCCTACTGCCCCCGAGGGGGCTTCATTTGTATTCATCTTCATCACAACTATAGTGTCCCCCTCGGGGGACGAAGAAGGGGCTTTTAAGGAACTTCCACCTTATTTATAATCTTAGAGACGATTTCCTCGCTCGTGATATTGCTGGCCTCAGCCTCGTAGGTCAGGCCGATGCGGTGGCGCAACACGTCGTGAGCAACGGCACGCACATCCTCGGGCACTACATAGCCGCGACGCTTGATGAAAGCGTAGGCACGGGCGGCCCTGGCCAGATTGATGCTGGCGCGAGGCGAACCACCAAAGGCAATCATGTCCTTCAGTTCCTTCAGACCGTAGCGGTCGGGATAGCGGGTGGCAAAGACGATGTCGGCAATGTACTGCTCAATCTTCTCGTCGATATACACCTCGCGCACAACGGCACGGGCTTTCAGGATTTCAGCACTTGTTGTTACAGGGCGCACCTCAGGCAGCGACTCAGCAATGTTCTCGCGGATGATGCGCTTCTCCTCTTCAAGCGTCGGGTAGTCGATGACCACCTTCAGCATGAAACGGTCCATCTGGGCCTCAGGCAGCGGATAGGTGCCTTCCTGCTCGATGGGGTTCTGCGTAGCCATCACAAGGAACGGGCTGGGCAGGTCGAAGGTCTCGCTGCCGATGGTCACCTGCTTCTCCTGCATGGCTTCCAGAAGGGCACTCTGCACCTTGGCCGGCGCGCGGTTGATCTCGTCGGCCAGCACGAAGTTGGCAAACACGGGACCTTGCTTCACCTGGAAGCGCTCGTCCTTCTGCGAGTAGATCATCGTACCCGTCACGTCGGCGGGCAAAAGGTCGGGGGTGAACTGTATGCGGCTGTACTTGGCGTCAATCAGCTGCGAGAGGGTCTTGATAGCCAGCGTCTTGGCCAGGCCAGGCACACCTTCGAGCAGGATGTTGCCATCACTAAGAAGACCTATCAGCAGGGAGTCCACCAGATGTTTCTGTCCCACGATGACGCGGTCCATTCCCGTTACAAGGTTCGTAACAAATGCGCTTTGCTGTTCTATCCGTATGTTCAACTCACGGATATCAATTGATTCTGCCATAATGATATGTAGTTTTTTTGTTTTGTGATTAATTCTTCTTCAGTTTCTTCTTCAGCTCCAGCTTGGGAATTTTCACCTTCTTCCCGGCTTCGAGCACGGCTCCTGGCTTCAGTCCGTTATATACCTCGATATAGCACTCCATGTCAGGGCCAAGAGTGCGCTTGGAAACGCGGGCTGTTGACTCACCGGCTTTAGCGGTGACCTCATAGTCCGTGCCAACAATGCGGTATGCCCCATAGCGCACACGATTGTCCATCTCGGCATATTTGTCAGTTTTGGCAGCAGGCGACGCGGCAGGGGCTGCTGGAGGTGTAGCACGATCGACAGGCGACTCGACGACTTCAACAGGCTTTGACTTTTCGGCTTTGAAAGCCGGAGCATCAACGTCTTTTACTTTTGTCTTGGTTTCTGTCTTCGTTTCTACCTTGGCTGCGTCTTTCACAGGAGCCTGCTCAGTGCTGTCAGCAATTTCCTCTATCGGGGTATAAACATTCTCCTTTATTGAAAGGCCCTCGTCCAAACCAAGGTAAAATCCGCCTACAAACGAGGCAACACCAGTTGCGAGGACTATTGCCAGCCAAGCAATTGTTCTCAGTTTTGAGTTATCGTTTTTTGTTTCCATATCTTGTTCTTCTTCGATTTCTACTGTTTCCTTTTCTATCTCCTCCATGGGTTCCTGTTGCTGCATCACTGCAAGGGGTTCAACAGTTGGCTGTTCGTCCAAAGGTGGATCCTCTACAGGCGGTTCCTCAACAGGTATTTCTTCTACAGGTGATTCCTCTACAGGTATTTCTTCTACGGGTGATTCCTCAAACGGCAACTCCACCACAGGTGATTCTTCCAAAGAAGGTTCCTCAACAGCCTGTTCCTCAACGGGCAGTTCTTCAACAGACGGTTCTTTAACGTTGGGTTCCTCTACAGACGGCTCTTCAATTGTCGGTTCTTCAACGATGGACTCTACAACGGAGGATTCTTCAACCGTCGGCGCTTCAACAATCAACTCCTCCTCAGCCGGTTCAGCGATGGTCGGTGCATCATCGAACTCAACGCCTTCGTTCAAGACTACCGTCTCAAACTGCGAGAAGGGTTTGTTTACCAATTCCTTCATCGTAGAATCTGGCGTGAAAGATATCTTCTCGTGACCTTCAATGAGCACACGGTCACCGGTATTGACATTCACGCTCTCACGGGCTTCAATATCAATCACCTTGAAGGTTCCCAGACCCTTGACCTTCACCAGACGGTCGGACACCAGCCCGTCCTTCACCACCTCGAACAGCGTGGTGGCGAACCGCTCGGCATCCTTCTTCTTCAAACCACTCTTGACTGTCAGGATAGTGGATAGCTCTTGTATAGAAATACGGTCCATCACTCCCATCACTCAGTTCCTCCGTTCTTTAGTTTGCCTTTCCACGTAGGACTGATCTTGAAGCCCAGAGTGAGTTTGGGCGGCACCAGCATACGCTGTCCCGTCGTAGGGTTCACCATAATGCGCTCCAGCCGCTTCTTCACTTCAAAGCTGCCGAAGTTCTGCACAATGACGGTGTTGCCCTCCATAAAGCTGTCGCCCATAGCGTCGATAATCTGGTATATCATCTTCTGCGTGTCAGTCGATGAATAACCCATCCGGCGGGCAAGTTCAGCTATGAATTGTTTATTGTTCACCTCTGTATAATTTACGGTTTACTATTTCCTAATTAACATTTACCACCTCTCCATAAAGGTCAAACTCCTCAGCATCGGTGATATGCACATCGTAGAACTGACCTATCTCCAACTCGCAGTCGGCAGGAATCAGCACCTCGGGGTCGACCTCGGGCGAGCAGAACTCCGTGCGGCCCACAAAGTAGTCGCCCTCGCGGCGGTCGATGATGGTCTTCAGCGTCTGCCCAATCTTGGCAGCCTCAATCTCAGCGCTGATGTTCTGCTGTACGCGCATCAGCTTGTCGAGCCGCGCCTGCTTCACGTCAGCGGGCACGTCGTCCTCGTAGTGCTCTGCCGACCAGGTGCCGTCTTCCTCGGAGTAGGCAAAGGCACCCATACGCTCAAAGCGCGCCCACTTTGTAAACTCTATGAGCTCCTTAAAGTCCTCGTCAGTCTCGCCGGGGAAGCCCACCATCAGCGTTGTCCGCAGATGAATGCCGGGCACCTCTCGACGCAGACGTTCCACCAGCTCGTATGTTTCCTGCTTCGTCACGTGGCGGCGCATACGGTCGAGCATCGTATCCGAAATGTGCTGCAGGGCTATGTCCAAATAGTTGCAGACGTTCTTCCGCTCACGCATCACGTTGAGCAGTTCCCAGGGGAAGTGCGTCGGATAGGCATAATGCAGGCGAATCCATTCCACGCCTTCAATATCGGCCATCCGCGACACCAGTTCAGCAATCTTTTGCTCGCCGTAGAGGTCAACACCGTAGTAGGTCAACTCCTGGGCGATAATCTGGAATTCCTTTGTGCCTTGACTGACCAGCCAACGCACTTCATCGAGTATCTCGTCCATCGGACGGCTTTGATGGCGGCCCGTTATTAGCGGGATGGCGCAGTAGGCGCAATGACGGTCGCAGCCCTCGCTGATTTTGATGTAGGCGTAATGGCGGGGAGTGGTGAGATGACGGCGGGAAACACTCTCTCCTTCGGAAGGGCTTGGAGAGGTTTTCAAGTCTTTCAGCAACTCTTTGTAGTTGAACTTCCCATACCACCCGTCGACCTCAGGAATCTCCTCCTCAAGCTCGGCTAAATAGCGCTCCGACAGACAGCCCATGACGTAGAGCCGCTCGATACGCCCTTCGGTCTTAGCCTGCGCAAACTCCAGTATCGTGTTGATGCTCTCTTCCTTGGCGTCGTTGATGAAACCGCAGGTGTTGACGACGACTATTTCGCCCTGCGGATTGTCACTATCGTGGGTACAATGGAAACCGTTGGCCTCCATCAGCCCCATCAGTATCTCGCTGTCAACGAGATTCTTTGAGCATCCGAGTGATATGAAATCTATCGTCTTCAATTCTTAAACAGCGAATCTACGAACTCACGCTTGTTGAACAGTTGCAGTTCCTCCATGCCCTCGCCCAGGCCGATGTATTTCACAGGCACCTTCAGCTGGTCTGAGATGCCGATGACCACACCGCCCTTAGCCGTACCATCGAGCTTCGTAATGGCCAGCGACGATACCTGCGTCACGGCCGCAAACTGCTTGGCCTGCTCGAAGGCGTTCTGGCCTGTCGAGCCGTCGAGCACGAGCATCACCTCGTCAGGAGCCTCGGGCAGCACCTTCTTCATCACGTCCTTGATTTTCTTCAGCTCGTTCATCAAGCCAACCTTGTTGTGTAGTCGGCCGGCGGTGTCAATCAGCACTACGTCGGCACCGTTAGCCTTGGCGCTCTGCAGCGTGTCGAAAGCCACAGAGGCAGGGTCACTGCCCATCTG
>JAEEGJ010026464.1_pt1 | contig 11751 bp, 10 predicted proteins | sample 8958761 | NCBI WGS metagenome assembly JAEEGJ01 (sample SAMN16246546, study PRJNA631951) | gut metagenome | biome: gut microbiome; feature: rumen; material: RS-attached | host: Bos | place: Iran: Karaj | collected 2018-10
GAAGTTGGTGACATTATCACCTTCGGTTCCTATGAACAAGACAATAACCTCATCAACGGTAAGGAACCGATTGAATGGCAGGTGCTGGAGAAGGAGAGTGACAGAATCCTTGTCATCAGTAAACATGCACTGGATTGTCAACCGTACAATGCAACGTCCGCAAGTGTCACATGGGAGACTTGCTCACTGCGGAATTGGCTGAATGATTATTTCCTGAGAACAGCATTCTCCGAAGAAGAACAGTCAATGGTATCTTTTATGACTGTAAGCGCTGACAAGAATCCGAAGTACAACACTAACCCCGGCAACGATACGACGGATCAGGTTTTTCTACTGAGTATCACAGATGCAAATAAGTATTTCCATTCGGATGAGGAGAGACCGTGTGCACCTACTGCTTATGCGGTTGCTCATGGGAATAATAAGCATTACAATGGGAATTGCTGGTGGTGGTTACGATCGCCCGGTGGCAATTCATACATTGCTGCAGATGTCAGCAGCGATGGTAGTGTCGACAGTAGTGGTAGCAATGTCCATAATCGAAATGGCGCCGTACGGCCCGCTTTGTGGATTACTTCAGATGCTACAGAAACAGGAATTCTTTCAAGTGCTATTTCGGAATCTTTGAATGAAGAAAGCGAATCAAATCAAGACACTAGCGAGTCTTCCGGACAACTTAAAATAAGAGAACTGAAAGAGGCTTCAGTTGGAGATTATGTTCTGTTTGGTTCCTATGAACAAGACAACGACACCGAGAATGGGAAAGAGGATATTGAGTGGCTTGTGCTGGGAAGGGAGGATGACAGAATCCTTGTTATAAGCAAATACGTGCTAGATTGCCAACCGTATAATACAACCAACACAGGGGTCACATGGGAGACTTGCTCATTGCGGAAATGGCTAAATGATTCTTTTTTGAGAACAGTATTCACCGAAGAAGAACGGTCAATGATTCCTTTTATGACCATCAGTGCGGATAACAATCCGAACTATACCATCGTGAGCCCCGGTACCAGCACTAGAGATCAGGTGTTTCTTCTGAGTATCACGGAGGCAAACAAGTTTTTTAGTTTGAACGAAGAAAGAAAATGCGCACCTACCGCTTATGCCGTTGCAAATGGGGTTTATAAAGCTAGCAATGGCAATTGCTGTTGGTGGCTCCGGTCGCCCGGCGGCAAGGTCGATCGCGCCGCACGCGTCAGCGACGGAGGCAACTTAAACTTCTACAGCAACCACGTGGATGGCAGAGACGGTGTTCGTCCTGCTATGTGGATCGACTTGAGTGCCTTGGAAACAGAGGGATCTTCATTAGATGCTCCAGATGTTTCAAACGAAAACAGGGATACCTTCGAACAGCCTGAGATGGAAGAATTAAAAAAGGCTGCGGTCGGTGATTATATATCATACGGTGCCTATGAACAGGACAACGACTTAACAAACGGAGAAGAGCCAATCGAGTGGCTGGTGTTAGCTGAGGAACATGACAGGATTCTTGTCATAAGCAAATATGGGCTCGACGCTCAATCGTACAATAAAACGCATATGAGCGTCAGTTGGGAAACTTGCTCACTACGGGGATGGCTGAATAATTCTTTTCTGAGAACAGCATTCACCAAGGAAGAACGGGAAAAGATACCTTCTGTAACCGTTAACGCGGACAAGAATCCAAGCTACAGCACAGAGCTCGGCAAAAATACGAAAGATCAGATTTTCCTGCTGAGTATCACAGAAGCAAATATGTATTTCAAATCGGATAACGAGAGGAAATGTATACCAACCTCATATGCGGTTTCACAGGGAGCTAATAGTAATTGCTGGTGGTGGCTGCGGTCTCCTGGCAGCAGATCCAGCGACGCTGCGGATGTCGACCACAGTGGCTCCGTAGAAACAGAAGGCTACGACGTCGGTAGCGAGCATGGCACGGTTCGTCCCGCTTTGTGGATCAATGTAGGATAATATCATGTTAAGATAAGCAGAGGCGGTGCCTCAATTCAGCTTTTTGCTGCTTTGAGACACCGCCAATTTAATGCTTTTTTGCTTTGTGGATATGTGGATATTATTCTTGCTGCTTTTTGCGGAAGACGAAGAGCTTGCTTACCACGTAATTCAGGATCACGATCACGACCTGCGCAATCAGCTTGATCACCATTTTATTGAAACCCAGCCAGGTGATGAACACGAGCAGGATCAGCTCTTCCACACCGAGGGTCGCGAGACGGCCGCCGTAGAAAGAGACGGCCTCCTTCAATTTCTCCTTCCCGGTGGACGCTGTGGATTCAAACACCCACTTGGCGTTGGTGAGATAGGCGAACGTGACGGCGCAGATCCAGCTGACGACGTTGCCGGTCAGCACGTTCATGCCAAGCGGATAACAGCACAGCCAATAGGTAACAAGACTTACAACGGTGGTGAGACCACCGAAAATCAGGTAAAGAAGAATCTCTTTGTATTTAATACAGAGAGATTTAATTTTTTCTATCACTTATCACTGCCTCCATGGAGCGTTTCTGAGATGATATAGCGTGGCCGGCCTTTGAGTTCGTCGTAAATACGTGCGATATAGTAGCCAATGATGCCGAGGCTGATCATGATGAGGCTGCCGATGAACAGCAGCAGGATGATCACAGTGGTGAATCCTTCGAGCGCCTGCCCGCTGAATTTCTGCACTAGCGCAATGACGGTGAAGACCAACGCCACCACCAGCGTCACGACGCCGAGCCCGGTGATCACATTGAGCGGCGCGGAGGAGAAGGAGCCGATGTTGTTGATAGCGTATTTGATGAGGCTGCGCGTGGACCATTTGCTCTCGCCGGCGGTGCGCTCACGCACGCAGTAGGAGACTTCGGTGCGTTTGAAGCCCACCCAGAAGGAAAGCGCCCGGAAAAAGACATTCCGCTCCGGCATGGCGTTGAGTGCGTCCACCACCTTGCGATCCAGCAGTTTGAAATCGGAGGAGGCGGCCATATCCATACCGGTCGCCCGGCTGATCAGACCGTAGAGCCGGTTCGCGGCGAACCGGTGGAAGCCGCTCTCTTCGCCGCGGTCCTCCTTGATGCCTTCCACCACTTCGTAGCCCTGTTCCCAGAGACGGTACATCTCCACGATCTTCTCCGGTGGGTGCTGCAGGTCGCAGTCGATGACGACGCAGCAGTCGCCGGCTGCTTTTTCAAGGCCCGCGAACATGGCGGCTTCCTTGCCGAAGTTGCGGCTGAAGTGGATGCCGCAGACACGCGGGTCTTTCTCGTGGGCGGCGGTGATCTCCCGCCAGGTGCCGTCCTTGGAACCGTCGTCCACAAAGAGCAGCTCAAACGGGATTTTCTCAGCGTCCAGAATGCCGGCGAGCGTTTCGGCTGCGGTCGCGATCATTTTTTCTTCGTTGTAAGAGGGGAGAATGACGGAAAGCATAGTGAGTAACCTCTCTGATCTGGAATAGGGGAAATAGTCATTTGGTGAGGAGATAGGTGTCGGATAAAGCGTTGTGATACAGGTGCTGGCTGGCGGTATAGTCCGTCTCCGCAAGGAGTTCGGCCAGCATCTCATCGGGATCAAAGCCGCTTCCCCAGAAATCGCTGATATCGATATACACCACACACTCGTCGCTGTCGGCTTCTTCCAGATAGCCTTTCAGCAGCGGGGAAGATGCGTCCTCCGCGACGCATACGTCGTCAAACGTGAGCAGCTGCAGCAGATCCTGTGTGACAGGCGCAAAATAACCGGTCATATACAGGCACGGGTCGTCGGCATGTTCGGATACGATGGCGTCGTATGAGGCGTATTCCGGATAGAGATATCCGGGCGGCTCGGAGCGGGCCACGAACAGCGCGAGCGCCGCGACCAGAAGACACGCCAGAGGCTCCGCTGTACGTTTTGTTTTCTCCTGCGGGAAACAGGCGGTCAGAAGCGAGAGAGTGAGCGCTGCAGCCAGCGTCAGGATCGGCATGATGTTATATACATAGCGTTCTTCCAGGACAGGCGCCAGCAGAGCCGACAGCAACAGTGTGGGCAGCGCCGGAAGGATGATCCAGAGGGAATCCCAGAAGAGCCGCTTTTCCCGCTGGGCCGATGACAGCCGCCGGAAGAAGAGGAGCAGCAGCAGAACACTGACGAATCCGATCAGGATGGCGGCTTTCAGACCGTGGCGGATGAAGCTGAAGTAGGTACGCAGGCGGGTGATCCACTGCGAGGTGTTGGACAGGTTATCCAACGCGTTTCCGCCGGATACGATATTGTCCGCCGTGAGATGTGAGAGCATGGCGGGGAAGGCGAGCACGGAAAGTCCGACGCCAGCGAAAGCGAACAGCGCAAAGACGCCGGCACTTTTGAAGCGCCTGTGCGTCAACGCGTAGATCACATAGAACCCGCAGAGGAAGAAAGCGTAGAACACGAAATAATACTGCGTGAGCATCCCGAAGAGAATCGTGAGCAGGATGAGAGGATACCACCGGCGCTTCTCTTCGTGGATCAGCTTTGCCACCAGCAGGGCCAGGAGAACGGAAAAGAAGGTGACCAGCACATACATGCGGATCATCAGCATGGTGGAAAGACCGCTGTACGACAGCCCGTACAGCAGCACTGCCGCTACCGCGATCCATCTGTTGTCAAAAAGCTCCAGGCAAAGAAAAAACAGCACTGTCAATACGCCGAGGTAAATGATCAGGTCCGGGATCAGACCGATCCACTTGCTGAACGTATGCGGCGCCAGCGAGGATGCGAGGTTGATGATCCAGTAATGCAGGGGAGGATGCACGTCCCGCTTCTGGTTGTAGTATACCGAACCGAAATCAAAACGGTCGTCGTCCGTCACAGCCACATAATCAAAGAGCTCGCCCTGCGTGAAGATCTGGTCTGCAGGCAATTCTCCCTTGTCGTGTTCACCGTTCCCGAGAAAGGGCATGTAATGGCTGTTCGAGAGCCCGTAGGTGTAGATCTCGTCGATGAACATGCCGCTCTTGCGCGTCGAAAACAGCAGGCAGACCGAGAGCACGATCAGCAATGCAGCCAGAAGCGAAAGGAAATCGCGAAACCGCCTGTGCTTTGCTTTTGCGGGAATGGATTTTTCTTCCATCATTGATCGTCTTCCTTCAGGTGAGTGCGCCTTTTGTGGAGAGAACCCCCGCAATGCGGGGATCAATGCGGGTGGCGGCGTCGAGCGCTTTGGCAAAGGCCTTGAAAGCCGCTTCCGCCACGTGGTGGTTGTTGATACCGGAGAGCTCGCGGAAGTGCAGGTTCATGCCGGCCGAATAGGACACGGCATAGAAAAACTCACGGATCATCTCACTGTCGAGATCGCCTAACTTCGGCACATTGAAGGAAAGGTCGGAGACGAAGTACGGCCGTCCGCACAGGTCTACGGCGCAGAGGACCAGAGCCTCATCCATCGGGAGCACAAAGCTGCCGTAGCGGCAGATGCCGGCCTTATCGCCGAGCGCATCTTTGATGGCGTTACCCAGCACGATGCCTACGTCTTCGGCGGTGTGGTGGCAGTCGACACTCAGGTCGCCTTTGCAGGTGACGGACAGGTCAAAAAACCCGTGGCGGGCAAACCCTTCCAGCATATGGTCGAGGAAACCGATGCCGGTATCGACAGCGGCCTTCCCGCTGCCGTCGAGGTCAAGGGTAAGCGTGATATCTGTTTCTTTGGTGGTGCGCTGCACCGTGGTAATGCGTTTCATTTCCATGGTTGTGCCCTCCGTGAAAAGTGTTCAGGTCTTATCGGAATCGCCGGATCCGTCAGCAGCGGTGCTGTTTACGATGGCATCGAAATCGAGGATGTCGTTTTGAAGATCATCTTTCACGGCTGCTTCCGGAGAAAACTGCTCCTTGTAGGCTTTGAGCTCGGCCTCTTTGGCCTCGATCTTCGCCTCAACAGCTTTAAGCTGCCGGAACAGCGCGGTATAAAAAGCGTCGGGCGCGGCGTCGCACTGCTCATAGAACAGCTTGCCGATCTCAGCGAAGATGCGCTCGCGTTCGGCATACTCTTCGCGAAGCTCCCAGGTGCGCCTGGTAGCCGCGCCGAAGGATTTCGCGCGGCTGGCACCCTTTTCATATACGTCCTTCACACCGGTCGTTTCAGCCACATCTTTGACCTTGTCGACAAGACCGGTCACGGTATCGCTCGTGGCGATCTCCTTAGCTTTGTTTACAACTCCGGTTAACAGATCTTTGTAGTCCGCCATGTTCTTCAGTCTCCTTGTCTGTTGTTTTCTTCAGTCTCGGGCGGGAGCGTCTGCTCCGCCTGGATTCGGTTTACATAAAGTTTTTCCGGCATATGCGGCTTTCGGCCGTTTCGGATGAGCAGAAACAGGGTTACCGCCACGATCACAACGGAGAGAAGCTGCGATACCCGGATTCCGGTGCTGCCGATATACAGACTGTCGGTGCGGAGGCCTTCGATCCAAGCCCGTCCGAGGCCGTACCAGAAGAAGTAGATCAGAATACACTGTCCGTCGTACTTCCGTTTGCCCTTTTTGGTGAATACGATCAGAAAGATCAGGCCGAGCAGGTTCCAGAGACTTTCGTACAGAAAGGTGGGATGAACGAAGATGGTGCCGCCGTCGGGGGAGGTGAGACCCATGCGGCAGAAGATATTGGTCTCGGCGCCGAACGCCTCGCGGTTGAAGAAGTTGCCCCAGCGGCCAAGGATCTGCCCGATCAAAACGCCGAATGCCATAACATCCAGCATGGCGGGGATAGAGATCTTTTTGCGGCGGCAGAACACCACGGCTGTCAGCACACCGGCGATGATCCCGCCGTAGATGGCAAGGCCACCGTTGCGGATGGCCAAAAATTCGCTCGGGTGCTGAAGATAATAATCCAGCTGAAACAACACATAGTAAAGCCTGGCACCGAGAATGGAAAGTGGCATCAGCCACAGCATCATGGTATAGAAATCATCAGAGGAAATACCGAACCGCGGTGCGATATGCGAGCAGTAAAGGATCGCAAACAGGAAGCCGAGGCCGATCATCAGTCCGTAGATATAGATATCGATCCCGAATACGGTAAAAAACGCGGGGGGATCGATCGTCAGGTTTCCCAGAAAGGGAAAACTGATGGAGGAGCTGCGCTGAATGGTCTCAAAGAGGAAAAGCATCATGCGTCGGCCTTCTTTCCGGCTACGATCGCCAGCGCCAGACGCTCCGGCGCGAGCGCCTCACGGACAAACGCTTCGCATTCTTCTTTGGTGATGTCCGCAAGGGTTTCCGGATAGTCAAGGTAGCAAAAACCGTCAAACTCATCAAGAGCGAGCGATACGCACACGTTGTCGAAGTCCTCCATGGCGCGGAGCGCGTTGCCGATGCCGGCGCGTTTGGCACGCTCGAAGAGAACAGAGTCAAAACCTTCGGCTGCGATGCGGGTCGCCTCCTCATTCAAACGGGCCAGAACGGTCTCGGGGGAATTGCTCTCGCCGCCGATGATCAGCGTGCGGGTCCCGGCTGAGCTGTCTGCCTCGTAATCGAACTTGCGGTTCAGCAGGCCTTCGGCGTACAGGCGGTTATAGAACGGAGAGGTCGGGCCGCAGAGGAGCCGCAGCGCAAGCGTGGCGATCAGATCGTTCCGGAGGAATTCCGGCCCTTTCGGGGACGGGGCGAGCTTGGCGCCGATCAGGAACAGGGGCTGGGCCACCGGCATCTCCAGATACGACAGGGTCTCCAGAGGAAGGAGGTTTTCCGGCTCTCCGAAATCGGTCACGGGCACGCTGCCGCTTTCTGCGGGAAGCTCTTCGTTAACGATCGCCAGGATGCGCTCCGGGTCCACATCGCCTTCGACGCACAGCACCATGTTGCCCGGGGTATAATACGCTTTGTGACAGGTATAGAGTGTCTCAGCCGTGATGGAAGCGATGCTCTCCACCGAGCCGATCACCTTTTCACGGATGGGATGGTACTCGTACAGCATCTGCAGCAGCTGATAATAGTTGGCCGTGCCGGCGCTGTCGTCGCCCATGGCGATCTCCTGTCCGATGATGCCCTGCTCTTTCTGCACCGACTCCTCGGTGAAATACGGCGTGGATACGAAGTGCAGCAGCAGGCGCAGGTTTTCCTCAAAGGAATGTGTGCACTGAAAATAATAGCAGGTGGAGCAGGAAGAAGTGAACGCGTTTGGTTCCGCTCCGTTCATCGAAAGCAGATTCAGGGCGTTGTCGCCGTTCGGAAGGTCGAACATCTTGTGTTCCAGAAAATGCGCAACGCCGGCAGGCGTATCGTACTCAGTCCCGTCAAGGGTGAAGCGGCGGTACGCGCCGCCGTAATCCGTTGCAAATACGGCGTAGAAGCCGGACCAGCCTTTTTTGGGGAGGACGCGGATGCGCAGCCCGTTTGGCGCGGTCCCGGCATAGAGCGTCTCACCGAGGCGCGGATATTCAATCTTCTGCAGCATCTTCATCTTCCTCCTCGAGCTCTTCATCTTCCTCCTCGAGCTCTTCATCTTCTTCGTCCTGCGGGCGGAGCACATAGATCTGGTCGCACTCCACGCCACCGGCGATCACGGCGATCTGTTCCTTCGTCACTTCTTTACAGAGCTCGGCAAGTTCCATCGGCATGCAGTCCAGCCCGGAAAGAGCGTTGGCGAGAATGAAATTCTCCATTGCGTCCTGTGAATCTTCAGCGGAATGCAGATCGGAGACGACGCCTGCGATCGCGGAAGCCAGCTCCTAATCGGAAATGTTTCCGTTTTTCAGGTCTTCCAGCTGGGTAAAGATTTCATTCTGCGCTGCTTCCAGATTGTCCGGCTCAATGCCGGCCGACATCAGCAGATATCCTTTGCGGACATCGACCATGGAACTGGCGTAATAGCACAGGGAGAGCTTTTCACGCACATTCTGGAAAAGCCGCGAGGAAGGGGAGCCGCCGAACAGCGCGTTGAACACATACAGCGCGGCAAGGTCTGGGTCTTCCATGCAGGACCCGAGCCGCCATCCGATCACAAGGTTCATCTGCGAAACGGCCATCTCTTCTTCCGTGACCCGCGGTTCCGCCTCTATGGCGTTCATACGGATATCCGTGCCGATCTCGTCGTTGATCTCACCGCGCGGCAGGGTGGCAAACGCGGTCCGCAGCAGGCTCTCGAGCTCCCGCAGGGAGGCGCGGCCGCAGTAGAACAGTTCAATGGGGCAGGTCTGCAGCAGCTGCCTGTAGTGTCGGGAAAGTTTTGTGTAGTGTACGGAACGGCAGTCCTCTTCGGTGCCGAAGCGGCTGACCGAAAATGCCTCGAAACGGAACATCTCTTCGATACACCGCACCACGGCCCAGGCGCGCTTGTTGTTGATGCGGGCCGCCAGCAGCTCGGCAAGCTTCTCACGTTCGCTCTCCACATAGGCGGGCAGCAGGAGACCGCCGCGCGTCATCGGAGAAAGCAGCATCTCGACACAGAACGAGATCATGCTTTTCCTTACCTGACTCCCGGCGGGGAGAAGCTCGTCCTCCGGGAAATTGGCGTAGAATCCGACGCACTGGATCTCGCCGATCTTCCGGACGATCGGTTCGATCGACGAACCGTACAGATCGTCAAGTCGGGCGCCGATCGCTTCCATGTCGGGACAGGAAGCGGTGCCGCGCCGCAGGACATAAGGGATCAGCGCGTTTAGAGACGCAGTCTCCTGGGACAGCTGTGTCAGCAGGTTGACGCTGAAACTGGCCGTTTTAAATTTGTCTTCCCGCAGATGGCTCAGCCATACGCCGGGCAGGATCTCGATCCGGGAGTATTCCATGGTCATACCTCCGAGGTTCCGATTTCATTATCATAATAATTTTTATAACAATGTATTATAACATAGGTAGTTGAAAAATGGTAGAAAAAAACAGAAAACAGCCGAAGATTCACGCTCACAGGCGGGAATTAAGGGCATGACAAGAAAAAATACTTGACAGACACATCCGCACGCTGTATAATCACACGAGCCTGAAGAAAAGGAGGGATCGGCATGCCGGAAGGTAGATGGTATATGAGCATGCTGCTCGACTTTTATGGCGATTTGCTGACCGAACGGCAGCGGAACTGCTGCGATCTGCATTATAACGAGGATCTTTCGCTTTCGGAGATCGCTGAGCAATGCGGGATCAGCCGGCAGGGCGTGTGGGACACGATCCGGCACGCGGAAGACACGCTGCGGGAAACGGAAGAAAAAACGGGGCTTCTGCAGCGTTTCTCCGAAACGGAGGAGAAGCTCGCAAAGGTCCTTCAGGATCTCGAACAGCTCCGGACGATGACGGACGGAGAAGCCGGAGAACTCACGGAACGCGCGGCGTCGGAGATCCGTATGCTGCTGCAAAGAGGGTAAACTATGGCATTTGAAAGCTTATCGGATAAACTGAATGCCGTGTTCAAAAAACTGCGCGGCAAGGGCAGGCTTACACAGGCTGATATCAAGGAAGCCATGCGTGAGGTGCGCCTTGCCCTGCTGGAAGCCGACGTCAGCTATAAGGTCGTCAAGGAATTTACCAGGACCGTGACGGAGCGAGCCAGCGGGCAGGAAGTGCTGGAAGCGCTTTCACCGGCGCAGATGGTCGTTAAGATCGTCAACGAAGAACTGTGCGCGCTGATGGGCGGTGAGAACCAGAAGCTGAACATCAGCTCAAAATCGCCTTCCGTCGTGATGCTGGTCGGCCTGCAGGGCGCCGGCAAAACGACAAACGGCGCCAAGCTCGCGGGCTATATCCGCCGGCAGGGCAAGAGGCCGCTGCTGGCCGCGTGTGACGTTTATCGTCCCGCCGCCATCAAACAGCTGGAGACCGTCGGTGCGCAGCTGGATATTCCCGTGTTTCAGATGGGCCAGATCGATCCTGTGGATATCGCGAAGGCGGCTGTTGAACATGCCAAACGCCACGGCAACGATATCGTGTTTCTGGATACGGCTGGTCGCCTGCATATCGATGAGGCGCTGATGACGGAGCTTCAGAACATCCGCGACGCGGTGGAACCGTCAGAGATCCTCCTCGTGGTCGACGCGATGACCGGTCAGGACGCTGTAAACGCCGCGACGGCTTTTGACGAGGCGCTCGGCATTACCGGTGTGATGCTCACCAAGCTGGACGGTGATGCCCGCGGCGGTGCCGCTCTTTCCATCCGTGCGGCGACCGGGAAGCCGATCAAATTCATCGGTACCGGCGAGAAGCTCGATATGATCGAGGCGTTCCACCCAGACCGGATGGCGTCCCGCATCCTGGGCATGGGAGATGTGCTTACGCTGATCGAAAAGGCCGAACAGAGCTTTAATGAAAAGAAAGCGCTGGAAGCGGCCGAAAAGCTGAAGGCGAACCGCTTCACGCTCAGTGATTATCTGGATCAGATGAATCAGATCCGGAACATGGGCGACCTCGGCGATCTGGCCGGCATGATCCCCGGTATGGACGCCAAAGCACTGAAAGGCGCAAAAATGGACGAGAAGCTCCTTTCCCGCCAGGAAGCCATCATCCTGTCCATGACGCAGGCCGAACGGGATAATCCTTCGATCCTCAATTCCAGCCGGAAAAAGAGGATCGCCGCAGGGTCCGGCACTTCGGTGGTGGACGTGAACCGTGTGATCAAGCAGTATGATGCAATGCAGCAGATGATGAAGCAGTTCAGCGGCAAGAACATGAAGAAGCTGCAGCGCAAGTTCGGCAAGATGGGCGGCGGCGGCTTCCCCGGTCTCGGAGGCGGCGGCTTTCCGGGCGGCTTCCCGGGCATGTGAGTTCCGCCCGTCATTCCGGGCGAAGCGAAGAATCTTCCGATCCTTCGCCGTCTCACCGCTCAGGATGACAAAACAGGCAG
>JAEEGJ010026466.1_pt1 | contig 11750 bp, 9 predicted proteins | sample 8958761 | NCBI WGS metagenome assembly JAEEGJ01 (sample SAMN16246546, study PRJNA631951) | gut metagenome | biome: gut microbiome; feature: rumen; material: RS-attached | host: Bos | place: Iran: Karaj | collected 2018-10
ATTCCGTCGTACCTACGGCACTCTATATACTATGCTCTAGGAACAGGGGTTCCGCTACGCTCCACACCCTGTCTAAGTTCCAACCACCCCTACGGGGTTTGCAGGTCAACTCCTATATCATTACCAAACGATTTGAGACTGGGATTGAAGTATCAGGCTAAGAAATGTGACAGTACGGGAGGGCGAGCAAAGACTCTATAGAGGGTAAGCGCAGTCTCTATAGAGACTTGGCGCAGACTCCATAGAGGGTATGCAGAATAAGTACGGGCTTATCGACCAATTAGGCCGGCCTAATTTGCCTGTAAGACTGGCTTAATATACATGTAATGCCAGCCATGTTGTCCGATTAGATTAGCCTTTTAGCCGGATTATACTAGACGTATCAGGTGGATTACCCGCATCTGTCATCCTACACGACCGTTCGTATCTGCCTACACGACCGTTCGTATCTGCCTACACGACCGTTCGTATCTGCCTACACGACCGTTCATATCTGCCCGCACGTCTGGTCATATCTGTCCGCATGAACGTTCGTAACCGCCCTCATGACCGCTCATATATGCCCGCACGCCTGGTCATATCGCTCTTCAGTCCCGACCGAACTTCCCAATGTCCCAGCGGACGAAAAGATTGACGTTGATTGACGTAGAATAAAGCCCTCCCCTGCATTCTTAGCACAGATAAGGGCAAAAAACAAAAAGTTTTTCAAAATTGACTTCACACTTCACTGTAACTGCCTGATAATCAGCAATAGCTTATTTTTGGTGTCTGAATCCGCCCTTTTTCCGTACCCTTTGTGCCCATAGATGAAGGGTAATTCGGGGATAAATTGGAGTGGAGGCAAAGTGGAGGCTACGGGACCAGCCTCCACTGGGTGTAATATGCAGTGATATAATCGGTTAGCTGGCAAAAACAGGCAAAAAGTGGAAGCAAGGGTGATATTCATAAAAATTTTATGCTATTATACCCTTGATTGTGGCCTCTAAAAAACACCACTATTGAAAATCAATCACTTACAGTGAAGTGTGAAGTCAATTTTGAAAAACATTTTTAATTTCGGCTTCTCACCGCCACAAAGCGGTGTATCTGTGATGGCAGGAGATTTAAGGTCTGCCCCATATTCATATGCAACCCTTCTACGGCCGTCGTGTGCTTCTCCCGCAGCTTGCGCCCGTCTGCGGCATAGACTTATTCCACAAGACTGCGGTTGGAAGGCCCGATTGGTGCTGAAGTAGTACCAAGAACCGCCATAAGGGAAAAAATAATTCATTTGATTCATTTTTGTTTCATCTTTCTGACAAATAATATGGATATTAGCAATACAACAAAGAAAACATCTAAAAATATGATGGTCCTGAAGTTTTTGTCAACGAACTCACTTATAGAGCCGACAATTAGGCCTTGAATATCTCTGTGATACAATCCGACCTTCGATAGGACGTTTTGTTCAAATGACCTTTGAATGGCTTCCATCCTTTCCTTAGATGGCTTGGGGCCATTATCCTTTTCAGATAGATGATAGAAATGATAACCTTCACAATAATCATCAACATCTGGGAATTGGTCTAAATCTGAGACCTGCTTTATAATCACTTTGTCCTTACCATATCCCCTCCTACCCTCAATATTGAGAAAACAATTCACGTCTTTCAGGTACAAGAAAGACGATAGAATATAGTTGCCATAATAACTTAAAGAGGTATATCTATACTGGTAATTCTCTCTTATAAAATCAGGCTGATACAATAAAGAGGTATCTTCTTTGGCTAAGTCCTCTAACTTATCCCTTAATTCCACTTGGCCCATGTCAGGAGTTACATAGGCGTATCGACGCGGAGAGGGACCATAAAGCGCCAGAAACAGGAGGAGGGACGTCCACCCGATAATCACGAGAAGTGATATTATGACAACTCGTTCATATTTTAGTTTCATTGTTCACCTCCTTTCTCAGTATGATTAAAATAGAAGTTAAGGACTTCTTGTTTCAGGGAATCCTCTTTAGGAGTTTGATATTCAGAATCCCGTAAAAGGTCAAATAAAGTACACTTCTTGCGTCTGTGACACCCCAACATCTCAACCTCAGGGAAAGAGAAGTCTAAATCGGCTCCACATGAAGTAACCAAATAATGCACCAATTCTATTTCTTTACTTTCTATTGCTTCCCGCAGCAAATTGTAATTGTCACATACAAGATTCACGTCAGTACGTTCATCTTCCATCAACCTCTTTACATAATGGTAATGCCCGATATATGCGGCATGAACTATTGGCAGATATGAATGTCGCTCAAAAGGATCTTGTGTTAACAAATTCGGATCTGCTCCTGCATCGAGAAGTTCAGAAATCATGGATAATATATCACATGTATCTCCCCAAGTTTCCCAGTCTGGCCGTACTACTGCAAAAACCAAGGGCGTTGTGCCTCTTTTAGAGACGTAGTTGGGGTTTGCCCCATTCTCTAACAAGGCTTGAAAGGCATGTGGCTTATAGTTCTGTATCGCATATTGGAGTAGGGAACAACCAAAGATCCTATCTGGTGTATCCACGTCTATATCTGGATGTTCCTGCAGATATTGCACTATTTTGACAGAATCATCAGCCTTAACCAATCTGGAGAGTTCCTCAACGGCGGTGCCGTTAAAAACTTTACGTTGATAAAGCGTGGGCTGAGGTCGCATAGAATCCCACAAATCATAGATTGCAGGTGACGCAAGCCACCATAAGAACCACAAAGCTATATATGTAATGAAATGCCACATGATTTATTCATCTTACGATTGTCTTTTCTTGATGATACAACGTATCATTGAATACTTTTATTGTGCGGTGAAGGTGGATAGACTTATTGAAGACCAGCAGTCACGGTTTCACTCGCTTTAGTTTAATAACATTATTCTTTAAGTATCTACGTGTGATTCTAAGACGGCCGTCATCCAAACAGGAATCCCCATTAATATCTATATAATGGGTTTCTCTAAATTTCTCTATACATGAAAGGCTGTCCCAAAAGTCTTGATGTCCTTTCGTACAATCAAAGGATAGATATTTCTGATTAATAATCGACCAATTGCCAGTACACGTAATATCATAATGAGTTAGATGAAAATCGCAGATGTTCCTGCAATAAAAAGAACTATCTTCTTTCAGAGCAATAGAGAGCAGACCGCCGCTCCAATCATCGACATAGGTTCCGCAGACATTATTCAAGTTTTGTCTCACAGAACAGCTTGCTATACATATTAAAAAGCCAAGCAGAGAAGGAATCTTTTTATTCATAACTATTATTCGAAATGCCAGTAGTATGCACGCTTAAAAGTATCATTATCCGATCTGTTATTTACAGGAATAATCCCTGTATTATTAGGCTCTTATAGGAGACCGTGTAGACCATGTAGTTTACTATTCATCATTATGCAACAATGATTTATAGAATGTTACAATTTGATTTTGCACTGAATCATTCATGAATGGATAAATATCTCGCCCCAGTTCCATAATGTGGATAATATCATCGGAAACTTGCGCATCACCTTTTTCTACAAGCATCCGTGCCTGTTCCAGACTCCTAACCTCCAATAGCGGTATACGTTTTCTTTCGTGCTTTTTGTCGAATGTTAACAGATTGGGGTCTGCGCCGAATGACAAAACCATGGAAAGTAATGCGGTATCTGGTTTTTCAGAACTATCGAGTATCTGCAATGATTTCAGAAGGGGAGTTCCTCCATTATGGGGTGAGGTATAATTGGGATTGGCCTGATTTTCCAGGAGCTCTTTTGCCGATGTAGGACTATCATTGATGATGGCAAACATCAATAGAGAGTTGCCATACACCATGTCTGGATAGTCTACATCTATGTCCTGATGCTCATTCAGATAATCTGAAACGGGATTATTCTTATCTATGAGGAATGTTAATGGGTGAATATTCTTGTTCCCACCATAAATATGTCTACTTTGAGCATCGAATACATCTTTGTTCCTATAAAAAATAGGGGCAGCAAATGCTAACAAGAGAGATGCCAACAGCACTAAGAATGGTACAACCGTCAATAATAGTAAGGAGGTCATCTTCCATTTCTTTCGCATCATTTTCAAGCTAAAAGCTAACAAAAGAACCGCAACGAGGTAACTTATCGGTAACTCAAGGAGGTAATAATAGAAGAAATATGCAACGATACTAAGGTAATTATATATCCAATCCTTATGGTATTCTCCAAGTCTCTCCAATACACATTCTTCAAAGGCCTTCTGTATTTGAAGACCATGCTTGAAATCGTCTGCTTTTCCAAAAGAAAAGCCTGCAATCGGCACATTGTTATAGCTGTTTTTTTTCCAAGATCCATTTTCTTCAAGCCTTTGAATCGGCCCAATCCTCACTACGACATCATCATCATGCTCAATGGCTTCAATTAGCAAGACCTCATTAGTGTCATTGAAGCAGATAGATGATAGTATAGATTCATCGTATAGACAATATGGAGTCAATTTTGTTGGATTGAATTGTACGTCTGAGTTCTCCGCCATTAAATTCTTCAGTTTATTAGCAAAGCTCTGAACATTTGTATTAGGCAAGACATATTGAACGCATTCTTCCATTGGGTCATTGCCTATAAACATTATGCAACTTATAGAGAAGATGACGATATAACATATGCTCGCATATTGTATTATCCTATATAATATGTTTCCATTTATTTTCATTTTATGAATTTCCTTAAATAGTATTTTATAAGAGATATAGAACCAAATGTGTAGGCCGTACCTAAGAAATGCCTCATGATTTCTTCATCTTACGATTGTCTTTTCTTGATGATACAACGTATCATTGTATACTTTTATTGTGCGGTGAAGGTGGATAGACTTATTCCACGAGACCGCGGTTGTAGAGCTGTATGCGGACTGGATACTCCGATTCTTTGAATCGTCCAAATTTTTGATGAATAATTATTGACATCGTCGTTTTGTTCAGGTAAATGAGTGTATCTATTTGTTATATGTCTTTGTCATTGGGGATTAGCCTGTATTCGCCTTCCACTGCTGAGCTGAAGTCCAGACGTGCGTTGCCGCCCTTAGAGCGGGCCAATATCTCACCCGTCTCTGCGTCGATGATGGCTGCATCTTGCAGGAGAGGCAGCCGAAGGTGGCAGTCGCTGCCAGCCAAGGACCGCAGGACGAGCTGTGACACCTTTGCATCCTGCCACTGAAAGTCCACCTCGAAGCCACCTTCAACTCTCATGCCATGCACCGAACCTCCAGCCTTCCAGGCCTCGGGCAGTGCTGGTAACAGCCACAGCGTCTGTCCATGACTTTGGACGAGCATCTCTGCTATGCCTGCCGTTATGCCGAGATTACCATCAATCTGGAAGGGCGGATGTGCGGAAAGGAGATTGTAGTAGATGCCGGAGCCTGTGAGGTCGGGCTTGGGGATATATGCCCGTGCATGACACAGTGCTACGGACAGCATACGGTGTGCCATTTCCCCGTCCTGGAGCCTTGCCCACAAACACATCTTCCAGGCCATGGACCATCCCGTGTTCCTTTCGCCGCGCAGCAAAAGGCTGTTGCGTGCAGCGCTCAGTAGTGCGGAGTCGCCGTCCAGCATATCAAATGGATATAGGCACATCAGGTGGGATAGATGGCGGTGCTTCTGCTCTTCCGCAGCGCTATAGGGGTGGTGCTTCCATTCGCGAATCAAAAGGCTTCCGGGTTGTACAGGGCTGAATCCGTATTTGCCGTCATAGACTTCGGTATGTATGCCCTTGTCCAAGGCGCTGAACTTGTCCCTGATGGCCGTGAGGCGGCTGTCCGTCAGTCCGGCTGCTGCCATGCCAACGAGATCAATGGCTTTAAGCGTACAGTCGAAGAGGTTCCACACGCATTGTTGGGTATGAGCCGTGCCGTCGTCTAAAGGTCCTTGTTCCGGACTCCATTCCCGTGGACATACCCATGTCCCATCTTCAGCGTCACGAACGAGTCGGGTCATCCAGAAATCTATGCAGCCGAGCATCACGGGCAGCGCTCTCTCCCTCAGGAACGTCTTGTCCTGCGTGTAGAGATAATGTTGCCACAGGTGTCGGCACAGCCATGCTGACGCTCCCATATAGGACATCCCCTTCTCGGGTGGCGTCGAATAGCCGAAGATGTTGTTGGCACTGTAGCACAACCAGCCGTCGGATCCGCTGCTACGAGCCTGCTGACGCCATGCCGGACGGTTCACGGCTTCGTTGCAAACCCAATCCAATAGCGGAAGAGCTGTTTCGCTAAGATTGGTCGCCTCGCATGGCCAGTAGTTCATCTCTAAGTTGATGTTGGCGTGCATGTCGCAGTTCCAGATGGGCTGGTTGGAATAGCTCCAAATGCCCTGAAGGTTACTTGGCAGGGGCAGACCTCGTGAAGACGCAATTGCGAGATAGCGTCCATAGGCAAAGCAGAGCTGTTCGAGGTACAGGCGCTGTTCGGTAGAGGCGTTCCGGGGGTACGCTTCGACCAACTCGTCCGTAGGGAGGTCGCTGGCGGCTCCCACCAACCTGAAGCTCATCCGATGGAATAGTGACTGGTAGTCGCTAATATGGTTGTCTTTCAGCGATGTCCATCCCTTATGGCTGGCCTTTTGCAGGGCCTCTTGTGTGAGCTGGTCCAATGGCCGTGAGGTGCTCACGTAGTTCTGTGCCTTCGCATCGTAGTTGGTCTTGCAGGCAACGGTGAGGAGGATATCGCTCGCATGACAGACCTCCACACCGTCGGAAGAGCAGACGATGGTAGCGGCGGAATCGGTGGTCAGACGGAATCCCGTGACGGCAGTCACCACATCCAACGTCTTCTGCATGGAGGCTCCATGCCCTTCATAGCACACATCTTCGTCGTGCGTACCCTTTAGCACAAAGCGATGGTGCAGGGAGCCGGGCACGGATGCCGTGAGATGTATAGCGATGCAGCTGTCAGGAAAGCTGGCTAGATACTCTCTCGTCAAGTGCGTTCCCTGGGTATCATCCCATTCACTTCGCACGACCGCCGTCTCCAAATCGAGGCATAAACGGTAGTCATTGGTCGGACCCTTCAGCCTCAGACTATCCAGCTCCTCGATGACTATACTGCCCAAATTCTGATACGCACCAGGTCGTTGCGGCGAGCCTGTCCAGAACGTCTTCTCGTTGAGCTGTATCTCATCGCGTTGGACGCCGCCCATCACCATCGCTCCCAACCGGCCGTTGCCAATGGGCAAACCGTATTCCATCCATCGGTTGGATGTATTACGTGTCGAAGCCGGCTGGGTGTACCACAGCGTGAAAGCTTGGGGCTCCCAAGTGTGCTCATGAGTGCCTTCTTGTGATGTTTTCCCTGTTAGGCACTTGTATAACAAGAGCGCAAAAAGGGTCAACAGCGGTAGTGACAGTAACGTGTATATCTTAACAGAACGTCGCATTTATCTTTTCTGTAACGCTCTTCATCCAGAGGCTGTGGGCAAGAAAGGTGATTTAATGAATGATGATTGATGAGCCCTTTATATAAATTGGAAGAAGACTCTGAGGAGGCGACCAGAGTGGGCATCCACCCATGCTACCTTACTACCAGTGGTAGGACCTGAGGCGTAGTTGGGACTCAGCGTATAAACCAATCTCGGCACATAATAGTCCTCTTCTGGGATCAACATGATCGTCAGGTTCGGCTTCTCGTTGATCAGCGATACGGATTGACCGAGGTAGGACGCATAAATCATACGAGCGAGGTAGGTGCTAATTGTCGGGTGAGAACTTAGGCCAGTCGTAGGATAGTAAGCACCTCCAGCCGAGCGCATAATGCCTTGCTCGTCGTATGTGAAGCAATAATATGACACCTCCAAATCTCCGCAATATTGGACATACATCTCCTGGTTGGCCGGCATGGTGGCATAATCCGATTTTACGAACTGCGAGGCAGCTTCTTCGCCAAAGAAGAGGGTGAGGAAGGCAGGGCCGTCGGCAGGAGGCTGACGTTGGGTGATGTCGTCGAATGAAACTTGTGTGACTAGCCCTTGCCCATTCTTTGTTATGCTCCAACCGTCAATATTCTCTTCGAAACTGGTCTCCTTGACTTTCTGCACTCGGTTTTCGAAAGAACTGTCCTCCCAGCTATTCCAATCGTCGAATGCAGGAGTCTGATGCAATAGTTGTCTCTCCTGAGGTGTGAGTTCCTTCTCCTCTTCGACAATTCTTTCCTCCAAGGTCAGTTCTTTGTTACATGAGACCAGGGCCATTGTCATGCCGGCAAGCAGCAATGCAATTGATAATAGTGTTTTCTTCATTATCTTGTTGTATTATAAAGTTGTTAGACAATCTGGTTTGTTTTGTTATGTATCTTTTCTACTTACATGTACACTCATTGCATCGAATACATTACATCCATACTTCACTTTTAACATTCTTTTCATCATCATCATAGTGGATAATTGTATAATTGCAATTGCAAAGTTAGCCGTTTCTTGCTGAATGGCCAAATTTTATGTGCAAAAAGAACACATCAAAAACACATCAGAATCGCGGAACGTATTCAATGGCACGTCGTTATCACGCCCGCTTCTGATAAAACCGAGAGGAAAAGGTGAGGCCGTCGAGCATCTGGATGTAGTCGTCGATGGCCGTTTGGATCTCCGGCAGACGGATAAACTCGTCGGCGGTGTGGCTGCGTGCACTCTGCCCGGGACCCATCTTCATGGAGGGCCAGGGCATGAGCGCCTGGTCGGACAGCGTGGGAGAGCCGAAGGGGGCACGGGGCTGACCGTCAACCGTGGGGCCGAGGCTCAAGGCGCGGGCCACCAAGGGATGCGAGATGTCGATGTGCGACGAGCCGAGGCGGAATGAGCGGGCGGCGACTTCCGACGACACCGACGAGGTGATGATGTCAAAGAGCTCCTGATTGGTGTAGCACTCGTTGGAGCGTACATCAACGGTGAACGTGCAACGGTCGGGCACGACGTTGTGCTGCGTGCCGGCATTGATGACGGTGACGCTCATCCGCACAGGTCCCAACAAATCCGACACCTTAGGGAAACGGAAGGTGCGAAACCACTCGATGTCGGGCAGCGCAAGGTAGATGGCATTCACGCCTTCGTCGCGGGCGGCGTGACCCGCCCGTCCCTTAGCCGTGACATCAAGCACCATAAGTCCCTTCTCGGCAATGGCCGGTTGCATCCCTGTCGGTTCGCCAACGAGGGCCACGTCGATGGGCGGGAGCTGCGCCATAGCCCGGGCCACGCCGTCGCGCCCCGAAACCTCCTCTTCGGCCGATGCCAGGAAGACGAGGTTGTAGGCCTGCGGCCGTCGGGCGAGGACACGAAAGGCCGCAAAGAGGCTCACGAGCGAGGCACCGTCGTCGTTGGCACCGAGGCCATAGAGGCGGTCGCCTTCGACGACAGGCACGAACGGATCGCGCATCCAACCGCTGACGGGACGCACGGTGTCGAGGTGCGCATTTAATAATAAGGTAGGCCGTGCGGAGTCGTAGCCGTCGGCTATCGTCCAGAGATTGTTGGCTTCGCGATGAACTTGGAAGCCCTTTTCCTCGATGAAACGGGCAAAAAGGTCTGCAGCAGCACCCTCGTCGCGGCTGGTGCGCGGAGTGGCGATGAGTCGTTTCAGCAAATCGACAGCCTCGGAGGCCAGATCATAGGTAGCGGGAGTCATGGAGAATCGCATTGTGGGATGAGAAGACAAAATGACGGCGCAAAGATAATAAAAAGTTGAAAGTTGAAAGTTGAAAGTTGAAAAAAACAAGGAGAAAGCGGAAAAAAAGGATAAAAATGTAAAAATATACACATTCCTTTGTCCATAATCCATTATTTATGCTTATCTTTGTGGCATTAAAACCGAAAAGCTATGCTAAATACAGCTCCTTTGTCCGTTCTGATTCATGAACAATCCAAAGTTTACGGCGATCGCGCGGCCTTGAGTTACCGCGACTACGACGCCAATGCGTGGCGCACGATTTCCTGGAACCGGTTCTCGGAACTGGTGTCGCTGGTCAGCAATGCCCTGCTGAAGTTCGGCGTGGGCATTCAGGAGAACATCGCTGTCTTCTCGCAGAACAAGCCGGAGAGCGTCTGCGTGGACTTCGGAGCCTACGGTATCCGTGCCGTCAGCGTGCCTTTCTACGCTACGAGCAGCGAGGCTCAGGTACAGTATATGATCAACGACGCTTCGATCCGTTTCGTGTTCGTGGGCGAGCAGTACCAGTACGACACGGCGTTCCGTGTGCTGAAGTTCTGTCCCACGCTGGAGCGTCTGATCATCTTCGACCGCAAGGTCAAGAAGAACCCTCAGGATCAGGTCTCGTTGTACTTCGACGAGTTCCTGCACGAGGGCGATGGCTTTCCTTTCGCCGAGGAGGTAAAAGCCAGGGCGACTTCCATAGAGCCCGACGACATCGCTAACATCCTGTACACGAGCGGCACGACGGGCGTTTCGAAAGGTGTCACGCTGACCTATCGCATGTACGCCGCAGCCATCCCGGCGAACGACAAGATCATGCACCTGACGGACAAGGACGTCATCATGTGCTTCCTGCCCTTCACCCACGTCTTTGAACGCGCTTGGAGCTATTGGTGCCTGAGCCGCGGCGCACAGCTGGCCATCAACCTGAAGCCACAGGACATCCAGATGACGCTGCGGGAAGTACACCCGACGTGCATGGCTGCCGTGCCCCGCTTCTGGGAGAAGGTGTATTCCGGCGTGCAGGACAAGATAGACACGAGCTCGGCCCTGCAACGCAAGCTGATGCTGGATGCGTTGGCCGTCGGCAAGCGCTACAACGTGGAATATAAGCTGCGCGGTCAGGAACCGCCCCTGACGCTCAAGCTACGTTATATGTTCTACGAGAAGACCATCATCTCGCTGCTCAAGAAGACGCTGGGACTCGAGAACGCACACTTCTTCCCCACGGCAGGCGCTGCCATCCCACGCGAGGTGGAAGAGTTCGTCCACGCCTGCGGCATCAATATGACTGCGGGCTACGGCCTGACGGAAACCACCGCCACCGTGTCCTGCGACTGGCACGACTCGCCCGTCAGCATCGGCTCGGTCGGGCGCGTGCTCGACGGCATAGAGATCAGTTTCGGCGAGAACAACGAGATCCTGCTCAAGGGCGACACCATCACGAAGAGCTACTACCGCAAGCCCGAAGTGACCGCGCAGGCCATCGACGAGGACGGCTGGTTCCACACGGGCGACAGCGGTTACATCAAGAACGGCGAGCTGTTCCTCACCGACCGCATCAAGGACCTGTTCAAGACCAGCAACGGCAAGTACATCTCTCCGCAGGCGCTGGAATCGAAGCTCGTCGTGGACCGTTACATCGACGAGGTGGCCATCATCGCCGACGAACGTAAATTCGTCTCCGCCCTGATTATACCCGAATACACGCTGCTGGAGCAATGGGCCAAGGACAACAGTATCGGTGTAGCATCCCGCGAGGAGCTGTGCAGCAACCCGCTGGTTGTCAACATGCTCATGGAACGCATCACCACGCTGCAGCAGGAGTTCGCCCACTACGAGCAGGTGAAACGCATCACCTTGTTGCCACATCCTTTCTCGATGGAGAAAGGCGAGCTGACGAACACGCTGAAGATGCGACGCCCCGTGATCGCACAGAACTACAAGGAACTGATTGATAAAATGTACGAAGAATAGAACAACTGATCCGTGCTTACAGCAGAACAACTCAAGGAAACCCAGGAGCGCGTTGAGGCGCGCTACAAATACCTCGATATTCCCCGCAAG
>JAEEGJ010026468.1_pt1 | contig 11750 bp, 12 predicted proteins | sample 8958761 | NCBI WGS metagenome assembly JAEEGJ01 (sample SAMN16246546, study PRJNA631951) | gut metagenome | biome: gut microbiome; feature: rumen; material: RS-attached | host: Bos | place: Iran: Karaj | collected 2018-10
GATGATGCGGGCAGGGAAAGAGTGGAAAAGCACGGAAAGCAGCGTGAAGGAAAAGGCTTTATAACGATCGAAAAGCAGAAAGATATCGCGGGCATCCTGGATGGGACCGGTGATGCATCTGTAAGTGCCGTGCTTCTTGAATGCGTTGCGAATCTTGTTTCGAATTATATTTTTGATGATGACTTTGATATGGAAAAGATCGATCCGGATGCGGAGTGTGAGCGCATAGCTGCCGAAGCTGCGGATGATATAAGAGCCTTGTCCGAAAAGGTTCATGATCTGATAATAGTTACGAATGAATATGACAAAGACGGCGAAGGCTATGATGATGCCACAAGGTTTTATGTCAGAACACTAAGCAGGACCAACGAACTGATCATTCCTTTCTGCGATAAGGTATATGATCTGCTTGCCGAAAATAAAGGAAACTGATTTGAAGATTTTAAGAAGGATCGCAATTTCATTTACATTATATTCGAGGATCCCGATGCCGCGTTTTGAGTGGAAGGAAGATGACATGGCAACAAGCCTGGATTTCTTCCCGCTTGTAGGTTTGGTGATCGGAGCTCTGATCTGCGGACTCAACATCGGACCTTTAAGTGAAGTGATAAGTCCTTATGTGAGGGCGCTGCTTTCGGTTCTGGTTCCCATACTTATCACCGGCGGTTTTCATCTGGACGGATTCATGGATAGCTCCGATGCACTTAATTCATACGGCGAGCCCGAAAAGAAGCTTGAGATCTTAAAGGATCCCCACATCGGGGCATTCTCCGTTATCTCGCTTGTAAAGCTGATCCTTATCGCCCTTGCATCGACGGCTTTTATCCTGTCGGGAGAATCTCTTTCGTGGGAAACGGTTATCACCTGCGCACTTGTATTTACGGTGAGCAGATGCATCTCGGGTCTGACTTCGTTATATTTTAAGAAGGCGAAAAAAAGCGGAATGCTTTCAAAGGAAGCGGGAGACAGGAAAAAGAGCAGTGTTGTATTCCTTACCCTGCAGCTTGTGATCGCCGCCGCAGCGATGCTCGTGCTCGATCCGATCGCGGCACTTCCCGCACTAGCATTCTTTGCAGGCTATACACTTTATTACCGAAGTAAGACGAAAAAAGAATTCGGAGGAGTTACCGGCGATACCGCAGGTATGTATGTGAGCGTATCAGAAACGGGTGCGATAGTCTGTGTGGCGGTTGTTTTACTGATATTGAGGTTACTCTGATGGCTGATAAAAAAGTTTATCTGATAAGACACGGCGAGACGATCGGAAATACTGAGAAAAGATACATCGGTCTTAAGACCGATGAGCCTCTCTGCGAAAAAGGCATCAAGGATGCGGAGGAGCTCAGGGCACATATCCCGTCTTCTTTTTACAGACAGATAAAGAAGGTCTTCAGCGGTCCGATGATAAGGGCGAGGGAGACCGCAGGGATTCTGTTTGATGACTTCGAGATAAGTATCATCGATGAATTTACCGAAACAGATTTCGGTTATTTCGAGGGGAAGAACTACGCTGATCTGAACGGTGATCCCATATATCAGGAGTGGATCGATTCGAACGGAGAAGGACCGATCCCCGGTGCGGAAAAAAGAGAGGACCTGATCGCAAGGTCGATGAACGGACTTATGAAGGCGCTCGGTGATATGTCCGCGGATGACAGTATTGCGATCGTATGTCACGGCGGAAATATCATGGGACTTTTAAGCCACCTGACCGGAGAAAACTATTTTCACTTTATGACAAAGAACCTTGAATGCTGGGTGATGGATCTGGAGACCGATGGTAAAGGAATTTTTGCAACTGCATATGACCGCGTTGATCTGCGGAATTTTACTTGACCAGATCGTCGGTGATCCGTACTTTCTTCCGCATCCGATAAGGGATATCGGAAGACTCATCATGGTCCTTGAAAAGAAGCTCCTCGGAGAAACAAAGGATGTACCGGACCGTGATCCTTCAAAAGAAAAAAGACGCGGGATACTGCTCTGGTTTATCGTGATCTTAACGACTGTTGTATTTTCATCCGCGATCGTATTCGGTTCCTATATGATAAACAGGTATCTCGGACTTGCGGTCGAAACGATACTTACCTGCTACATCCTTGCGGCAAGAAGTCTTTGCAGGGAGAGTATGGCGGTTTCGAAAGAACTTGCAAAGGGAGACATCCCCGGGGCAAGATACAAGCTTTCGATGATAGTCGGAAGGGATACCGCAGAGCTTTCCGAAGAAGAGATGGTAAAGGCTGCGGTGGAGACCGTATCCGAAAACACCTCCGACGGAGTGATTGCACCGCTGATCTATACTGCTATCGGCGGACCCGTACTCGGATTCTTATACAAGGCAGTCAATACCATGGATTCGATGCTCGGATATAAGAATGACAGGTTTAAGGATTTCGGTTTCTTTTCCGCCAAGGCGGATGATGTTTTTAATTTCCTGCCTTCGAGAATAAGTGCACTGTTTATGGTTGCGGGAACCTTTGTGATGGGCATCTTTTCAAAGAGCTATGACGGAAAGGAGGCCGCAAAGATCTGGAAGAGGGACAGACTTAACCACAAGTCGCCCAATTCCGCACAGACGGAAAGCGTATGTGCAGGTGCCCTGGGGCTGAAACTCGGAGGACCGCATCTTTACGGTGGAGTTATGGTCGATAAGCCTTTTATCGGTGATGAAAAAAGGCAGGCTGAGGTTTCCGATATAAGAAGATCGAATAATCTGATGTTCATGACTGAGGCACTGACCGTGCTGATGATATATGCGGTCATGATGAGTATCCTGATGCTTATGTGAGGTATGAATGAGCCACGGTGGTGATATCTACAGAAACAAAGTTAATATCGATTTTTCGGTGAATCTGAATCCGCTCGGTATCCGCGACGAGATGAAAGAAGCTCTGGTGGAATCGCTTGAAAGAAGCATTCAGTATCCCGATATGGAACAGAGACTCCTCAGGGAGAAGATCTCGATCGCGGAGGATATCGATTATGCGAATGTCTTTGCGGGATGCGGTGCATCGGAGCTTATCCATGCAATTGCAAGAAGCAACGGAGTCGGCAGTGCGCTTATCTTTGCCCCTTCCTATACGGGATATGAAAGGGCACTGGACAGTGCCGGCGTGGATATCTGCTATCACAATACGCTCAAGGAATCCGATTTCGACCTTACACCGGATGACATTACCGCTATAGGTGAACAGACGGATCTTGTATTCCTTTGCGATCCTATCAATCCCACGGGAAAGAATATAAAAGAGGAAGTTCTTGAAGAGACGGTCAGGAGGGCGAATGCCGCCGGGACAAGGGTTATCCTGGATGAGAGCTTTTATCTGATGTCCGAAGGCTGTAACGGTTCCTTCAGGTCACATAGTATAGATCTTCTGAAGGCATATGATAACCTTTACATCATCAGATCCTTTACGAAGCTTTTCTGTGTTCCCGGAATAAGAGCGGGTGTCGTATTTGCATCGCATGAAGGAATAAAGGAGATCGCAAGACAGGTTCCCGAGTGGAATCTTCCCGTTACAAGCGAGGCGGTCATTTCAGTCGGATACGACCTGATGAAAAAGAAAAACTACCTAAAGGATACTCTTGAACTAATAAGATCCGGAAGAAAATACCTTACGGACAGTTTGAGGAATTTCGGATTCAGGGTTTACGACAGCGATACATCCTTTGTTCTGTTCGAAGGTCCCGAGGGACTTAAGGATAAACTTTTGAATAAGGGAATACTTATCAGGGAGTGCAGTGATTATGACGGTCTTGACGAAAGGTATTACCGTGTGGCTGTCAGAACGGAAGCCGACAATAAAGAATTGATCAAAGCGATCGGAGAAAGCCTTGTTTGAGAAATTAGGTCCTGCAGAAATTGAAAAAAGAAGTTTTGAGATCATCACGAGCGAGCTTGAAGAGAAGGGGATTGTTCTCGATAAAGAAAACGAGCTCGTCATAAAAAGATGCATCCACACATCCGCGGATTTTGATTATGCCGAAACTCTTTCCTTTTCGGACGGAGCGGTGGAGAGGATGAAGGAACTGATACGCGGTGGAGCTGTGATAGTGACAGACACCAATATGGCACTTGCGGGCATCAATAAAAAAAAGCTTGCATCTTACGGCGGTGAAGCAATCTGTTATATGGCCGATGAGGATGTTGCCGCAGAGGCTAAGGACAGAGGTGTTACGAGAGCCGCGGTTTCGATGGAAAGAGCTTCAAAGCTTGACAGGGATGTCATATTTGCAATCGGCAATGCACCCACAGCACTTATCAGACTTCATGAGATGATGGAAGATGGAATCTTTACTCCGAAATTTGTGATAGGAGTTCCCGTCGGATTCGTAAACGTTGTCTATGCCAAGGAACTGTTCCTTGATTCGGATGTTCCCTACATAATAAACAGGGGAAGAAAGGGCGGAAGCAATATCTCCGCCGCAATATGTAACGCAGTGCTCTACAACATGTAAAGGATGCCCGTATGAGAAAAGGCTTTACCACGGGAAGCTGCGCCGCAGCCGCATCAAAGGCTGCAGCACTTATGCTTCTTTCGGGAGCGGAGAAAAACAAAATAGAGATCACGACTCCTGCGGGCATAGTCTACAGTCCGGAGATCGAAGATATAACGCGCGGAGAAAACTACGTTAAATGCGCAGTCAGAAAGGATGCGGGAGACGATCCCGATATCACCGGAGGAAGCCTGGTTTATTCCAGGATTTCCTTTACGGATGAAAAAGCTCCTTCCGGCGAGAGAGTGATCATCAAAGGCGGTGAAGGAGTCGGTACCGTGACCAGGCCCGGACTTGATCAGCCTGTCGGAAATGCTGCGATCAATTCGGTTCCGAGAATGATGATCACGGATGAAGTTACGCAGGTAATGGATTTTTTTGATTATGAAGGATCGCTTGAAGCGGAAATATCCGTTCCGGGCGGAGAAGAGATCGCACTTAAGACATTTAATCCGAGGCTCGGCATAGAGGGAGGAATATCGATCATCGGCACATCGGGAATAGTCGAGCCGATGAGCACGAAAGCACTTCTCGATACGATAAAGGTTGAACTCAACCAGCTGAAGGAGCTGGGAGCAACGGTTGCCGTTATTTCTCCCGGAAATTACGGCCTTGATTTCATGAAGGATACTTATGATTTTGATCTCGACCGTGCGGTGAAATGCTCCAACTATATCGGTGATACGATCGACATGGCTGTGGAACTTGGGTTTGAAAAACTCCTTCTTTGCGGACACATCGGGAAGCTTGTAAAGGTATCGGGCGGAATAATGAACACGCATTCCAAAGAAGGTGACTGCCGAATGGAACTGATGGCTGCCGCTGCCGCAAGATTCGGTGCGGACAATGAAACGCTCAACAGGATCCTTGACTGCGTTGTGACCGAGGAAGCGATCGCGGTGATGGAAGAAAAGGATCTGAAGGAAAAGTGCTTTGAGTACATCACGGACAAGATCTCCTTTTACCTGAACAAGAGAAGTACGGATAAAATGAAGGTCGGGTGCATAGTCTATTCAAATGCGTACGGACTTTTGGGGCAGACCGAAGGGGCCACGGCATTTATCGAAGAAGCAAAAAGAAAGAGTACGAAATGATCAATTTTGTCGGAGCGGGTCCCGGCGCGACGAATCTAATAACCGTTCGCGGAATGGAACTCATCAAAAAAGCAGATGTGATAATCTATGCGGGCAGTTTGGTTAATCCCGCGCTTCTTGATTATGCTTCCAAAGATGCAGTGGTTTATGACAGCTCGCGGATGACACTCGAAGAAGTTCTGGATGTGATGATCCCCGCTGCAAGGGACGGCAAGGAGGTTGTAAGACTCCATACCGGCGATGCGAGCATTTACGGTGCGATAAGGGAGCAGATGGATGAACTCGATAAACAGGGGATTCCCTATGCGACATGTCCCGGTGTGAGCGCCGCATTCGGAGCCGCATCATCGCTTGACCTCGAATACACTCTTCCGGGAATCTCACAGACTCTCATCATCACAAGGATGGAAGGCAAAACCGCGGTTCCCGAAAAAGAAAAAATAGAATCACTTGCATCCCACGGATCTTCAATGGCGATCTATTTAAGTGCGGGGATGCTGGAGGAACTTGGCAGAAGACTTATAGACGGCGGATATAGCGAGGATACACCCGCTGCAATCGTTTACAAAGCAACCTGGCCCGATGAGAAGAGGATCGTCTGCACATTAAAGACTCTCGCTGCAGAAGCCGCAAAGGAAAATATCACAAAGACAGCGATCGTTCTGGTCGGTGATGTGATAGGAAAATCCGGCTACGAAAGATCGAAGTTATATGACCCGTCATTTACCACCGAATTCAGACAGGCAAAGGAGCTGTAAATAAATGAGCAGACTGGCGGTTTGCTTTTCGGCAAACGGAGCAAAACTGATAAGCAGGTTAAACAGAGCGTGTGAAGAGAAGAACATCACACCTCTAACCTGCTATGCAAAGGCGGAAGGTAAGGATATTCCGGCAGAGTTCATCAGGGTGGAGAGTGATATCTACGAATGGACTTCGGAGAATTTCATCCCGGGTAATGAGCTGGTATTTGTCGGAGCTGTGGGTATCGCGGTAAGAGCTCTTTCCGGGCTTCCCAAGGATAAACTTTCCGATTGCCCCGTGGTTGTTATTGATGACGGAGGAAGCTTTGTCATCCCTGTCCTTTCCGGACATGCGGGATGTGCAAATAAACTTGCGGAGATCCTGGCGTCTTTACTGGATGCAGTTCCCGTGATCACAACCTCGAGCGATGTGAATGAAGTTTTTTCCGCGGATACGTTTGCGGTTGAGAACAGACTTACGATAGCTGAGAAAAGCGGAATAAAAAAGGTTTCATCAAGAGCCCTGGAAAATAAAAAGGTCACTCTTTCCGTCAAAAACTTCCCTCCGAAGAAACCTGTCGATGTGATAGTTGCGGACAGAACGGATGCCGAGCATCTGCTCCTTTTGAAACCCAAGATGTACACCGTCGGGATCGGAATGAAGAAGGATAAAGATATTGCCGGAGCAGAGGCATTCTTCCTTGAAACTCTCAAGGAAAATGGAATGGATGTAAGCGATGTCTATGCGCTCTGTACGATAGATATCAAAGAAGATGAACCTGCGCTGACCGCACTCAGGGATAAATACAGGATACCTGTTCTTTCCTTTGACGCGGATCTTCTGGACAAGGCGCCCGGAGAATATACCGCATCGGAATTCGTCCGCGAGACAACGGGTGTTGACAATGTATGTGAAAGAGCAGCGGTTCTCGGAAGCGGATGCGGCGAACTGATACTTCGCAAGACCGCAAAAGAAGGAATGACGATCGCGATAGCACGAAGATCAGGTTTTAAATGTTTATAACGGAGCGGAAAATGGGTAACGGCAAAATCTATGTTGTGGGAATAGGACCCGGAAATGCGGAGGACATGACGGTCAGGGCAAGGAAGGTCCTTGAAGGCTGCGACATCATTGCGGGTTATAAAACATATATCGATCTTGTGAGGAATGAATTTCCTGATAAAGAGTTTTACGAAAACGGAATGCGCGGTGAGATAGAGCGCTGCGAAAAATGTGTTGAGTATGCTCTTTCCGGTAAGAATGTTGCGCTTATCTGCAGCGGGGATTCCGGTGTGTACGGAATGGCATCACCCCTTCTTGAAGTTGCGCACGGTAAAGGCTTTGCCGATGTCGAGATCGTTCCGGGTGTGACCGCTGCGCTCAGCGGAAGTGCGATCCTCGGAGCCCCTTTATCACATGACTTCTGTGTTATAAGCTTAAGCGACCTTCTGACTCCCTGGGATGTTATAGAAAAGCGTCTGACCAAAGCGGCGGAGGGTGACTTCTGCATTGCGATATATAATCCTTCAAGCAAAAGCAGAGCGGATTTCCTGAAGAAAGCATGTGAGATCCTTTTGAAGGTAAAGTCTCCCGATACCTCCTGCGGCTACGTCAGGAACATCGGAAGGGAAGGAACCGAAAAGAAGGTATGCGCCCTTGCACAGCTCGCAGATGAAGAAGTCGATATGTTCGTCACCGTTTTTATAGGCAATTCCAAAACGGTTATCAGTGAAGAGTTATTGGTAACACCGAGAGGATATAAGATATGACCGGATGCATAGTTTTTTCGGGAACAACCGAAGGAAGAACTTTTTCCGATGCTCTGTCCGCACACAGGATAAAGCATATAGTCTGTGTTGCCGGAAAATACGGCGAGGATATGATGGAAGAAGATCCTTACCGTGATGTTCATGTCGGAAGAATGGATGCCGGGGAGATGAAGGAATTCTTTGCATCCGCCGGGCTGTCCGAAAATTCGGTCATTGTCGATGCGACACATCCCTATGCTTCGGAGGTTACAGAGAACATAAAAGCTGCATGCGCGGATAAGGATCTTAAATACATCCGGGTCATCCGCTCGGGCAACGAAAGCATCGCAGAGGGCTTCCCCAAGTATGCGACGGCCGAAGACTGTGCAAAGGCTCTTAATAAAACCGGTTCAAATATTCTTCTTACCACGGGAAGCAAGGAACTCGGAGTCTATGTTAAGAATGTTTCCGCGGAGGTTCTGGGAAGAACATATGTCAGAGTCCTTCCTTCGGTTGAAAGCCTTGAAAAATGTGCCGAAGCCGGAATTGAGAAAACTCATATCATCGCAATGCACGGCCCCTTTACCAAGGATATGAATGCGGCGCTTATCAGACAGTATTCCATAAAGCATCTCGTGACGAAGGAAAGCGGCGATGCGGGAGGCTTTGAAGAGAAGATAGGTGCTGCAATTGATGAAGACATAACCGCACATATCATCGAGAGACCTTCAAAGGAAGAAGGAATGAGTGTTGCTGCTGCGGTTTCGACCGTTCTCGGAGAGTCTGCGCCCGTTATGACGGTTACGCTGGCGGGCATCGGAATGGGCTCGAAGGATTGTATGACAGGTGCCGTATCCGAAGCGATAAATGAATGCGACATCCTGTTCGGAGCAGAGCGTCTTCTGGGAGGCATTTCGAAGAAGAAAACCTATAAGATGTATAAAGCATCCGACATCATTCCCGTTCTGGAAAGCGAGAAGCCTTTAAAGCCCGTGATACTCTTTTCGGGTGACAGCGGTTTTTACAGCGGAACCGCAAAGATGATCGCTGCATTGAAAGAATGGGATCCTGATGTATGTGTAAATGTTCTTCCGGGTATTTCTTCTTTTTCATACATGGCATCAAAGCTCGGTATCGCATATGACGATGCTGTTCTTTTCAGTCTTCATGGCAAGGACGATGACAGGAATCTTTCCCTGCTTGCGGAAAAGGTAAAGTACAATGCCAAGGTCATCACTCTTTTATCCGGAAGTAAGGATATCGGAAAAGTCGGAGCTCTTATGAAGGACCGGGGCATTAATGGCAGACTCTTTGCCGGGATCAATCTTTCGTATGATGATGAGAAGATCCTTTCCATGACCTTTGATGAGGCGGCAGGCTATGAAGGAGGAGGCATAGCGACTGCGGTTATTGTAAACGATGAACCTTTGAAGAAGCCTTTGATAAATGTTGTAAAGGATGCTGATATGATCAGGGGAGACATCCCCATGACCAAAGAGTGCATCCGCCATGAGAGCATCATCAGGCTTGGTCTCTGCGAAGGCGATGTGATGTATGATATCGGCGGCGGAACGGGATCTGTTTCTGTCGAAGCCGCATCTTTATCAAGCAGCATCACGGTTTATTCCTTCGAGAAGAAAACCGAAGCAGTCGGACTCATTAAAGAAAATATCGCAAAAGCCGGACTCCGCAATGTCGAGGTGATTGAGGGAAATGCACCGGAAACCTTTGAAGGCCTTCCCGCACCCGACCGTGTCTTTATCGGTGGAAGTGACGGTAAGCTCAGTGAGATAATAAGGAGCCTGACAGATCGTAAGAAGGGTATCAGGTATGTTATCAACGCCGTGAGCCTCGAAACGATCGAAGAGGTAAAGAAGCTGATCGGAGAATATGAAACAACCGACGATGAGATTATTCAGGTCTCGGTCGCAGGTGTAAGAAAAGCGGGAGAGCATCATCTTCTGAGCGCACAGAATCCCGTCTGGATCTTTTCATTTACGATATGACAAATATTGAAACCGTAAAAGTAAACAGACTCATGATCGCAGGTATGACGAGTGGCAGCGGAAAGACCACTCTTACCTGTGCTTTCTTAAGGTGTCTTCAGAAGAGGGGCTTGGATCTTAAGTCATATAAATGCGGTCCCGATTATATCGATCCGATGTTTCATAAAAAGGCATTCGGTATTGAGAGCAGAAATCTCGATATCTTTTTCATGGGAGAGGAAAGGCTTAAGGCTTCGGTCGTAAAAGCCCGTGATTCTTATGCAGTGATCGAAGGTGTGATGGGACTCTATGACGGAAACGATGTTTCGTCCGCAGCAGGATCCTGCTATGAGATCGCATCTGTTACTTCGACTCCCATCGTGCTTGTGGTTAATGCGGGTAAAGTAGGAAGAACGATCATTTCCATGATCAAAGGAGTTCTTGCCGACGATGACCGTAAGCTTATCAAAGGTATCATCCTGAACAACATGTCCTCCGGATTTTACGGGATGCTTTTTCCCGAACTTGAGAAGGCTCTTTCGGGTTCGCGACCCGATGTGAAGCTGCTCGGATTCTTCCCGAAGACAAAGGGTATAGATTTTGAGAGCAGGCACCTCGGACTTAAACTTCCGGATGAATCTGAAGAAACCGGTAAAAAGATCACGATTGCATCGGAAGTGTTTGAAGAGAACATCGATATCGATGCGATGATGGAGATAATGCAGAGCGCGGATGATATAGAGTCACCTGCGACGGACGGACTGCGTGATGCTAAAGCCTCTCCCGGTGCGGGTCTTACTCTTGCCGTAGCTTATGATGATGCATTCTGCTTTTACTACAGAGACAATATAGAGATGTTCGAAGAAAGAGGAGTTAAGATCAGATATTTCTCGCCTCTTTATGACAGCTCCGTTCCCGAAGATGCGGATGGTCTTCTTTTCGGAGGAGGATATCCCGAACTGTATCTTGAAAAGCTTTCACAGAACCGCTCCATGCTTTCATCGGTCAAAACTTTCATCGACCGTGGTATCCCTTCGCTTGCGGAGTGCGGCGGATTCATGTATCTGGGAAAGTCAGTGGAAGATGATAAGGGAAACGTGTTTGAGACAGTGGGAGCTTATGACGGAAAGTGCAGGTATTCGGGCAAGCTTGTAAGATTCGGATATATGCATATCGAGGATGCACCCGACGAACTTCTTTGTGGGAATATGAAGGGACTCCGAGGTCATGAGTTCCATTATTACGATTCGGATATGAACGGCGAAACCTGCACTGCCGGAAAGCCCTTCAGGGACATTATATGGATGTGCATAGTTAATGAGAAGAACGGCATCTGGGGATTCCCTCATTTTTATTACGGTTCGAATCCTGCGTTTGTCGACAGTTTTGTCGGGAAGATGAGAGAGGTTAAGGATGGAAAACTCGAGTAAGTTTTTTGCAAATAAAGAGTGTAAATACTATCCCTGTCATAATATCGAAGGCGATATGAACTGCCTGTTTTGCTTTTGTCCGCTCTATAACCTTGCCTGTCCGGGAAATTATACTATAATCGATAAAGGGGACAGAAAAGTGAAGAGTTGCAAAAACTGCAACTTCCCCCACGTTCCCGGCAATTACGACAAGGTTATGGAATATCTGAAAAAGAAATGAAATTCTCTGTCATTACCGTATCCCTTAATGCGGGT
>JAEEGJ010026470.1_pt1 | contig 11749 bp, 12 predicted proteins | sample 8958761 | NCBI WGS metagenome assembly JAEEGJ01 (sample SAMN16246546, study PRJNA631951) | gut metagenome | biome: gut microbiome; feature: rumen; material: RS-attached | host: Bos | place: Iran: Karaj | collected 2018-10
CAGCCATCAACACTTGTCGCCAAGTGTTCAAGAGTTTTTCGTATCACGAAAAAACCTCTTGCTAACTTACGTCACATTTCGGAACCTCCGACAGCACAAAGGTAGATGTAATAATCAATACTGCCAAGAAACAAATAAACTATTTCTTGGCAGAGATAAACATTATTTTTCGGAATTTTCAGCGGCTTTTAAACCGATTAAATTGGGTTAACTGCGTATAATACAACAATGTAATTTACTCTTCCTCATTACTCCAGAGCTTATCCATCTCCATTGCAATTTCTTCAGGCAACAAAGCCCCTGAGTGTCCCTCCGACCAATCATATTCAGGAATGGCTTCTTGTAGCTTTTCAAGAGTTACAAGAGGTATCTTTTCTGGTTCCATAGGGGGCATGCATACCATATCCACATACATCCTACGTTTGGTGCTGCCAGCCCAGTCATCTGCAGGATAAGGGTCAGAGATGAATTGTCCATTGAATACAATACCAGCCTTTTCATCACCAGTACGCATCATATAGAACTGATCGCCTCTTCTAGCCTCTTGCCAATCATAGATACTCCAGTTCATACGGAACATACCATGCACTTGGTTTTCCAAGCATCTCTCGAAATCTTTCTCGGTAAATGAACTGATAGAGGGATTCCAACGCATCAGATATGTCTTTGCCTCTTCTAATATAGGCACCACTTCAAAAGTCACTTCCCAAATACAACTGTCGCCATCAGGATCTTCTACACTGGGTTCACCCAGACCTTTGAAACGGAAACGAGTGCCAGGTTCTGTATCGATGTCAATGATTTGTGTCAGACAATGATCTTCTTTGCCACTGAGTACCACGAAGTCCAGTGTGCTCTTGATGGCGTAAGGGAACTCGCCCCCATTATAAAAATAACAGCCATAGAAAGTATCGGGTAGTTCATCCGTTACCAATACAAGACTTCCGTCAATATTCTCCAGGATCTGTTGGTAGTTATCATCATTGATATTTATGGTGATATGAGTTACTTCACCTGTGCGCACCCTGCCAATTACATCGTCATCTACCTCAAGAGTGACAGTCACCTCATTAATGTCGATTTCCTTGTTACTATGGGTCATAATACATCTCCTATAGAAAGATTTTTGCTACATATTTTCAAATAAGCAGAATCAAACACAGCATAGATATAATTCTCATCTGCATAGATATGGCTTTCATAAACATAGTCGTTACCATAATCCATATTTATCTCCACACTCAATAAGTTAGAAAAGTGGAAAGGGATAATGTGACATTTGTTATCATCAGACCATTCTGGAATAAATGTATCAATACTTATATCAAGAATATTTTTATCTCGGTCATATTCTATATTTTTAACCTCAGAATCATGAAGACAACATCCTTCGCTAAAAAATGGTTTCAGTTTCTCTAATCCATCAATCCTATTGATAGCAGATGGATGAATGCCAACGTACGTATCTTTTTCGAGATATTCCTTTACATAATTGTAGTTCAGTTCAATGTATTTCTTTAATTCTGGGTTTTTACAATATTTCAATGCTTCCTCGTAATGAGCCCACTGAAAAAGTTGCTCCTTTTCGGACGGGGTTACACAAATTAACACTAATATAAGGTCGCTAAATTGAAAAAAATGGCAACAATGTTCAAGATGTTTAAAGTTTTTACTTTATGGACCGATTTTTGGAAGAAAATGGCTTTTTAGGGCCATTTATCCCTCAAATTTCAATATTTTCTGGATATTCGACATATAGATGGCCACGGCGGTCTGCATCGTCATACTTTCTATACCGTACGAGATGTTCTGTTTCATACCCAAGTCGTTCTTCAGATGAGCGTTGAGCGGTTCTATCCGTTTTCGCTTTTTCATCTTCTGTTTAAACTCTAGAGTCTTTTCAAATTCGATTTGCTCCTTGTGAGTATCAGAAAGAATGGTAACCGTATACGATTTGGATTTAGTACCATTATAACAGCCATCACGAAGAGGGCACTCTTTGCATTTCTCAACATCAAAGAAGTACACCATCTGGGCATTTTTATAGCTCTGAATGATTTTGCCATTTGAATCCGTCTTCTTTTCTTTGGGCTTCTGATATGACTTATACTTCGCAAACTCTCCCGTAGGACAAGTATATGTATCCGCATCCTTATTATAATGGAATCCTATATCCACACCCTTACGATGGCCTTGAGTAATTACTGGGTTTACAGGCGCAATCACTGGTATGCTTCCTTTAAATGTCTCTAAATTCTCTTTACTTGCATAGGCTGCATCGGCAATTGCACTTTCCACTTCAATGCCATTTTGTTTAGCCTGCTCTACAAGAGGTACAAGATACTCTCCATCACCGACCTCTCCAGATGTAACGGTGGCTGCTACAACAATACTCTCAGGAGTCATTCCAATATGAGCCTTGTAGCCAAAGAATCCTCTTCCAGGCCCTTTGCTGCCAAGCCTTGCATCTTTGTCTTTCGCAACAAATGATAGATGTGCCATATCTTCAATACCTTCCTTAAGCAAACCGACTTTGTTCTCTACTGCGGGGATTTGGGCCAATCCACAATTCTCAAGGAATTCAACAAGTGAGTTACAATAGTCCTTCATAACTTCGAGGTCTGGCTGGTCGTCGCATGTAGGGAGCCCATCCTTGCTAAAGTCATTACCCCAGAAAGGTTCGCAAGCCTTGAGAATTTGCCCAGCCATTCTCTTTAGAAAATCTAATGGTTTGTAAGTAATGGACTTTGCTAGTTCATGCGTAGCATCAACGATAATATCGCTCTTGCGTTTGATGATTCCTTTTTCTATTGCCATCGCAACACTCTTGGATATCAGCAGGCTCAGCAGGTCTACATCCTGCAGGCGTTGCCTGCGAAATTTGGAGAGCAATGAGGGGTCTATCACATCATCCTCTGGATTGAGTCCCAAAAAGAACTTGTACGACATGTCTGTATACGCACGCTTCACCAGATCCTCGTCAGAGGCAGGATGCATGGCCTTTAGCATCAGGTATTTGAACATGCGGATGGGATCTTCTGCAGAGCGTCCCATTCCAACGGAATACTTGTCTTGCAGTTCTTTGCGGACGAAGGAGAAGTCTATCTCCTCGTTCATGCGTCGGAATATGTGGTCACGCGGTATGAGTATGTCATAGATGCGTGCATATTCGCTCAATCGGGTTTGCTGATAATCTCCTAGCATAAGCTGAATTTTTCTGCTAAGGTACTAAAAATCAGCGAGATACACAAAAATATAGTGTTAATAATGTATAATATTTTAATTTTTACAGCATCCCCGTCACTGAAGCTCAAATGTTAATCAATTTAACAATCTCGACTTTTTCAGTGGGCTCCGTAATACGAAGACTTAGATGTTAACGTGTTTCTATCATGACATGCCAACCAAAAGCACAAGAAACTATAGAACTCCAATTCATTTTTATATTGCTGAGCATATTTGTAGGCAGTAAGCATATTAGTCAATGAATCTCCCAAAAACAAACTTGTATATTCGTTCCAATTGGTCAATACCTCATTAACGGTTTTCCCAAATGCCTCCTCAAACAATGCTGTCGAGAAGGCTTTCTTATCTGTTATGTATTTGTTTGAACCCATATAGACATCTACTAATCTGTTGCAAAGATACTACTTTTATTTGAGGTATGTGTCATTTTGGATGAGAAATCTCTTTCACTTCTTCAGAGAATACGCGATAGAAGATGATGGTTTGCTCTACCAACCAGTCCAACGCTTTTTCCATTTTAACGGGGTCTGTAAGCTCAGTCTGATGATATAGTGCAATCGTTTTGTCTTTGGCCAAAGGATTGGCATCCCAAACAGGTTCACAGCCAAGTGCCAGATTTATCTTATTCCGTCTGGCTTCCAATGCTGGATAATATACATCGGCTACTTTGTTCTTAATGTATAGTTTTACACCAACGAAATTCTTCTGAGTGTTGCATACATCCGACAGCATGATATTTGACCTTCCAATCCTGACATCGTACCAATAGTGTGGTTGAGGAGTCTGTAGTGACGCTATTTTGCCTGTGCTCTTTAGTTTGTCCCTAAATCGCATCCAAAAGTCAAGTTGCAGGCTTCGTGAATTGCTTGCACTTTTTGCCTTGGGTTTACCTCCTTCCTTTTCTTTTCTTATATCATCGAGCGTCTTGCCATTCAGCGTGAAATGTGCGGGGCCTTGGTACTCTTTTTCCTCACTGTTTTCTGATGGCATGAATAGCTTGCAGAAGCGCGAAAGTGCATATTGCTCCCCGTTATATTCAACGGTTTTGTCCGACGCAACTTTCACCTGAATATTTCTTGGAGCAAATGTCACCACATCACCAACTTTCAGACCTATCATCGAGAACCTAAATGGAGCACGTCGGGCTGACTTCTGCTCAGGACTATCCTTATCATCGAAGTGGGCTTCAATGTATTCCCTTATTTCTTTGAACTTATCTTTTGAGATACATATTGGTCCTTGGGGGGCTCCATTCAACCCATTATTCAATAGCCTTGTAAGAGTTAGGCTACTTCCTTCAGTCATTCCTGTCATTTTTACAGTGGCAAAACCACCACCTTCACTACCGAATTCAGAATTCTTTTTCCCCTTACCGCTTACGAACTCATCTTCCCTGTCCATATCCTTAGCGTATGGCTGACCAGATTCAACTATCTCGAAAGAGTATTTGATGGACTGGTCAGGACTTGCACTATATATATATCCTTTATCTCCTGCTTTAGCCGCACAGAAAACGCCTTTCTGCTGCCAATGCACTTGACCATATTTGTCAAAGCAACTCTCCAAATCGAACTGCTTTTTATTTGAGGACAGAAGCCATATTGACGGCAGTTCCTCCTTGGGTTGTTCAACGGTTTCTGATTTTTTTTCAGGTTCTGGGAATTCTATCGCTTGTTGCTTTACTTCTTTGTGTCTGAAGAAGATGTCAAATCCAGCCGCACAGATATAGTTCTTAGCTTCCTCGAAGATTGGCTCCAGTGTGTAAATTTGATTTCGCTTCAACGGTGGTTGCTGGGGCACTTGCTTGTTTTCCGACAAATCGTAGTAGCCCAACTCTTTCAGAGCCTCGTAGGTCTTTGCTTCCAACCATTTCACTTCTGTTGTTGAAAGCGTGTCTGTTGTTGAGTGAAACACGATGGCTTCCGTCCAGAAGTCCTTTGACTCATGGTTCCTCAAACGCTTTACAGAGTCGTCAGTCTCGCCCACATACAACTGTTTCTTGTCCCTGTTCACAAGAATATACAATGCCGGTTTGTTTAGCTCTGAAGCATAGTCTGCAAAGAACTTCTTGTCGGCTCTGTCTATCACATACAACTCTGTAACCTGTGTCTCACAACTGATTATGCGCGACACCAGCGTATTGTCAGGAACGAATATCTGGAATACTTTTGCCATATCGTTATTGCTTAGAAGTTCGAATCAATCAAATTGTGTGGGTCATATTCCCATTCCCAAGAAAGTTCATTCTCTTCTTTCAAATCGGAGAAATGACCATTACCCAGTCGAGCTAAAGCTTTTCTTCCATCGAAATGTTTCTCAACAAACTCCTTCTGATCTTTGAAAAGATCCAAAGAACAGATGATACTGTTGAACACATAGCAGAAATGTTTCCATTCTTTTCGGATATACTCAGTGGTGTAAGGAGGTTGGTTCATTTTTTCGCGTCTATGCAATTTACAGTCCATGACATCTTCAAACAGCCCAGCTTTGTCTTCATCAGTTAGGGCAATTGTTTCCCACCCATTGGTATTGGGTTCCCATTGTGGCCTACGATCTCGCACCATATTATGATGAAATTGCCCTGCTTCTTCCTTATACTCAAGTAACATTAATTCTGCCATATCGCTCTTCATTTTATCTATTTCCGATTTCCTTGTTTACTGTTACATGGGCGACAGAGCAATTGAGCGTTTGAGAGTTCTGTTCGTCCGCCCTTGCTCCACGGCTTAATGTGATCAACTGTCAATTCGTCGTCAAAGAAGAACTGCTTGCAGTCTTCACAGCGAATCTTGTTTCCATCATGACGTTCGGGGTCGGTAAGATATTGTTGGACGAGTTCATCTTTCTGTTCTTGTGTGAAGAGACGACGTGGGTCAACGCTGATGCCTTGAACGACTGTCTGAATGATATCCTCGATTTCTTGTTCTTTGTTGTCGATGAGTTTATACTCCTGGCTCTTCTTGAATTTCTTGATTCTTCGATTTATCTCGTCCTTGTGCTCTTTCCAGATGCTCACGTCCTTAATGTACTTTACGGCAAAGCGCAGAAGCATAGAGAGTGAAGCGAAATCATCAAAGATGGAGGCAACAAACTTGATGTACTTGGTTACGAGCATTTGGTCTTTCTCGAAAGGCTCGTCTTTTTGTTGCTTTACATATTCCTTCTTGTCTTTTACGCCTCGCAGAGAACAGACAAAATCGAGCAACTTGATTTTACTCTTACCGCGCTTTGGTTCGCCAAGAATCTTCTTGGCAGACGAATCCTGCTCAACATATTTCGAAAGTCCACGTAGATATTCACCTGCATAAAGTCCGTTAAGTACTTCGTATTCAGAAAGCGGAACGCCGAGCGTATTGATTCGATTGAAAATCTCGCGTTTCTTTTCCTCAGTTCCTTCGCTAATGATAATGCAGAGTTGCGTATCGTTTATTCTCTTTTGCAATTCTGGGTCTTTAGTGTTCCATTCCTTCCATAGAAGGTCTTGATATTGGAGGTCATTTTCATAGAACCGTGTGATGGCATGGATGCGCTGCTTGCCATCGAGTACTTCCAACTTGCCATCTTCGTTCTTCCAAAGATAGAATGCGGGCAGCGGATAATCCCTTACGATACTGTCGATGACAAGGCGCTGTTTGTCATCGCTGTAAATGATTTCACGCTGTAGTTCAATATCGCTAATAATATTGCCGTCGCGCACTTCATTGTAGAGTTCTTTTACAGTCATGACTTATTCCTCCTCTTCTTTACGTGGATGCAGATTGCGAATTACGAGCATGGCAAAGACGCGCTTCACGCTACCTTTGCCATCGGGCAGATAGAACGCGGGGCCTCCGCGTTTGTTCTTAGGTATTTCAAAGGGCAATTTGTTAGCCAGCGCAAGGCTGGAGCCAACAATTTCAAATTGCTCTGGGTTAAACTTCGTCATGATGGTGGACGGAACACCCATCATCCCTTCATAATCGTATGGTATATCCTTCACAAAGCTCACATGGATAGCATCGAAATTGAGATACTTTTGATACTTTTCTGGATTCTCATAATATGACTTCGTGAGTGTCATGCGGTCGTGGCGATAGTCCACGTCGAGATTCGTGTACCACTTGCAGGCTCTTGGTACAGAGCCTTCCTTGTCACTCGACAGCAACAGCGATCCGTCAGGTCGTTTGAATCCCTTCATCTGTTTGGCATAGCCAAGCCAAAGCCGGTTCTCATGCATATAGCCAGCGATATTTTTATATGTTAACGCTGTGGTCGGACCAATGACGAGAAATTCCTTGCCAGCCCCCATCATAACGTCAATAAACTCGGAGAAGAGCGAGAATGGAGGGTTGGTAATCACAAGGTCATAATTAGAGTAGTCAACATCCTGAAACTTTACGCCGTCGCCAGTTTGCGGATTGTAGCCGCTTACGGAGATGGAACGGATGCCGTATGCCTCGGCATGGGCTACGAGAAACTTCACAAACTGGCATTTGATGGCATCGAAATCTTTCTCAAACTTGTCTTTTGATGCTGCCAGGTCTAAGTGCTTGATGCTACCGTTAGCAAAGAGGTCGCTGGCTGTTACGCCCTCCTCTTTGTAAACCAATTCCTCGTTATAACTCTCGTCCCAGTCGCAAGGGCAAATAATTCGCTTGCCACGCAACTGTTCTTTGTACTTGGGCAGCTCAGCAGCAATGTCCTCATATAAAGTGTAAAACTCGGCATCCTTTTCACGATATGCCTTTTGCATCGATTCCTTATGCTTCATACGCCATTGATAGTTTAAAAACTTGCAGTCAACTATCAATCACGCCAAGACGCAAAAAGTGTGATGCACCTTTTTGCGTTCAGCTTGGAGGTAGCGTAGGAAGGGAACCCCCGCAGTCTTACAAAGTATGCACCACACCGAAGTGTTAGTGCATTCGTTAAATAAGACTGCGCAAGATGTCCCACTACGGCCATCTCGTCACGTATTATCTCATTGCGTTTTTATTCCCAATAAGTTTCCTACGCTTTTGGCTGAACGCGAAATAATAGCGAATGCTTTCTGTTAGTCCGGATTTCTCCCCGAACCAGCTGCAAAGGTACTAATTATATTTGTAAATAAGGTCTCAGTAGTAAAAAAACTGCAAAAATAGGCAAGTTTCCTTACTAAACTAGCCTTATAACTCCTTAGAGAACATGAAATCTAATTCGGTTTATGGCACAACAGCCGTCAGATCTTTGCCAATTTTTTGAATTGCCTCTGCAATGCGTTTCAACTGATTTGGCCGTGCTTTTTTTAATCCATTAGCATATTGTGAAAGCTGGTTCTGATTAATTCCTGTAATGCGACTGATGACAGCGAGTGAAATATAAGTATTGTAGGCTTTTAACAGCGACGTGGCATCGAGAAATTTGTATTCAAACTCATACTCCTTTTTTACAAGCCACCATGGCACCTTATTTCCATCTGCAACCATTCTTTTTATATGGGAATCAAAGCCATCTATTATCTCTATCTGTAATTCATCAAAATTGTTTGCTGTAAATACAAAAGTATCTTGCACAATATCTCCAAGCGATGCAGAGAAACAGTTCTCTGACCAAGAAATCTCAACCTTAATCTTCTTATCTAATACATTTCTATTAGGAAGTGGAAGTAATCTTAGAGCAGACAAATACATATCTATTTTCCACGCGACCTCCGTTATGGAGAACCCCAATACCTCAGCATAATCTATCAATTCAAGAATATCAATCCTTCTTGTACCAGATTCAATTTTGGATATATCTTCCTGTTTTACATCCATCTTCTGGGCAACAACTTCCTGCTCAAGATGTTGGCATTTGCGTTCATGCTGAAGCAGGAATCCGATTTGTTTCCTTCGTTTGTTATACAATTCTTTACTCATACCAGGCGCAAAGGTAATAATAATATTACTATTATTCTGCAAAATATGCTAAAATCTATATATTTGAAATGTAATAAACCCGCATCCATTAAATAAGAGTATTACAACCGAACGTGTTCGGGATACTAGGTGTACACGAAGTCCCTAGTTTGTAAAACTAATATTATTTTGTATGGCATCAAACAAAAATTTGTATCTACCATTTGAGGATGAGCAGCAACTAATTACCGCACATTACGGTAACGGGGAGAAACATCAAATCATAGTTCCTCCTCAACTACAACTCAACCAAGGTATGTTTCTACCTGATCATATCATTGAGCAGGAGGAGTTTCGTCCCAATTACGGGTTAAAGCCCAAAGATTTAATAGCCTTCAATTATGCGAAAGCAGAGTATAACAAAGGAATCATATCAGATAAATGCGTGCACTTTTACCTCTATGATTATATGTTTCAATGCATCAACAATCGTCCATTGCGTTATACGTCAATGTTGATGTCTTATCCAATGGTTATCAGCCCAGACAATTCTGTATATCTGAACTGGACTGAGCATGAAAGAAGACAAAGCGCATGGAGGAATCAGCAGATGGCCCGACTTTGGCAAATAAATGGTATCCAGGTGATTTTTAATGTCTCATGGGCTGGCCCTGACAGTTATGGCTATTGCATACATGTTTACCCCAAACATTGTGTGATAGCAATTAACTGCATGGGAATAAGAAGCGACCCTGATGCCTGTTACTTCTGGCATCAAGGTTACGAAGAAGTAATAAAAGTTTTAGAGCCATCACTTATCATTCGTTATGGAGATAAAATGGATGGTGAATATGAAGAGATAAGTATCTATTTTAATAATCACATTTTAAATAACTTACATTATGGGAGGTAACGGAGCGTCTGATCACTATCGCAACTATAGTTTGGATATCTATGAGGGTGATCGATTTAAACAAGTTGGAACGATTGGAAACAATAAAGTTGTATCTACTTCCGTTTATGATAATACAACAATTCCTATGAATTGCTTTACTTCAAAGATGTACTATGTGACATCACCAAAAGATCCGTCCCAAATAGTTGCTATCGCATTCTATAGCGGTCGGACACATAAAATCGTTAAGTCAATTGACCTGGTTTATGATAAGTCTGGCAACCTCATTCCATTCAAACAAGTGAAACGGAAAGGTAAAATCCGCAAAGAGGGTACCCATACTCACAACTGGTCAGGAAATAAAGAAAAGGGAAAGGTGGGAAGAAAAACCCATGATAAGAAAAATTTCTTTGAGCCTACAAAATCTGATTTGAAGTTTATCAAGAAGGCTCTAAAGTATAATCAGGAACATCAAAAATAAAAATAGAATGATACGGAAAAGACTAAAAAAGGACTTCTGGTGTCCAACCATGTGGGACAGTGATACCAATCTATATGAAGATGAATTAGGATGGAAAGAGGCAAATCGAGTGGATGCCCACTCTACAGACTCATGGAACATCTTGAAGTTTTATTTGGGGCACTATGGATTTGACTTAGCTCTATATTTGGTTGAAAAAGACGAATTCTACTACATTGACAATATCCAGAACAATGAAGTGTGGAAACTCAAAGACCGAGATGACTGGGATGGAAAGTACATTATGGAAAGAGTGGATTTTTCACACTGTCCAGAACCAGAGCCTGATGTGATTTTTGAATATAAAGACATCCGTGACCTATGGCTAAACCTGAAGATACATGGGGTGTCTTTAAAGGAAGTTATTGAAAAATCTGTTGTTATGGTGATGCACTGACGTTTGCCAATGTCTACCAAAGGTGAGAAGGGCTGTGACTCGCCCTTTTCACCTTTTTCTGTTTTCACCCCCTGACTAAATCTGTTTTATCATTGCTATGTGCAACACACTTTTATTGATTGTAGAGGCAGTAGCAAATTGTAGCAACTGGTATTAAGAGTATAACCTCTTGATTAACAGGGTAGTCCTCATTTCTATCCATATTATTATACCCTTTGTTTCTGCTACATCCTGCTACAAGATTGGTGCCATTGCTTGACTCTGTGCTACATAATGATACATATATGCTAAAGACCATTTGATGGCTGTCTTCTTGAAAATCAGGAATGCACACATTGCTACAATTGCTACACCGTTTTTCTGCGTCAGAACGGAAGTGCTTCCTCCTCTGCATTAGTTTCCTTCTCTACAGGCTGGTCACCCACTATAGAATCGAGACAGATGTCAAATCTTTCATGAATCATCTGATAATCAAAACAGAGTGGGCGGTCTTGCTGATAGACGGTCTTGTACTTATTCTCTTTCTCGATATACTCCTGAATGGGCTGACCATTGGCATTGAACTGCTTGAAACGCTCTGGTGAGAACGAAATGCCCAAATACTCAGGTGAGTTTTGGAGGTAGTGAAGGATTGACTCAGAAGGCAACATGCGCTCATCAACCTGACGGCCTAATTGGCGATAGGTGGTCAGCATACTGTTCTTGCGTATCATAAGAATATCCTTCGGCACACCGAAGTCAATAGTGTTCTTTGTCTCGTAGGTCTTAATGGCCGTCTTTGGCTTGATAACATAGTCCTGACCGTTGACAAAAATCCCTTTCTGCTGGGCACTGCT
>JAEEGJ010026471.1_pt1 | contig 11749 bp, 8 predicted proteins | sample 8958761 | NCBI WGS metagenome assembly JAEEGJ01 (sample SAMN16246546, study PRJNA631951) | gut metagenome | biome: gut microbiome; feature: rumen; material: RS-attached | host: Bos | place: Iran: Karaj | collected 2018-10
AAATAGGAAGTTTTACATCCTTTAACTGTGTAAGTTTAACAAGTATAACACTCCCAGACAGCATCATAACCGTAGAAGGTAGTGCATTTGATAGTTGTAAAACTTTGGGAAAGATATATTATAAAGGAACTTCATCACAATGGGCTTCTATTACTATAGATACACTTAGTAATAGTAATTTTATTAATGCTACTCGTTATTATTTCACTAATAATGGTGCAAGTGAGGCAACAGTTGGCAATTGGTGGTATTATGATACTGATGGTGTTACAATAATTGAAAAAGTTGTAGAATAATTAATTTAATAAAAGATTTAAAAGCACGTTTATTACGTGCTTTTTTGTGATATAATTATCTCATAAAAAAAGGTGATAATATGAAAAAAACGATTAATTTATTAATATTACATATTTTTATTTTTTCTATAATTCTTTTAACTTCTTGCAAGAAAGAAGAAATAAATAATAAAGAATATGGAGTATTTTTAAGTGTTACTGAAAACTTAAATAGTCTAAAAGATTATAAAACTATTGTTATTGATGCACAGTATTTTAGTAAAGTTGAAATAGATAGTTTTAAAAGTGAAGGACATCAAGTATATAGTTATATAAATATAGGATCTATAGAAAACTTTAGAGATTATTATGATACATATAAAGACTTAATATTAGGTGAATATGAAAACTGGATTGAAGAATATTGGATAGATGTATCAAGCCCTTTGTGGCAAGATTTTATTATTAATAATTTAACTAAAGCTTTATTAGATAAAGATATTGATGGATTCTTTGTTGATAATACTGATGTGTATTATAATTATCAAAGAAAAGAAATACTTGATGGTTTAACTATAATTATGAAAGAATTAGTTAAAACCAATAAGAAAGTATTGATAAATGGTGGAGATTATTATTTAAATGCTTATACTGATTTAGGTAATAGTTATAGTGATGTTATTACAGGAATAAATCAAGAAACAGTATATTCAAAAATATTATGGGAAGAAAATAAATTTAGTAAAAATAGTGAAACTGATAGATTATATTACACAAATTATATAGAAAAATATGCTAATTTAGGCGCAGATATATATTTATTAGAATATACAAGAGATTATAATCTAATTAAAAAAATTAAAAAGTATTGTTTAGAAAAAGGATTTAAATACTATGTATCTGATTCAATAGAACTTGATTAAAAAGGATTATAAAATATGGGTAAAAGTCGATTTAAATAAAAACAATTGTGCATATATTGACTACGTGCGCAAAAAATGATAAAATTTGTGCAAGAGGTGATAATATGCACAAATTACCATTAAATTACAATTATGATGATATCGATATTTTAAAGGCACTTAATAAAGCTAATTCTAAGCTAGGAGAATTAAATGGTATTATTAATACAATGCCAAATCCTAATATTATTTTAAATGCAGTTATTTTAGGTGAAGCAAAAGAATCAAGTGCAATTGAAAACATAGTAACTACATTTGATGAGGTATTTAAAGAAATTACACTTAATAATCAAAACTCAGCATCTAAAGAGGTTGTTAATTATAGACAAGCAGTTTTACATGGTTTTAATTTAGTAAAAGAAAATGGATTTATAAGTTCAAATATGATAGAAGATATTCATCATATAATAGAACCTAATGTAGGTGGAATTAGGAAAATACCTGGAACAGTTATTATGAATACTTTAACAAAAGAGGTATTACATAATCCTCCGCAAAATGAACAAGAAATAAGAGATTATTTATCTAATTTAGAAAAATATATTAATTATAATGAATTGGAAGATACTGATCCACTAATTAAGATGTCTTTAATTCATTATCAATTTGAATCAATTCATCCATTCCATGATGGAAATGGTAGAACAGGAAGAATCTTAAATGTATTATATTTAGTTTTACAACAAAAGTTATCTCTTCCTATTTTATATTTGTCAAAATATATTAATTCAAATAAGGAAGAATATTATAAATGCCTTTATGATATGAGGATTGATAATAAATATATAAAAAACTATTTGTTATATATGATTAATGGAGTTGAACAAACATCCATATTCACTTTAGGATTTATTGATAAATTTAGAAAAGCGATGGATAATTGTAAAAATCTAGTGAAGCAAAATAAACCAAAGATTTATTCTGAAGAATTAATAGAATATTTATTTTATGATTTTTATACTAAAAATGAATATCTAAGAAATAGATTATCAATATCAAGAAATACAGCTGGTAAATATTTAAATGAGTTAGAAGAACTTGGCATTTTAACATCTGAGCAAGTAGGAAAAGAAAAAATATTTAAAAATAATTATTTATATGATTTGATGAAAGAATGGTAAAGAAAGTAGACAGCCAAAAAATGGCTGTCTACTTTTTGATTTATTTATTTTTATATAATTATGATAATAAGAAAAAGTGATATAATCTATTTATGTTGTATTTTAAATATATCAATATTAAATATTGGAACTATTAGGAAAACAAAAAGAACTCATAAATATGAAAAAGAGACCTTAAAATTTTAAAATAGAAGAATAAATATAAAAATTATACAAAAAGTGCTATAATTGTATTGTAATAAAAAAGGGGAGATAAAAATGAAAAAAATAATACTTACATCTATTAGTTGTCTATTAGGACTAACTTTGGTAGCTTGTTCTAATAAAACAACAACTAAAAAAACTGATAATACGACAAATGCTAAAACTACAACTAATAAAACAACTAAAACAGTTGTTACTACAAAAAAAGCTACTACAACTAATAAAAAAGAACCATCTTATATTAGAGTAGGTGATGATATCTATTTTGGAGTTTATCCACAAGAATTAGTAATTGATGAAACTAGAATAGAAGAATTAAATTCTAATACTTCTAGCTGGAATAGTTATAAATATTATGCGGATAATGAATTAGTAGAATATATGTTCTATAAAGATATAGATGTTGATAATGATGGTAAATATGATTTTAGAGGTGTTAAATTTAGCCAATTTAGGCCATATCTAATAGGGCAACCTGCTATTGAATCAATGTCTTATGTTGATGAAAATGGATATGAAAAAGATAAAACATATTGGTTTAGATATAGTTCTATTAAATGGAATATATTAGAAGAATCTGGTATGGAAATGCTTATAGCCTCAGAATTATTACTAGATAGTCAAGAGATATATCATAATACTCAAAGCGGAAAATATGATCATAATGATGGTAATGGTTATTCTAATAATTATGATTTATCTAATATTATAAAATGGTTAAATGATAGTTTCTATAATCTGGCATTTACTGAAGTAGAAAAAGAGTATATAAAGAAAGAAAACATATATACAGATGCGACTCCATCTAAATATACTAGTGGACCAGTAGAATATAATATGTTCTTATTAAGCAAAAATGAAGCAAATGTTTTCTATGCTTCTGATGAGGCTAGAAGAGCTAAAGGAACTGATTATGCTAAAATTCAAGGTTTACATGTTAATAGTTCAATTGTAAATACTGGATATAGTGAATGGTGGGTTAGAACACCAAGTTATAATAGTGATTATAATACAATTACTATTGATACAGATGGAACAATTAATGGTAATGGTATAAATGATAATAATACAGCTATGGGTATTAGAGTAGCTTGTGTAATATCTGCATAAAATAAATGGTACGTTACAAAACGTGCCTTTTTTTGTTGATTTAATAATTTAATTAATGAAATATAAGTAGTATAATTTAAATATAGAATATTTTATTATAGTGAAAGGAGGATCAATATGGATTATTACACACCGATAACTATATTAATATGGATAGCTTTACTTGTTTTATGTATTCTAGTTCATGAGAATAATAGATTTAAAAAAGAAAAAAAATATATCTTATATTTTACATATATTGTATTAGGATTTGCGGCATTATTTGAATGGCTTGGAGTCCAATTAAATGGTAATATGCATTTTTCTCCTTGGTTACTTAGAGTAGTTAAATTCTTTGATTATATATTAACTCCTATAGCAGGTGGAGTTGTTGTATTACAATTTGATACAAAAGGAGTAGTCAAAAAATTAATATATATTTTCCTAGGATTTAATATTATATATCAATTTATATCATTCTTTACTGGATGGATGATTAAAGTAGATAGTAGTAATATTTATTCACATGGTCCTGGATATAATATTTATGTAGCAACATATTTACTTATAACTATATTAGTTATAATAGAATTCTTTATATATGGAAAGAAGTTTAAAAAGCAAAACAGAATATCATTATTTGCAATATTATTATTTGTTTTAACAGGTATTGTTATGCAAGAAGTATTAGGACATTCTGTTAGAACAGCTTATGTTTCTTTAGTATTATGTCTTGCATTACTATATATTCATAATCAAGAATTTAGTGAACTTGCATCAGATGATAAAATGCATGAACAATTAATAAAAATATCAGTAGATCCTCTAACAGGTATATCTAGTAGATATGCATATAATCAAGAAGTTCTTAATTTAAAAGCTTTAAAAACATTACCTTCAAATTTAGTTGCAATATCTATTGATATAAATGGACTAAAGAGAGTTAATGATAATTTTGGACATCTTGCAGGTGATGAGTTAATATGTGGCGCATCACAATGTATTTCTAATACATTTGTTAAATATGGTAAATGTTATAGAACAGGTGGAGATGAATTCATCGTCTTTATCCATAGTGATACAGATGATGAAATAAAGAGGTTAATGGCTGTATTAAAGGATAATGCGAAAGCATGGAGAGGAAGTTTAGCACCTTATTTATCACTATCTGTTGGCTATGCAAAAGTATCTAATTTTGACAATGTAACTATTGAAAACTTAATATCTCTAGCAGATCAAAAGATGTATGCAGATAAGAATAAATATTATGAAGAAAACAATTTAGTAAAAAGATAATAAACCCACATATTTATGTGGGTTTTCTTTTTTCCTTTTAAAATGTTATAATATAATTATAGATAACGATTTGGAGGTGATGGTATTGGACATTATAAAAGAATATCTACTTCAAAACTGGGCATTAATATTAGTTCTATTTGCTTTTGTTGTTATGCTTGTTATTACAGTATTTTTAAATAAAGCAACAATTAATAAAATGTATGTTTTAATTGCTTTAGTTTTTACTTTATCGATTATTGTTTTTTTTGAATTCCGATTAGGTGAACTTAATAAATTAAGAGATGTTCGTGAAGTATTAATAGCTATAAGGTATAGCTTTACACCAATTATCATCGCATTCATTTTATATGCTTTAGTAAAAAAAACACATTGGTATATTTTACTTCCAGCATTTCTACTTGCTGTAATTAATATTATTTCAATATTTACAGGAATTGTATTTAGCCTAGATAATGATGGAAACTTAAAAAGAGGAGTATTAGGATACTTACCTTATATAGGTGTAGGTGGATATGCCTTCTGGCTAATATTTGTTTTAGTAAAACAAAGCAATAAACAAGCAGCTGAAATAATACCTATTATCTTTATGGCCTTTGCATTTGCTACAGGACTATTCTTCCCATTTGCGATGGGAAAAGATTATTCAAAAATATTCTCTACAACTATCGCAATTGCTCTATTTGTATATTATGTATTTATGATATTACAACTTACGAAAAAAGACGCCCTTACGGGATTACTTAATCGTCAAGCATATTATGCTTTATTAAAAAATAATTATAAAGATATTACCGCAATCGTATCAATAGATATGAATGGTTTAAAGAAAATAAATGATAATGAAGGGCATCTAGCTGGAGATTTAGCAATATCAACCGTATCTAATTGTTTCTTAGATGCATCAAAATCTAAGCAACAAGTTTTTAGAATAGGTGGAGATGAATTTATAATTGTTTGTAAAAAAACAAATGAAGATGAATTAAATAAATTAGTAGAGACTATTAAAGAAAAGGTAGCTAACACAAAATATAGTGTATCTATTGGATGTTGCTATAACAATAGTCAAGTAAAAGACTTAGAAGAAATGGTTAAAATATCAGATCAAATGATGTATGCGGATAAAGCAGCTTATTATGAAAAATTAGGAATTAAGAAGTAGAACTCCCTGGAGGTATTTATGGAAATAAAAATAATATTAGGTGATATAACGTTATCAAATAGTGATGCCATAGTTAATGCTGCTAATAAAGAACTTAGAGGTGGCTCTGGAGTATGTGGAGCAATCTTTAAGAAAGCTGGTTGGGATGAACTTCAAAAAGAATGTTATGAAAAAGGTCCTATTAAAACAGGAGAAGCTATCGCAACAAAAGGATACAATCTAAAAGCAAAATTTATTATTCATGCAGTTGGTCCTATCTATCATAGTGATTCAGATGCCATATTATTAAAGAGTGCTTATACAAATTCTTTAAGAGTCGCAGAAGAACTTAATTTAAAAAGTATAGCATTCCCATCTATTTCTACTGGAGTATATGGATATCCAAAAGAAAAAGCATGTTTAATAGCTTTAGATGCAATTAAAGAATATAATTATAAATCTATAGAAATAGTTGAACTATATTGTTTTGATTTAGATTCATATAATTTATATAAGAAAAACACTGAAATTTAATCAGTGTTTTCTTTTATCTCCTTAAATTCAATTTCTGCATATTGCTTCTTATTACTAGGCTTTAGCTCAGTTAATTTTGATGTAACTCTATCAATTAATAATGTAGTTTTGATATCTAAAATTTTATGTTTTAAGATGAATTTATGATAATCTTCAGATTCATAAATATTTAATATTTCAAAATTATCAAAACACTTTATAATATAATATTCTGATTCTATTAGAGTTTTCTTTCTAGTATAAGAAACATAATGAGTGTTAATAAAATCAAAATCATCATTATAATTTAATGTCTTTATTTCGCCATTTTCTTTGCTTACTGATCTGACAAATGGTTGAGGCATAAGAAGTGTTCCTTTATCGCTAATACCATTAATAATGAAGATCCATTCACTACCGTTTTCAAGGATCTCAAATATTTCTAGCTTCTTAAAATAAGGTTGATCCAATACTTTCTGTTTTGCTACACTTAGTGATATCATAATACTACCTCCTATAATATTTCTCTTTTAAAATAACCTCTAGTTTCTTTTTCGCTATCAAAATACTTTTTATCAGTATTTAGGTTATTTAACTTTTCTTTATAATTATTAATGATTCTTTCAACTTCAGAAGAATCTTCAATACTAAATTGTAACCTAATTCTATTAGTATATTTTGTTATTTCTTTTAATTCATCTATTAGATTTAATGCTTTTTCATTGTAGATAGAAGTAATACAATTATTTCTTGTGGTGATAAATTTATTCTTATCATCCTTTAGATAGTAGAAGTGCTTATCACATTTACCACATTCATTGTATCTTTTAAGCATACAATACTTTAAAGTCATTAGTTTTTGATGGCCATAAGTAATAATTTCAATATTTGGTTTTGTATTATATTTTTTAATAAAACTATTATAAATATTACTCATTTCTTTATTAGATAATTCAAGTGATAATGTAACTACACTAGCACCTGTATCAAGCAAGTTATATATTGCTTCACTATTAGCTACATTAAATGAATAATCAGAAACTATTCTATTATTTTTATTCTTATAATTATAGATTCCACCAAATCCACCTGCTAGTATTAATCCACTTACATCACTATAATTTGGATTAACATAATTGATATAGTTAGAATCATAATAAATGTCTTTAATACCCAATTTCTTACAAGTTTCATATTGTTCCTTTGTTTCACAGAAACAGGCTATTTCAAAGGAATTGTTTTCATTTTTAATTGTATTAATTTCTTCATTTTCAATAAAATCATTTCTTTTATTTTGATAGAATTCATTAATACTATTTATTAAGTTTCTTCTAGCTTCATTAATAGCTGAAATAGTCATAAATAGATTATCAGTTAAATAGTTATCTATACCATCTAAATAGAAAGAAGTCTCATTTAATTTCTTTAATTGATTAAATAAAGTATTTGAATCAATTGGTCTATTTTGAGCATAAGAGAAGTTCGAACTACTTAAGCCTATAAACTCTTTATTATCAATTCTACAAACTAATTTTAATGGCTTATCAACACTACCATAACATTTAATTCTAATTGGCTTTTTCATCTTATCTGTAATAGTTAAATCAATTGATGAATCAACCATCTTATATATTTTAGAACCTTCATTAAAGTCTTTATAAATGTTTAATAAACATGATTTAGTAGAAGATGTTATTTCTTTTTTATTTAAATCATACATCTTATCAATAGAAAAATAATAATCAAGTTCATTTTCTATTCTAATTCTATCTCCAACCTTTAAGCTATTAATTAAATCTATTTTAGTTAGAGTACCTACCTTATTAGAAATAGTTCCAATATAAGAACCTTCATTTGTCCTTTTTGATATATCTACAATAGATCCCCTATCTTCATTGAAGATAAATCCTTTAGTATAATTTCTATGGAAAATGTTATCTAAAGATTTAGGATTATAGTTATTATCATCTAATTTTTTTCTATATTCAGATACAACCATTTTAACATAAGAAGCATCTTTCATTCTTCCTTCAATCTTTAGTGAATCAACATTTATTCTCTTAAATTCGTTTAAATTATTAGATGTATTTAAATCTCTCATAGATAGATAAAATCCCTTACCTAAAAGATTATCATCTTTATATAGAGAATATTCTCTTCTACAGTTTTGAGCACATCTACCCCTATTACCTGAACGTAATGTAAGCATTGATGAGAATAAGCATCCACCTGAATAGCTTACACATAATGCCCCATGCATAAATACTTCAATAGGCATATCAACGCTTTCTTTAATTTTCTTTATTTCATCGATAGATGTTTCTCTAGCGATAACACATCTATCTACATTTAATTCTTTAAAAAAGGATACATCATATAAGTCTTTTAAACCTGCTTGAGTTGATATATGAACTTCCATATTTGGGCAATGTTTTAAACAATAATTAATGATTGCATAGTCAGATAGAATTAATCCATCAACACCCATTTCATAAAGAGTTTTGATGTATTTCTTACAATCTTCAAGTTCATTTTCTTTTATCATAGTATTTACTGTGACATATATTTTTTTATTTAATTGGTGTGCCAATATTAAGGCTTTTTGTAACTCCCCTAAGCTAAAGTTTTTAGCATATGCTCTAGCACCAAATTTATCTACAGCAAGGTATACTGCATCGGCACCATTATATATAGCTTGTTGGAAACACTCGAAATCTCCCGCAGGAGCAAGTAATTCTAAACTCATATGTATCACCAATTAAATTATATATTATTTTATAAAAAAAATAAAATAATTTACCCAAAGATGACTTTTTTATCATATAATAAAAGTAGAGATGACGATATTTGCATAAGTGAGGTGTTTATATGATAAAAGTAGAACACTTACAAAAGACTTATAATTTAGATAAAACAAACTCGACACATGCCATTAATGACATATCATTTTCACTTCCAGATAAAGGCATGATTTTTATCGTGGGTAAAAGTGGTTCAGGTAAATCTACATTACTTAACATCTTAGGTGGACTTGATGATTTTGATTCAGGTAGTGTAATAGTAGATGGTAATGATTTAAGTAAAATGAGCCATAGTGATTTTAATAAATATAGAAGTGGTTATGTATCATTTATCTTCCAAGATCATTTCTTAATCGATGATTTAAAGGTTAAAGATAATGTAATGTTAAGCTTAAATATTATTAATCAAAATGATCCTGATTTAGTTAAAGAAACATTAGATAAAGTAGAACTTGGTGAAAAATTAGAATCATTCCCACAAGAACTATCAGGAGGCGAAAGACAAAGAGTTGCTGTAGCTAGAGCAATCATCAAAGAGCCTAAATTAATTCTATGTGATGAGCCTACAGGAAACCTAGATGATAAGACAACTAAACTTGTATTTGATGTCTTAAAAGATCTATCAAATGATAGATTAGTTGTAGTAGTATCACATGATATGGAAAGTGCTAGAATTTATGCAGATAGAATTATAGAATTATTCGGTGGTAAGATTATTAAGGATGAGGCAAAAAACCCTAATTATAGCGGTAATATAGAGTTTGATGAGCACAATATAATAATACCTTGTGATAAGGTTTTAAATAGTGATGATATACTTGTTATTAATAGTAATTTAAGCACAAAATCTTTAATTAAATTAAGTGATAAACAATATAAAGATTATCAAAATTATAATTATAATGAGCGTACTGTTAAGCTTGAAAAGAATAAATTCTATAAGGGTAGAACAAAACATATTTCTAAGATATTTATCAAAAAAAGATTTAATAAGATGCTTATTATTGCATCTATAGTTTCTTTAATTATTGCATGTTTTTCTGTATTCTTATCGTTATTATCATTTGATGGTAATAGAGAAATAATGAATAAGCTTAAGAAAAGTAATTCAGATGAAATCATATTTAGAAATAATTGTTATGTAACAGGTGATGAAGAAACATCACTTAAATATCAAGGAAAACTATATAGTCTTCTTCCTGAAGATTATGAATATTTCTATAACAGTGATTACAAAGGTAATATTTATAAACTATATAATTATGAAGTTGGTTATTCATCAAGTAATGGTATGCGTAATGAAACATACGCAAGACTAGAAGTTAATGTAAATAATTTTTATATTAAAGAATCTTATGGTGTATTATGCTGTGATAAGAAGTATTTAGAAAAGAAATTTAAAACACTAGAAGTTATACAAGGAGATATCAATAACAAAGGTGTAATCATAACTGATTATATGGCAGATAGTTTATTAAAGAATAATCTATATAGGAATAGTTATGATGAATTAGTAGGAAAATATTATGTTAATAATAGTAAATACGACTATGTCTTAATTAGTGCAATTATAAAAACAGATTATAAAGAACACTTCGCTGATATATTAGAAAAATATGAAGCAAGTGATAATAAGAAAGTTGATTTAACAAAGATATTAACATCAGATGAATTCGATTCATTCGCAAAAGAAATAGAAATGAAATATGGGCTTACTTACTGTTTTTCTGATGATTTCTTAACTGATTATATTAATAGTGATTCAATAGGTTATATTCCTATTAGATATTGTCATATGGAATATGAAGGAACTGATTATTATTTATCACAAACATTTAGTTTTTGTAAAACTACTAGATCATTAAATCATGGTGAAGTAATAGGTAATATGAGGTATATCAATCAAATATTTGGAACTAATTATACTAAAGATACTTTAAGTGAATTCCAACCTATGACAGTAAAATTAAAGAAATATTATGATCATACTTTAAAGAAAAGAACAGATATAATTGATGAAGTTGAGTTAACAATAGTATCAATCATTGACGATAATTCGGCACATGATATATTCTGTAGAGAAGATGATTATGAATTATTTAAAAATGTATCAGTTATTAATTATGGTTTAGTGTTTGATAATGTAAGTGATGCAATTAAACTACTTGAAAATAAACCATTTAATAATTTCTATGTAGAAGATAGTAATGTTAAAGCAATCAATCTAATTGCTAAATACGTATTAATATTTAGAAAATTATCTGTATTATTAAGTACTATACTTGCTATTACTGGATTTATCTTCTTAATATTCTATGAAGTAAGTAATATCTCATCAATGAAGAAA
>JAEEGJ010026475.1_pt1 | contig 11748 bp, 10 predicted proteins | sample 8958761 | NCBI WGS metagenome assembly JAEEGJ01 (sample SAMN16246546, study PRJNA631951) | gut metagenome | biome: gut microbiome; feature: rumen; material: RS-attached | host: Bos | place: Iran: Karaj | collected 2018-10
TTTAATCAAGCCTTGCCCCGCATCATCTTTCATATAGACGTTAATTCCGCGTTTGTATCGTTCAGCGCAGTTAAACTCCTTAAGGAGGGCAAGCCGGACATCCGGCTTGTTCCGTCTGTTGTGTCTGGTGATCCCAATGACCGGAGGAGTATTGTGTCGGCGGCGTCTATCCCCGCCAAGAAGCTGGGTATCCGTGTTCCGGAACCGGTTTCCATGGCGCTGCGAAAGTATCCGCAACTAGTAATCGTTAGGGGAGACTGGGAATGGTATAAGCAGTGTTCTGAAGGCTTCATTGCCATCTGCCGGTCTTATTCACCCATTCTGCAGCAGTTCTCCATTGATGAGTGTTTCATTGATATGAGCTTGCGCTGCACGCCTGAGAATGCTATAGCTGTGGCCACTCAGCTGAAGGAACAGATCAAGTCTACCTTGGGCTTCACTGTAAACGTGGGTATCGGCTCCAACAAGCTGCTGGCCAAGATGGCTTCAGACTTTGAGAAGCCGGATAAGGTTCACACACTTTGGGGGAGCGAGGTTCAGACTAAGATGTGGCCGCTGCCTGTGCGGGATTTGCTCTGGGTAGGGAAGAAGACGGAAGAGCGCCTGGTCGCTTATGGCATCAAGACCATCGGACAGCTCGCTGGAATCGGTATGGGCTCTTTGACTCGCCTGGTGGGCCAGAAGTTCGCCTTGCAGCTGCATGAAAACGCAAATGGCCGGGATGATTCACCGGTAGAGACGGAGATTGCGGAGGCAAAGAGCTACAGCGCGGAACGGACATTTCCTAAGGATTTAGTAGACCCCAAGGACATCGACCGGGCGCTGTTCAATGTGGCCTGTATTGTGGCACACAGGATTCGGCGGGATGATTTCCGGGCATCTACGGTGTCCATGTTCGTCAAGTATCGGGACTTCTCTGTGGCGCAAAAGCAGACCACACTGGAGCAGCCTTCCGATGTGACAGCCATCATTCTGAATGCGGCGCGCAGGATGCTCACAGAGGTTTGGGACGGAGTTACGCCCATCCGGCAGGTAGGCCTGGGCGTTGCCAAACTTACACACGAATCGGCAGTACAGATGTCTCTGTTTGAGGACCCCAAGATGGAATACTATCGGGAGTGGGACCGGCAGTTTGATGAGGACCGTGCGCGCTTTGAGGACGCCAAGATGCTGGCCTATGAACGGAAATCGGCTCCTGTTGTAGAAGAAGCTCCTCCCACACCACCCCTTCCCACCGAACCCCCGCCTGAGCGGGCCTCCAGGCGCTATTCCGGAGCAAGTTCGGTCACTCGGAAAGTCCCCAAGGATGATGCGCTGGTCTTTACCTATGACTCTGGAGAGAAGGCCCTGGCCGCCGCCAAGAAAGCCCTTAAGGGCCATCCGTCATACCGGTTCAACCGGGGAACACTTCCGGACGGTTCAGTCTGCTTTGAAGTGGTGGACGGCAACAAAGTTCTGGAACGCCACACTGTAAAATAAGGGCATCCCTCCATGGCGGGGTGCCCTTTCCAGATTGCCTCAAATCCACTGCGAGGTAAAAAGCAATCTGTATCTTCAGGCTCCCACATAAACAAAACCTTTGGGAGCGAGGTACCAATCCCTTGGAAACTATTGTGCCTTGCAGAGTACAACGCCCCAAAGGAGGAAGGTACCTGCTCCCAAAGGGAGAGCAGGTTCTTCACTCCTGAACCGGGGCGTTTATAACGTACTCTGCAAGGACTTTATCGTTTCCGGTTCAAAAAGCTTCGAACGCTTTATATGTCTATCACGGTGGTGATCCATTGCAAAAATAATGAAAATTCCGTTATAAAACACTTTGTTCGCGTTTTTTGCGTAAGAAATATTTGCGACTGCCATAAGCTGTCAGAACTGCGCTATAAATTTGTAACAATAACCTATAATTTGCGTCAGGAAATGGAAAACATGCCTAATCCGTCTGGATGATTCAAGTATAGACCTCTCTAGTGCACTATCCCAAAACTATGTACATAGTCCCATGCCGGCCAGTTAAAATTAACCTTTAATTGTAATGCTATGTCTAAGCAAAACCATTCAAAGGATAGTCAAATCCACTGCAAAGGCAAGACTATCATCCTGCAGCTTGACGCTGCCCGCAAACAGTTGGGAAATCTCCGTCCGAAGGGACTCTCCCACAAACGTCTTATCCATCGAAACCGGGAGCGCATACTCCTTGTGATCGTGGATGTCGCTCAGCTTTTCAGCGAAAGCGAAGAATGGATGGACATCTGCAACTTCCTGAAAGACGCTGGAGTCAAAATCCCCAGAAGCTTTCAGTTGACAATGCAGGATTGGGACGAGTTTAACGACAAGTAGTTCCACTGTTTGACATTATCCCTGGGCCCGGGATTGACGCTCTAAGAAACGAGAGACGGACACCCAAAAGGTATCCGTACTCTCTTCAACTCGCAATGCGATTCTAATATGTCACCGTCATTGTTACAGGTCCGTACCAGTCCATAACGGTAATCTGAAAAGTTTGTGTCGGCATGTCGGCCATGATGGACACATCGCCCAGGCTTTCGGCTGTCCAATCAAAACCGGCCTTCTGGATAATCTGCCCTAAAGGGATAGGGGAGAGCTCTTCTCCTTCGGCGGTCCATCGGTTCAGCAAAAGGGAATTGTCTTTCTGCCTTGGTGCGCGGAATACATAACCACCGTCCGGATTATCATCCAGCGTACAGCTGAATGCACCTTGTACGGGCTCCAGGGTACGTTTATCTGCACCTTTAACGTTGCCCGACACCTCCATAATGATATTTAATCGGCCTTCATCTGCTTCTTTGAACTCAAGGTAGATTCTGGCGAACTGCTTGTTCAAAAAAGGAATGACTTCGGCCTCTTCACATTGAGTATCCACTTGCAGGGCCGTCGCGAAGAGCTCGTCCATCTGCTGGCCAGGTGCTACGGTAAATTTACCTCTGCTGGCCACAAGGTCTACGGTTCCCCTTGGCACTTGCCGGTCTATCTGTTCGCCCATAAGGCCTTCAAAGAGCGTATGGGTGCCAAACCAGGCGCTGACCACTTCATTGGGATAGGAAGCGCGTACCGTGAGCCAGCACGGGCAGTCCGTTCGGTCTTCCTTGACCGAACAGGAAACCAGGACTGCCAGTCCCAGTATTCCTAATGTTACTATCCTTTTCATGGCTCTCATAGTACAAGGTTATCGATGACGGCCACGTTGCCGTGAACTTCCCATTGATTCTCCTTCACCTCCTTGGGCTCGCTGGCGGCGGCACGGCTCACAACGCCGCCCCTGGGCCAAACGTTCGGGTACTCGCTCGGTTCACCCTTCAAGGTGATCGTGTTAATCTTGTACACCATATTGGGCTGCAAATTATGCAGGTACATGGGATAGTAATAGTTGGTGCCGTTGATTTTCACTCCCAGCACCAACTTATGGTAGCGGTCCTGATTGTGTTCTGGATCATATTCAGGCTGGCCGTAGTGGGCATACAGGCAGGTGGGAAGGGTATAGAACACCTTGTTCACCTCAAAAGGGCCCAGAGAGCCTTCATATTCGTCACACAGTTTGCCACTCAGTCTGGGTAAGTACGCATTGTTGTCCCAGGTTTGTTGCGAAACGGGAACAAGCGAAGCTGGAGCATCCAGGCAGATGGTGTTCTTGGGCTGCATGTAGTTGTTGTTATACAGGTAGTCAAAAGCGTCATCCAGCTTGCCTCCAGCGCCCCAGTCTCCGGGGACATACGTGCCGTCCAGTGCTGCGTAAGTAAGGCCCAGGGAGCCCCATTGGTTTTGCCCTAGGAAACAGTTTGCGTTGTAGTAAAGGCTAGACAGATTGCCTAGGCTCTGGCTAGAGGTGCCTTTGGGTCCGAAGAGGTTGTTGGGATTGCCGTCAAAGAACTTGGCGTTACTCTGGCAGATTCTGATGATATCCCAGCTATTGCTGAAGACGATATTGCTCAAGTAGATATTGCGGAACTTATCCGGGTCTCCCCAGAACTGGGCATCCACATAGCCAATCTCAAACTTGGACATGTAGCGCATTAGGTTGACCGAAGCGCTCCTTGAACTTGTGCTGAAATCAACCGTTGCAGTAGCTCCCATAAGCGGCCTGCTTGGGCGGCAGTTGCCGGCACTCCAGGGAATGTACCCCTTGGGATAGCCGTTGACCTCAGAGCCATTGAGAGTGGCAATGTAATCGGAACTGTCCGGATCCAGGTTGGCCATAATTAGGTAGAAACGCTTCTTGTTGCTGGGAAAGCCACGGTCCGTAAACGTCACGTTTGACAGGTCAAGGGCTGTCCCACCATACTCACCAATGGTGCTATGGCCAACAATGGCATTATTCTCATCCCAGGAGAAGATGTCAATCACATCCACTTCGTCATCAACAATATCCGGGGCTAGGCTCTTTGTCTCGTCGAAGCCCTGAACGCTGAATCTGAGCGTGGCTGTGTTTTCACCGTTTCCGGTCTCATACTCCAGGGGCACATGTACGCATCCTGACAGTGCGGCTAGCACAAGCGGGAGCAGGTATCTGATTGTCGGTTTCATAGGCATTCTGTTTAATAAATAGCGGTTCCGGTATCGTCGGTATAGCCCACGTTGATATTGTTGATTTCCGTTTCATCCCAGTCGGCGACAGACATTTCAACTTCAGCGGCCACCTTGATTTCATAGAAGTTGGAATAGGCGCTACCCAGGCTTTTAAGCGTGATTCTGGAAATCTCATAGGCCACGTTGTGCATGGGGCAGTACATCTGGATGGGATAGAAGTACGATTTTCCGTTGATGCTCAGTTCCACTACCAACTTCGGGAATCCGTTCTGGTCATTGGAAGTGGATAGGATGGGATAACTGCCGAAGTTTGTGCAACCCTTCATGGCATACAGACTCTTGTTCACGGTGAGCGTATGAGACAGGGAAGGATTGGTGGAAGAGCAGATCCTGCCTTCTCCGCTCGCTATATTGTACGAATGGACCGTATTGGTGAGCCAGGTATCCGTAGCCGTGATGTTCAGCACTCCGGCAGCGGAATACTTGTTCTTGTTCATCATACTGGTTGTGCTGGAAGTCGTATTTGTACTGGGAATCCAGCAGGAATAAGACGTATTATCTTCAACACGATAGCCAATCCTCACTGTCTCTAGGCCCCCAAAGAACGGCTTGTCTTCGGTTGTCGTCATTTGCGGTCCGAAAATAGCGCTGCCAATGGTATCCTGCCTGAGATAACTCAGATAATCACCTCCCATCATGATGACGTTGGCTGTATTGATCAAGGCAACGTTCTTCACAAAGACATCTTTGGACATCAGCGAAGAGTCGTCAAAATCGGCCACGATTTCTCCCACATCCACGCGGTAGAAAAAGCGCTCCAGAGATACTTCCACGGTCTGATTCTGACTGTAGATGACATATGCGGTGCCACCCATGGGAATGCCGCCCGTGCCGTCATACAGGTCCATGGTACGAAGCCTCAAGTTATAAAACTGATTGCCTCTTGTATTGGCCAGCTTCTCTGCAACAGCCTCCGGTAGGTTGGCGTAAAGCAGGTAAGCCCTACGTGAGTTGGTGGGATTGTACAGATTGAACTCGCCGGCTGTCAGTTGGGCGTCGGTCAGGACGATGTGGTTGGGAAGGATATCCCAATAGCCTTGGCTTCCGCAGTCGAATTCATACACGTCAATACGGTCCACAGCGTCTTCGTCAAGCGCGCCTATAGCCAGTGCTTTGGTCTTATGCTGGCCTTTCACGCTCAGCTTGATTGTCGCGGTCCGCATCTCAGCGTCTGAACCGACCTCAATCACACTGGGCTCGTCAATTCCTTTGTTGCATCCGGCCAGCATCCCGCAGGCCAGGGCAAAGTATAATAGTTTCTTTATCATGGCATTAATTGTAGATTCCAGTTTGAGTTTCGTCCGTGAATCCCGCATTGATGTTGTTGAAGGTAACCTCGGTCCAGTCCTGTACGGTAATGTCCATCTCTAAGGCAATCTTCTTCTCATAGAAGTTGGAGTAGTCGCTGCCGGCACTCTTGATGGTAATCTGGTCAATACTGTACACGGTATTGGGCTGGGGGTAATACATCTGGATGGGATAATAGTAAGACACCCCGTCTACAGATAGCTCCACGACCAGTTTGGGATAACTGTTCTGGTTGTCATAGATACAGAGCAAAGGATACTGGCCGGCACTACAACAGCCCATCCAGGCGTAGAAGCTTTTGTTTACGGCAAGCGTATGGGACTGACTTGGGTTAGTGGACGAGCAAACTCTACCTTCACCCGAATCGTTGTTATAACTCTGGACCGTAGCCGTAAGTAAAGCCCCGGTTACATCGATGTTCAAAACACGCTGCTGCTTCCTGTAGTTCACGTTGGCAAGCGTCGGGGCATTGGTTGTATTTGTGAGACTGCCTCCAGGAAGGAAACAACTTACAGTGCTGGAATAGTAACTGTTCTCAAAACCGGCATAACCCGCATTCAGATTGCCAAAGATGGGTGTTTCATTCGAGATGTTCAGTGTGCCTCCAAAGATCGGTGTAAGGTTATCCGTAGCGAAATAGCTAAATGAATTGAACTTAGCTAAGTAGCCGGTGTTAGAAACATTAGCAAGCAGAATGTTTTTCACAAAGACATCCTTGCTCATCCAGGATTCATCGTCGAAATTCACTACAATATCGCCTACATCCACCCGGTACATATAGCGATACAAGTCAACGCTTACTTCCTGGTCGGAATAATACCCGACGTACTTAAAACCAACCATGGGAAAATAAGTTCCGTCAAATACATCTTCCCAACGGAAACGCTGGCGCTGCAGATTGTACAGGCTCATCGCCTCGATTTTGGCATGTAAGGCTGTTGGCAGGTTTGCAAATATAAGATATCCCCGGGCAGCTCCGTAGGGACATTTTAACTGGAAGCTTTTTGCGGCCAGTTCTTCTGCCGTCAGCGTATAATGGAGAGTCACAACTTCGCTCCCGTCATACTCAAAGATATCAATCCGGTTGACAGCGGAGTCGTTGTTACTGCCAGTAGTAACCGCCTTTGTAGTGGGCAGGTTATTCAGTGAAAAGGTCACGGTGCACAGCTTGCCGTCATTACCGGCAATCTTTCCGGCAGCACCGGGCGCCTCCTTGTTACAGGAGACCCCGGCCGCCAGAAAAGCGAGACAAGCCACTGTGCACAGTAGTTTACTTGTTCTCATGGGTTTAGGAATTAGGGATTAATAAGTAGGATCGGCTACAGGAACAACGGTCCAGTTCTTCACGTTGAGCTCGAAGTTGACATCCTGAAGGTAGTTCTTGGGGTCGGAGGAGCCAATGCGGGTAAGAGTAATCTCGTCAATCTCGTAACTCTTGTTTCGCTCCAGGACGGGCAGGGGGATGTTGTAGTACTTGGTAGTGTCATCAATGAGCACCTGAATAATCAGATGGGTATGACGGGCGTTCCAAGTGGATGCGGCGGAATCGGCTACTGTCGGGTTCGGGAAAGCGTAGAAAGTGTGTACAGTGCTGTAAGTCGTATGGTCCGCCAGCGTCACCTGGCTGAACAAACCGCCCAGGGCTGTGGCATCCGGTTCGGTGCTGTACACGCAACCGCGGAACTCGAAATCGGCGGAGGCGGTGGGCACATAAGTGCCGCCTAAGTTGTTCTTGATGGCTGCATCTCCCAGATAGATACCGCAGATTTTCATTGTCTTGGCACCTTCACTGGGCACTGTGAATTCACGGAAAATACTCTTGACCACGATACGGCTGGCAAGCCTGGTCACTTCAATCTCCACGGCATCGCTTTCCGGAAGGCTGACTGGCTCATAGCCCACCATGGCGAAATTGTTCAGGGTTGTCACATCCATGGTACAGACAGTGGCCAGCAGGTCACTCGGAGTGTTGATGGCACTCACGTCGGGACCGTTTACCACGGCGTACACCACGCGGTCACCGTCACCGCACTGAATGGTGATTTCGTCGGTGTTGCTGGCGCTTCCGTACGTGTCCTTGACGTTGTCGCGGAAGGCGATAACTTGAAGGGTATTTACCTTCACCTCGTCATCGGGGTCAATGCCCGTGGCCTTGGTCTCGGGTGCATTGCCCTTGATCTTGATGGTAAGCGGGTGGTATTCCTGCTCTGCCGGATTGGGAACCTCATTGATCTGAGTGTCCATGTTCTTGTTGCACGCCACGGTGCAGAGTGTTGCGGCCACGGCCGCGAGAAAAGCAATTCTTTTCATTGTTTGAAAGTGTTAAAAGTTAATGGATTGATTGTTAGAAAGGTTGAACCTTTGTACGATTTCAGAGATTTCGGGGTCCAGATTGCCCCGGTGCCAGAAGGCGGGCTTCAGTTCGCAGGCCTTCAGGAAGGCTGACTTTGCCTGTTCTTCCCGGTCTGTACGGCAATAGACCACTGCCTTTAGGTAAAGGACGTTTTCCGTCTCCGGAAGTGCCTCAAGAATGAGTCTTGCCGTCCCGTTGTATTCCAGCTCCATATACGCCAAGGCCGTGTTGATGTCCTTGTAGTCCTTCAGCCAGGTGATGGCCCGCTTATAGTCACGGTTCAGAAGGGCCTCGATACCGTCCTGATACTTCGCGTCATGCGGATTCAGGCTCTTGTCCACAAAGGCGGTCAGGCTGCTGATGTAGTAAGTGAGTGAATCGGATGCGGGTATCTTGTAGATGACCTTGTCCTGCTCATAGATTTCACCGGCCACCTTGACGCTGGCCTTCTTCATGCCCTGCTTGGCCGGAATCGTCTCCACGTAGGTGTAGAGCAGGTCTCTGTCACCCTGCACCACGGTATCCAGCCGGATGCCCTCCTGAACGATCGGCACGGGAACGTACTTTCGGTACATAGCCTCGCTTCGTGCCGCCCGACGGGCATTACGGCGCTTGGACATCTTCCGCGTATAATGGTCAATTGCGTCCTGTTCGGTGACTCCGTAGGCACTTGAAAACTTGGCTTCGCTCACAATGGTGCTGTCCCTCTTGAAGGCATATAGGTCCGGGATATTCCGCTGGATAAACAGCTCCAGCTTCTTCAGGTCAATGAAGTGCGTACTGTCCTGGATAATGCTGTCCAGAAAGCGGTTGTAGCGCTCGTAGCCTTTCAGCTGGCTTTCCCGGTACTTGGCGCCCGTCACGTATACAGGCTCCAGTTCCTGGCTGTTCAGGGTGGGGTAGAACCTTAGCTGCCACTGTTCATCCTGCATCTCCTTCGGTACGCGAATTTCAAAGATGATGTTGACCTTGCCGCCGCGTTCCGCCACATTGCGGAAGCGGGCCGTCACCACAGAGGCCACAATCCTGTCCCTGGCCACCATCTCACCGTTCTCATCGGCCTCTGCCTTCATCAGCGTTACGGTCTTTCCCTTATCGTCCTTGAGGGTGATTTCGCCATTCTGCTCATCTGTATTGCCATTCTGAGTGGAGCGAAGAATCTCTTCCGGCATCTCCACCAGCCCGATGCTGGCACGCATCTCCTGTTCCTGCACCGTCTGGATCTTGCTAGGACCGGCGCAACTCTGGGCGAGTGTTATTATCAGAAGGATGACCAGAATGGGAACAAGTATCAGCAGGCAGGAAAAACAGCCTATGTAGGAGATTTGTTTCCGCTGCTCGTAGGTCATTTCATCGTCGCGCATGCCTACGCCACGGGCCCTTCTCCGGGCCTCATCACGCTCCAGCGCTTCCTTATACCATTGAATCAGTTTCTTCATCTTAAAAATGCATTTTTACACTGGCATTCAGGCCCCAGTCGGCCAGCATCGGGTCATTCCTGCGGGGATTTCCCTTATCCAGCGACGCTTTTGCCAGCTTGTCGAATTCCTGCTGGATTCCTTCCAGCGTCTTAGGATGGAGCCTGGGGTCACGGAACCACTTCTCATGGCCATTCAGGTCAAACATACCCAACTTGGGCTCCTGGCCCCGGGTTGCATAATCCTGACCCTGGTAGGCGAAGTGGGGCATGCCCTGCAAGTCACCCAGATACCGGAAGTTCTGAATCACATCGTAACCGTGCATCGGAGAATCCAAGACATGCCCGGTAGAGTTCACCAGCGACATGCTTCCATCATTGTATTTCACGCTGAAAAAGCCCTCACACGCTGGATTTACAGATTCCACCAGACTGTCCTTTTTCAGATTCTCGATGCCGGGGTGCTTGAGATTGAAGATATCTTCCCGCATGGCGGCCCGCGTCTGGGCAGCCACAATCAGTTCTCGTTCAAAATGCTCGTCCCTGATGTCCTTAACGTTGACAGCCTCGCCATTGTGTTTCAGTACCAACAGAGCCTTGGAACCCTTGATATCAAGCAGCCGCATACCGCGGATATCATAGTGACCGGGAATCGGCCGGGCAAAGTCCATAGCCTTACTGGCCTTATCCTTCGCGTCAACCGGCTGGCCATACTCTTTAACCAGCTTGGACAGCTGCTCATAATGGTCTTTTCTCATAACGGCAAGTTGTATTGAGTTCCTTCGTTCCATCCTTCCACACCCGCATCAAAACTGATGGGTTCGTGACTGAGCATAATTACAGGCTCAACGCCTTCCTGCTGCATGGCCCCCTCAATTTTGAAGTTCCACCATAGGGGCTCATCGCGGTGGTTGTCATCAATCAAATCATCAATGATGATGAAGGGGTTGTTCAGAGAAATGATATAGTTCAGTTTAGCCTCGTGGGGTGAGAACCAGGCCTTATTGCTGCCTTCTCCCACATACATGGCATAGATCTCCTTTTGGATGGCCTCAGTATCGGCAAGAACAACCGGTTGCTGGTCTTCTTTATAAGCGAAATCGACACTCCCGTTGAAAACAGGTATCTCTTTAGTAACGATATTATTGACATCGTTCCAGGGCCATCCTCTGATGACTCCGGCCATATACACCTGGCCCGTCAGCTTGGGGTAACTGTGCTCGGCAATGGAGATACCGGCCTCGGCCATCAGTGGGTCATATTCGGCCGTCATCGTGACGTGCCCGAAGGCATAAATCAGGTAGTAATACTCAAACTCATTCTCCAGGGCATCTTTCACTATGAGCTTCAGGAAATCCCGCCCCGGTTTCTTCGTCTTGAACAGCCAGCTCTGGGCGCCCGTACGCTCCACGATGAAGGTTTCCGTATCCAGGCTCTTCAAGCTGTAAGTGGCCCTTTCGCTGTCACTGGACACTGTCAGCAGCAGTTCCTGGCTGTCAGCAATGGTCGTGGGCGTATCCTCGGCCAGTTCCCGTTTCTTGTTCAGGTCTGTATTGAGGGCCATCTGCAGCGTCACCACCGGACGCCGGGGCTTCACACGGTTATCCTGCAGCGTGAACTCGGCCGTCTCCGTCCGTTCAACCACCCAGTCGCCATGCTGCCCGGGAATCTCCCCGTGCCCGGTCGCACTGGCCGTCACAATCAGCTTGCCCTCACCGGCTGCCGTCACCTTGAACTGGTTGGGCACCTCGCCCTGCGCCAGGGCCACAATCTCCGGATTAGAAAACTTCAGACTGAAATCCGTGCAAGTCGCCGTCTTCGGGTAGGGGACTATCGTGAAAAGACGTTCCTCACCATACTCCCACTTCTGGCTCTCATTGCTCACATCCAGCGTAATCCTCTCCAGTGCGCTATTGTCCTTCACCAGCAGCTCCGTAGGGTCGCATGAGTTTAGGGCTAGCGCCGCCGCGACGATTGTCGCAGCCATAAGTATCTGTCTCATATGATTTTAGCTTATTCCGTCATGCCCGACCTAATCGGGCATCTTTTAGAAGATATAAACGAGTGAAAG
>JAEEGJ010026476.1_pt1 | contig 11747 bp, 8 predicted proteins | sample 8958761 | NCBI WGS metagenome assembly JAEEGJ01 (sample SAMN16246546, study PRJNA631951) | gut metagenome | biome: gut microbiome; feature: rumen; material: RS-attached | host: Bos | place: Iran: Karaj | collected 2018-10
TACAACCCCGGCTCCTCCCCTTCCGGTGACATGCGCTTCGTGATGGCCCTCGGCTGCATCCGCATGCGCCTCACCCCCGTCCAGGCCCTGAACGCCGTCACCCTGAACAGCGCCTACGCGATGGGCCTTTCCGACATCACCGGCTCCATCACCCCCGGCAAACGCGCCGACCTCCTCCTCACCCGCCCCGGCTGGACCCTGACCAAACTCCCCTACCTCTACCAGACCCCCTTCCTCCGGAAGGTCTTCCTGGGAGGTCGAGCGCTGGAATAGCCTCCCCCCGAGGATGGTGTTGCAATAACCGCATTCCTCGAAGCAAAACGCGACATACCCCATCTTCCAAGGTGGGGTATGTTGAGTTTATGCGCATACAACGCCGTTTTAGCAACCTCAAATTCGGGAACCACAAGCAACCGTCCATCACAGCATACATTTCCAACTTTTTGCATATCTTTGTGTTGTACGATTATTCAAAGAATTATCCTGCCCATGAAAAGAATCCTACTGCTCGTTATCAGTTTCTTTCCGATCCTGAACACATTTGGGCAGGAGCCTTCGCCACCTACTCAGGAATGGTGCAAGTGGGCATTTGGGCAGCTTCCTGACCAGAAATCACTCTCTGAAGTGGATTCAACGGTATTTTCATCTGATTTTTATTGTTTATTAAAGGAGATAGACCGGCTTGATGAATGGTTTTTTGAGACTTACGAATGCAAGCCTCCCGGAGCAGGTTGCACGAATTACTGGTACAGTGATATGGAAAGCGATATGGAAAACTACCGTCTGGATGGAGATCGAGCGAAGGTTTATTTCGGTTTCTCCCCGAAGTCTCCACGGGAGGGTGAAGTGCTCGTCACCATCGATCACCCGGACTACTTGAATTATGACGGTACCCGTGTTTCCAAATACAGGATGTCTGTCAAATACGAAAATGCAGCCTGGCGTATCCATGACTGGAACGGAAAATGGGTTGATATTGCATTTGCCTTCCTGGAGTATCAAAATATCGAAAGCGGGAACGTGACAATCGACAATCGCGCCCAGGCAATTATCAATCAATACATTGAGAACGTCGAATTGCCGGATTGGTATAGAACCCTAAGGGATTCTCTGACCCAAGAATGATGGATAAACACATTAGTATCAGGGTGTTCACCCTTTCCATGGCGGTCATTTTGGCTGCTGCTGCGTGCTCCTCGAACAACGTCAGATACAGTGTAACCGGAGTTGATGCTCCTGCGGATGGGGCGGTCGTGTATTTGGTGGACGAACTGACAACCATATCCATTGACAGCGCCATCGTCTCTGGAGGGACTTACAAGATGGAGGGGAAGGCGGCAAAAGATGCCTTCCTGACGGTCAATACGGACGGATACGGCTGGTCCTTCCTATTCTTCAACGACGGCGAACCCGTTATCATGAATTATGCGGACAGCACCGTAAATGGGTCTGCTCTCAACATTGAATTGACGGAATGCGTCAAGGCCGACAAGGCTGCTTACGCGGAGTATCTGGCATTAATCGACAGTATCGATGAAGCTTTCGATGCCCTTCCGGAAGAAGAGCAGGACGCAGGAGTTGAGGATTACAATGCCCAGGTAAAAAGTGCTGGTGACAGGTATGACGAATCTTTTTTCAAGATAATCGAGAAGAATGAAGACAACATCGTTCCCGTCGCCTTCATGGAAACCTATCGAATCAAAGTCGGTCCGGACAGATTCAACGAGATTATTGATTCCGATGCACCTTATGCCAGGCATCCCTATGCCCTTGAAATCAAGCGCAGATATGAAGTGATGGAGGCTGAATCCAAGGCCAGGGAAAAAGAAATCGAAGAGCGCAAGCAGGCCGTCATCGGCCAGAAGTTTCTGGACCTCGAAGAAGCCGCCCCTGATGGCAACTTGCACAAACTGAGCGAATATGTGGGCCAAGGCCGTTGGGTCCTCGTCGATTTCTGGGCATCCTGGTGTGGCCCGTGCAAAAAGGAGATGCCCAACGTGGTCGCCGCCTATAAGAAATATCACGATAAAGGTTTCGATGTCGTAGGTCTGTCCTTCGACGATGAAAAAGACGAGTGGGTGAAGGCTATCGATCGATGGAATATGCCCTGGATTCACTTCTCAGACCTCAAATTCATCAACTCTGTCGCGGGCAAAGTGTACGCCGTCAATTCCATCCCGGACAACCTCCTGATCGACCCGCAGGGCACAATCGTCGCCCGTGGCCTCTTTGGGGAAGACCTTGAAACCAAACTTGCCGATATCTTCCCATCAGACTAATTCTATTTGCCGGCAACCTTGTCGTGGCGTGCCTCCCGATCCTGTTTTATTTCCTCGGTTCCAAGATCCCAAAGAAAGACGGCGATTCTGCCAAGAAGTAGACGCGGCTGTAATCCGAAGTGCTCGTACAGGTCCATGGCGGGACCGGTACGAGCATTTAGAAACTTCGGGGAGACCAGTATCTAAAGCACCAGCGTATTGATCGACCCGGCCGGAAGAGTAACCACGCGGGGCCGGCCCGGGAGGCCTTCCACAGAGACGGTCTGCGGGGCGTCGGACTGGTTCGCGAGGAGCAGGACCGTGCGGCCGTCGGGGTTCAGGAAGCCCAGGGCGTCGGAGTAGGTGCCGCCCAAGGTGAGGACGCGGGCGCCGGGCTGGACGTAGTGGCTGGCGTGCTTAAGGACATAATACTCAGGCGAGTAGCGATAATTCCCCTTCTCTTTGTCCACGACCACCAACGAGTTCTGACGCCACATCCAGGTGCTGATGCCACCATCCAGCAGCGAAGTATTCCAGTAGAAATAACTCTGGACACCGTTGCAGAAGTAGTGCTTCATCAGGTCCCAACTGTGCATCGCGCCTCGCCAGTCGTTGCGGCCGTCGCCGCACTCCTGCTCGGTCTGGTAGCACGGGAGCGAAGGATGCCGGCGGTGCAGTTCCGGCAGCGCGTCCTTTCCGGCCCACTGGAAACCCATGCCCTTGATCGATGGCCCCACTTCCGGGTCGGTGAGGATACGGTCCCAAAGGTCGGGATTCGCCCGTTCCATCGTCCCCAGGTACACATCGACATGGCGGGAAGCCATCTCCGGCTCCAGGTACTTCAAGAACGCGATCAAGCCTTCCGGAGTCCATGTGCAGGAAGGGAATACCTGGTCCGAGTTGGGCTCGTTCTGCGGCATCACCATGAAAATATCGATGCCTTCGGCCTTATAGGCGTCGATGAACTGGCCGAAATACTGCGCATAGGCCTGCAGGTAAGCCGGTTCCAGGATGAACGCATCCACCCCTTCCGGGACTTGCTTGTCCACAGGAAGCCCGTTGAACGGGGCCGAGCGGGAGGCATAGTGGCCGCTCACCTTCATCCACGTCGGCGGGCACCAGGGCGAGGCCCAGATGCGCAGCGCGGGATTCACGGCCTTCGCCGCCCGGATGAACGGGATCAGCATCTGCCGGTCGCGGTCGATGGAGAAGTGCTTCAGCGCGAAATCCCCGTCCACATCGTCATAGGAATAGAAATCCACGCTGAAATCATTGGCCCCGACCGGCATCCGGGCCATCGTCAGGTTCATTCCTGCGGGCGTGAACAGATCCTCAAGGATCGCCGCCCGGTCCGCCTCGGAAAGTTCTGAAAGCGAAGTCCATCCCAACTCGTTGAAGCAGGTGCCGAACCCCTCGACCGCCTGATTCACGGCCTGGAGGTCCACGACGACGGAAGCCTCCGCCGGCGCTTCCGCCGCGACCGCTGCCATCACCTGCCAAGGATTCTCAAAGGTGGTCGATACCCATTCCACCTTTGCGGCGCGCTGGCAGGAAACAAGCGCGAGCAGCGCGAGAAATAAAACCCAATTCCTCATAATCAATGCTTGTATAGGTCCATTCCATGGACCGGTACGGTCAAAAGCATCCCAAAAACGCTTATACAGGTCCAAACAGTGGACCTGTACAAGCACTATTTCAGTGTAAAGGTCTTCGTTTTACCCTTGTACGTACACCGGACGACGCGGGCGTCCTGGTCGATGGCGACCGTCACGCTCTTGGGCGCCTTGACTGCGATCGGGCCGGTGACACCTTCCGGCACCGCCACCTCATAGCACGTATTGTCCGTCAATCCGTTCTCATCCGTCGTCCAGACCGGGTGGGCCGGCATTTCCAGGGCTTTTCCGCCGACGGTAACGGTCACGGCCGGAGGCTTGGGGAAGGTCATCTTCTGTCCCTTCTTGGTGAAGCCGAAGCCCATGATGTCGCACAGGGGATCCCCGGAAGGGCTTTCAGCGACAAGGAACAGGGCGTGCTTGCCGGTCAGACCGTCAACGGCATCACCCAAAGAGATGGAATACCGCTTGACATCAGCGGAAGCGCCGGCGGGAATATCTACTTCCCCGACCTTCCTGCCGTTCCACGCGCCACCTTCCCAGGGTCCGTCGATCCAGACACTCACTTTAAACGCCTCAGCCGTCCGGGCAGCCAGGAACAGGTTGAAGACCGTCTTGTTGCCGGGACGGACGCCCTCGAACGCCGGCAGACCGGGCGCACCCTCGGGCAATCCCCCGAAGCCGATGTACTTATACCCCAGGATGTCCCCGGACTTCACCCCGGCAATGTCCATCCGGTTGTCCCAGACATCCCAGTTATCCTGGATCGAATCCGGATTGGACAGATAACAGGCATAACCGGCTGAATAGTAGCGGTATGGCGGCAGGCCGTACATGAAGAAGCCTTCGGAAGTAACCTCGGCGCCCTTGTACTCGCTACCATTTGCGGCCTCCACCGTAAAGGCACCCTTAAACGGGTCGTAAGCAGTAATCCGCACCACGCCGCCTTCGGAAACTGGCTTCTCGTCGGCCTGGACGGCCACCGGAGCGACCATGGACTGGCGTGCAAAGCCGAAGCCGCGCGGGGCGCGGTGATAGAAGACGTACCACTGCCCATTGATTTCCGCCAGCGAGCCGTGGGTGTTGTTGTCGCCGAAATGCGTCTCCAGGGAAGAACCGTCCCGGGAAAGGACCGGACCACGGGCATCGACCAGGACGCCGCCGCTCTTCCACGGACCGCGCGGGGAATCGGCATAGGCATACCGGAGCGTCGCATTACTCTGCGTCAAACCGTATTCCTGCCCGGAGAAACCGCTGTACAGGTAAATGTATTTATTTCCGACCTTCCGGAACGAGGAAGCCTCATAGAACTGGAAGTCATCCCAATCCTCCCCTTCCGCCACGGCCGGAAAGTCGATAAACTCGCCCTCCCGGATGCCGGCCCACTGGACGTGCTGCTTCATGTCATCCGCCACGGCCTGTCCTTTCGGGAGATTCGCCAGATAAGACGTAATCATGGACGGAACCCAATACGGATAGTCCGGCTTCCCGTAGCGGGGAGAATACATCGTGTTCTGGTCGAGTTCCGTCGCACTGGCCCGCTGGATGCCCCAGGCACCATAGGCCCGGAATCCCACCGCATAATCCGGATCGTCCGGGTCATCGACCTGTTCGATGAGGACGCCCGGATCGAAGCCCATCGTACTGCCGGGCAGCAACCGCCCTTCCTGCACGTTCAGCACCGTGAACGGGCCGTCGGGCCGGTCGCCCACGCACACCATCGGCGTATGCATCAAGGCATGCGGGTACAGGTAATACTTGCGGGTCCCGTCGTCGCGGCGGTTCACCTCGACGAGGTCCGGCGCATACATCGTGCTCCAGCGCCCGTACTGGCTATAGGTGAACACGGGGCCCTCATCCCGCCAGTCGGCCAGGTTCTCCACCGGAGCGGACCACTGCCGGTCGTCCTGTCCGCAGTAACTCTCCACCCGGGTGTCGTGCGAGCCGGTGACATAGACACGGTAATGGCCGGGATGGTCGGGATCCTCGAACACGCGGGGTTCCCCGTCCGGAACATGCTCCCACAGCGGGAGATAGGGATTGCCGATGAAATCCAATGCCTCAGGTGTGGTTCTTCCACAGGAAAAAGCCGCCAGGCAGATGGCGGCTAACATCACACGGGTCTTCATCGCCTAAAAGCGATAGGAGAGGCACTGCAGCGCGGCGTCGGCAGAGCAGCCGCCGACGAGTAGTTCGTAGTTGCCACGGACGGGAACCATGTCCTGTGCCTTCTCATCCCACCAGAGGAAGGTTTCCTTGTCCAGCGGAATGGTGACTTCCACGGTCTTGCCGGCGGGGACATTCACCCGCTTGAAGCCGCGGAGGGTCTTGATGGGGCCGGCGGTGTCGTCCGGCTTGCGGACGTACAACTGGACGACCTCGGCACCGTCCCGATCGCCCGTGTTGGTGACGGGGACGACGACCTTCTTGCCTTTCACCTTGGCCTCGCCATAGGCGAAGGTGGTGTAACTGAGGCCGTAGCCGAACGGATAGAGCGGCTCGCCCCGGAAATAGCGGTAGGTATGACCCTCCATGTTGTAGTCCTCCACCTCGGGGAGTTGGTCCACGTTCTTGTAATAGGTCACCGGCAGTTTGCCGGAAGGGTTCACATCTCCGAAGAGGATGTCGGCGATGGCCGTGCCGCCTTCCTGGCCAGGATACCAGGCCTGCAGGATGGCGTCACAGGTCTCCGTCTCGGGGACAAGACCCAGGGCGCAGCCGGAGAAGGTAACCAGGACGACCTTCTTTCCGGACTCGTGGAGCGCCTTCAGCAGACGGCGCTGCACGGCGGGCAGTTCCAGGTCCGTGCGGTCGCCGCCGGAGAAACCGGGCACGTGCACCGGCATCTCCTCGCCCTCGAGGCGCGGGGAAATACCACCGGCGAAGACGACTACGTCGACACCTTCCAACTGCTTCAGGACGGCCTCCACATCCAGGGCGGGAAGGAAACTCATCTGGTTCTTCTGCTCACGGGCGATATAGTTCCTGATATCCTCGATGCCGACGGCATACTGCTTGGCGAGTTCCTCCAGTTCCTTCTCGTTCATGTTCATGGCAGCGGCGAAGCGGCCGCGCGGATCCGGCTTGTACTCGGCGTCCAGGATGCCGCAGGCGCGGAAGGACACCAGGCCGGGAAGGCGCTTCTGCATCGCATCGAGCAAGGTCACCGTACTCTTCGGAACCGCATTGTAGTTACCCCACAGCATCTCCACATCGTCGGCATTCGGGCCGATGAGGGCGATCTTCTGGCCGGGATTCAGCGGCAGGATACCGTTGTTTTGGAGCAGGACCATGGACTCATGGGCCATGTCCAGCGACAGGGCGCGGTGCTCGGGACCTTCCACGATGGCGGGATCCAGGTTGTCCCACGGGGACTCACCGTCCATTTCGCCCAACTTGAAGCGCTGGGTCAGGATGCGGAGGACGTTGCGGTCCAGGTCGGCTTCGTCCAGCAGGCCGCTCTCCACGGCCTCGGGAATCTTCCGGAAGGTGGAACCGCATTCCACGTCCAGGCCGTTCTTCACGGCCATCGCGGAGGCCTGCACGTCGGTATCCACGATTTCGTGCTGGCCTTTCGTATAGAAGTTCGGGATGGCCCAGCAGTCGGAGACCACCATGCCGTCGTAGCCCCATTCCCCGCGGAGAATGTCCTGCACCAGATACTTGGAAGCGGCGCAGGGATCGCCCCGGAAACGGTTGTAGGCCGTCATCACCTCCTGGACATGGGCCTTCGTAACCAGGTCCTTGAAGGCGGGGAGATAGGTTTCCCGCAGGTCCCGCTCCGAGACCTGGGCGTCAAAGCGGTGACGGTTGCTCTCCAGGCCGGAATGGACCGCATAGTGCTTGGCGCAGGCGTGCGTCTTGCGGATGGGCGAATCGTCCGGACCCTGCAGGCCGCGGACCACCGCCATGCCCAACTGGCCGGTCAGGTACGGGTCCTCGCCGTAGGTCTCCATGCCGCGTCCCCAGCGCGGGTCGCGGAAGATGTTGATGTTCGGGGTCCAGAAGGTAAGTCCCTGATACTGTTTCACGTCCCCGGATTCGACGGCCTGGCGGTTCTTCACGCGGGCCTCGTCGGAAGCGGCCGTGAACACGACCTCGATCTTCTCCGTGTCGAAGGAGGAGGCCATGCCGATCGGCTGCGGGAACACGGTGGCGGAACCGTTGCGCGCCACCCCGTGCAAGGCCTCGCTCCACCAGTTGTAGCGCTTGATGCCCAGGCGCTCGATGGGATCGGAGTTATGCATCGTGAGGACAGCCTTCTCCTCGAGGGTGAGTTGGGAAAGCAGGTCCCGGGCCCGGACTTCGGGCGGAAGGGTCCTGTCCTTCCAGGAGATTTCTTTCTTGGACGTACACGCCGCGACAGACACGAGGGCGCACAGCAGCAGAGCCAGTTTTTTCATCGTATTCAGTGTTTTAAGATACAGTCGGTGCAGATATGGACAAAGATACGAAAGAAATCCAACTTTCGCATCTTTTTCGCAGACGGCGGCGCACGAACGCCTTGTCAGACAGAGAGATTCTTCAGATACTCGTCAAAGGCGGCGCGGTAGGCGTCCGAAACATGAAGCAGGGCGCCGCCCACCTTGACGTCGCCGGACGGCGTGACGCTCGAAACCTTGGAAAGGTTCACGATGTGTGACCGATGGATACGCATGAAAGACTGCTGGGGAAGCAGTTCCTCCGCCGCCTTCATCGTGAGATGCGTCACAAGCGGTTCCCGGACCGATGCGAGGCGGAACATCACATAGTCCTTCATCCCCTCCACATACAGGATATCCGCGAGTTCCACCTTGCGGAGGGCGCCATCGGCCTTGATGAAGACCGATGTTTTCTCCGCCGCAGGCGCCGGGGCCTGGGCCTGGACCGCCGCCTCCTTGAGCGAGAACCACTCGCGTGCCTTCTCAGCCGCCTCCAGGAATTTCTGGTAACGGATGGGCTTCAGGAGGAAGTCCAACGCGCTCACTTCGTAACTCTCGAAGGCATACTGCTTGAAGGCCGTCGTGAAGATGATGCGGGTGTCCGCCGGGACCATCCGGGAGAGTTCCATCCCGCTCAGGTCCGGCATCTGGATGTCCAGGAACACCAACTGGGGTGCCTTGGCCCGGATGTCGGAGAGAGCCTGGACCGGGTCCGTATAGGAGGCGACCAGTTCCAGGAAAGGCGTGCGGGCGATGAAATTCTCCAGCATCCTGACGGCGAGGGGCTCGTCGTCCACGACGAAGCAGCGGAGCGGACTCATAGGGCTTTCAGGGTGACTTTCACGTGATAGGTGCCGTCGGCAGTGTCCTGCTCATAGGTGTACCGGCCCGGGTACAGGAGTTCCAGCCGGCGCTTCATGTTCTCGAGGCCGATGCCGGAACCGATCTGGTCGGTCCCCTGCTTCTCGAACAGGGAGTTGTCGCACACGAATACGAGGTCGTCCCCTTCCATGTTCATCGACACGCGGACGAAGGATTCGTGCCGGGCGTTCACTCCGTGCTTGAAGGCATTCTCGATCAGGGAGATGAACAGCAGCGGCGCCACCTCCACCGGGCGGGAAGGGGCCTCGAGATGCTTCTCCACCGTCGTCAGTTCGTTGCAGCGGAGGGCCATCAGGTCGATGTAATTGTCCATGAACTCGATCTCCGACGCCAACTGCACCTTCTCCGACTCGCTGTCGTACAGGGCGTACCGGAGCAGGTCGCTGAGTTGGCCGATGCTCTCCTGCGCCTTGTCGGGATCGATCTGCGTCAGGGAAGAGATGTTGTTCAGGGTATTGAACAGGAAGTGCGGGTTGAGTTGATGCTTGAGCCAGGTCAGTTCGGCCTCGACCGTCTTGCGGCGCTCTTCCTCGAACTGCATCTCCCGGTCGTTCATCCGCATCACGTGGCGAAGTCCCACCGCGAGCAGGATCATCAGGACCTGGATAAAGACACTGGCGATGACAGCTCCCAGGAAGAAAGCCCAGATGTTCCGCATTCCGATCTGGCTCACCACCTCTTCGGGGATATCCCTGGGGCCGTGAGGAAGGAAATGGAACAGGTGATAGCCCAGCAGGAGCACGATGTTGCAGATATAGAACCACTTGACCATCTCCTTCTTCCCGAACAGGAACTTCGGGACGAACAAGTAATAGTTCAGACCGTACAGGATGAACAACGGAAGCACCATCCGCGCGGTGTGGCGGAACACGAACAGCGCCTGCTGCGTATGGCCGGTCATCGTCCAGGTGACGAGGGCCGGAACGAGAAAAACACCAGCCCAGATGACGATCTGGGTGGTGTTCAGGATGAGATTTCTGCGTCTGAGGTTTTGCATGATGCAAATATACTAAATTATTGCATCATAATGGAGCCCATGCTCTCGGCCGTGGTGGTGCTGTTGAGTTGGTCCTCGTTCTGGATCGTGCGGCTGGCACGCTTGGCGCTGTAGTTGCCCTGCTTGCCGAAAGTCCAACTGACCTGGAACGTGATCTGGCGCATCGGGATGGTGGTGCTCATGTCGGAGACGAAGCCGTTGCCGACGGTGTGGGAGGACATGGACATCTCGAAGCCCTTGGCCAGCGGGAGCATGCCGTTCACGGAGAAACTCAGGCGGTCGTTGAGGAAGGACTTGGTGAGGCCGACCATCGCCATCGACATGCCGGTCGTACGGCCCTGGAGGGTCACCTGGCTGCCCATCATGATGGCGTTCGCGGAAAGGCGGATGTCCCAGGGAAGGGTCTGCTGGGCGCCCAGCATGAGGTTGTAGGCCCAACCGTTGTTGCTTTGCTTCAACTGCTCGCTGGCGATGTCGCTGTAGGTGAGGCCGCCGTTGACCATGATGCGGGTCTTGTTGGTGGGATTCAGCATCATGTAGGCGTTCAGGCCCGTGGACTGGCTCGTGACGATGTTGCCGTAGGTCGTGTTCAGGAGATTGTTCCCGTCAAAGAAACTGAACGGGGAGATGCCGTTGCCGGTATAACTGTAGCGGAGGGTGGCGTTCACCATCACCTTCGGGGTGTACGCGCTGTACACGAGGGAGATGTTGTGGCCGCGTTCGACTTCCAGGTCGGTGTTGCCGTAGGTGAGGGCGGTCGGATCGGAGGTGTCCTTGTACGGGTTCAGGTAGGAGATGCCCGGGCGGGAGATGCGCATGTTGTAACTGATGCCGATGTTCTGGGTCATGGTCGGGCTCCACTGGATGCTGGCGGTCGGGACCAGGCTGCCGTAGTTGGTGTTGAACGGCGTGGGCTGGGCGGTGGAATTGTAGGACTGCCAGGTGTGCTCGTAGCGGACGCCGCCCTTCACACCGACGGTGCCGAAGTTGCCGGTGAGTTCGGCATAGGCCGCGCCGATGCGGTTGTAGAAGTCATAGTCCAGGCTGCTCAGGGGGTTCACGACGAACTTGGTTCCGTCCCAAAGGTAGTCCTGCTGGCTGGAGGAGTTGTGGCGGTCGATGTACTTGGCGCCGGTGGAAAGGCTGTAATACATGCCCATCGGGGTGGTGAAGTCGGCCTGGACGGTGTGGTCGGTGGAACCGGTGCGGCCGTCGGACTTGCGGTCGGTGAGGTCGAAGCCGGGGATGCTCTCCGCGTTGAAGGTGTTCAGGGTGTTGTTCACGGACGGGGCGCCGTTGAACTGGTAGGACAGGGTGAAGGTCCGGCCGGGGAAATCGGCCCAGGTGTGCTGGTAGTCGGCACCGGCGGAGATGCTGTTGCGGGTCATCAGGGACTCGGTCGTACCGGTGTAGGTGAAGGCGTCGGCGCCGGGGGCGAAGAGCATCGTATTCGTGGTGCCGGCGGTGTTGTTGGTGCCGAAGTGCATCAGGCCCACGGTGGCGGACACGAGGTTCTGGGGATCGATCTCATAGGAGGCGCTGATGTTGCCCATCAGCATCGGCATGGACATCGTGG
>JAEEGJ010026477.1_pt1 | contig 11747 bp, 11 predicted proteins | sample 8958761 | NCBI WGS metagenome assembly JAEEGJ01 (sample SAMN16246546, study PRJNA631951) | gut metagenome | biome: gut microbiome; feature: rumen; material: RS-attached | host: Bos | place: Iran: Karaj | collected 2018-10
TTCATTCCTTCATTAGCCCGAAGGGCGACTTCATTGAAAAATCCGTCCTTTCGGACGGATTTTTCTGGTCGGAGTGTTCATAACGCAAGTGAATTTTATGATGATATCCGGCGCGATACACATTCCGATGCCCGACCATATCAACCGTTCGACTTATCTGAAACAACAAACAAATCAAAGATTATTTGGAGGTTTCAGATCATGAAAGAACTTGAAAAGTACATTACAGACGAAAGAACCGGGCTGAAGTATGAACTGGTAGGCGACTACTATTTCCTCGCCGGGGATGACGAGCCGGAGGAACACCGTCCCATCGGGATATGGGGACAGCGGCATCTTCGGTGGCTCAGGGAGTGCAGGAAGGCGACATACACTGCGCTGCTCTTTGAGGGCAAACTGCCGGATTACCTTGCCGACGTAAATGAGCAAGCAGAAGAAATGCTCTTTCAGCTGGTAAAACAAATGGCAAGGGATGAAGGCGTCACTGAGGAACTCAAACGCAACGATCAACTCGGCTGGGTTCAGCGGATGAATTCAATCCGCAACCGTGCGGAGGAAGTCGTCTTAAACGATATTATCTACCAGTAGTAAAATAGCACGAGGCGGAAGAAAATCCGCCTCGTAACTTTTAATTTAAGTAATATTGAGCTTGAGAATTCCATAACACATAATATTTTCCTGCCTCTTGATGTACAAGATCTTCATGTGATCCGCTTTGAATGATCTGTCCGTGATCGAAAACAAGAATCTCGTCGCAGAAGCGGCAGGATGACAGTCGGTGGCTTATATAGATGGCTGTGCGATCATCTACGATCTGATTGAGCTGCGCATAAATTTCAGCCTCCGCTATCGGATCGAGCGCAGCTGTAGGCTCATCGAGGATCAGGAATGGAGCGTCCCTATAAAGCGCCCGGGCGATAGCGATCTTCTGAGCTTCACCGCCGGAAATTTCCACCCCGTTATCTCCGTATTGCCGGTAAAGAAGCGTATTCAGACCATCAGGCATGGTTTTTAACCTTTCTCCAAAGCCTGCATCGTTCAGTGCTTTCAGTACTCGGCTTTCATCGTATTCGTTGCTGCCTGCTACATTGTCCGCCAACGGTTGGGAAAGAAGTTGGAAATCCTGAAATACGATAGCAAAAATATTCATGTAATCCCGATAATCGTATTTCTTGATGTCGATACCATTCAAAAGGATTTCTCCCTCCTGAGGATCGTACAGCCTGCACAGCAGTTTGATAAAGGTTGTTTTGCCGGAGCCGTTTTCGCCAACAATGGCCATGCGGCTTCCGATCTTGAACTTCACGCTCACATGACGCAGCGCCCAGGTATCGGTTCCCGGATACTTAAAAGAAACATCACGAAACTCTACATGATACTCCCGGTCGTTCCTCTTTTCAGTAGTTAAAGAACCCTGATACATGGAGTTCGGAATATCAAGGAAATCATAACACAATGCAAGGAACTTTCCGTTGTTCTGTATTTCCCCCAATGCGGAGAACAGTTTTGTCAGACTTCCGGAGAGTGCTGTGGCTGCGCCGACATACTGTGTAATCGATCCAACTCCAAAAGCGCCGGCAAGAGCCTTCAAACAGGTAAAAATATAGATTGTTCCGGTAAATATAGCAGAAAGACTCGTAGCTATGCCGTGATAGACTCCACCTCGCCCCTTAGTAAGTTTTGCAAAGGGGCCTTTTGTACCAAAGCCTTGATCCCGCGAGCTGAGGAAGTAATGAACGGCAATGGAATACTGATTGTACATACGGATGTCTGCGTCACGCTTATCTGCTCCAAAGAAGCCGAAATATCCAAAGATGCGGTTGCCAAGCCTGGCCTTGTCAACCAGGGCAGTTTGAAGCATATCAGCGTGCCCGTGTAGCTTGCCCGAGAGCGCGCTGAGGAGAATCATGATTGCAAGCATTGCCAAGATAAAAAGCGGATTATTCAGCACTGCCATGTTTCCTGCATAAGATGGAACCTTGGCAAGAAATAAGCTGGTCGTTAATACAACTGCGCTGATAATGCCAACTGTTGATTCAACGATTTCGGAGAATAGAGCTGGGACATGACCGAACCCCCAACCCATCCAGCTTTCATTTTGACTGATCTGCGCCCGTAAGTCATGCGTTTCCTGCTTTTCAACATCTGCGAAGTCCATTTCAAACTGCTTGTTAACAAACAAGGCCCTGCGTCTGGCCCAAAACAAATCTTCATGTAAGCTCTTCCACCGAGCAAGAAGTGCTTTGAGTATAGCAAGTGCGCCGCTTATCGCAACGGAAATCCATACCCACATCCAAAGTATATCTTCACGACGGGCACTGGCAAGCTCGTTCAAAATTCGAGCAGAAAAATAAATCAACACAAAGGGCGTAATGGCAGAAATAATTTTTTCCAGCACAATAGATGGAAGGAACCATATATCGAGCCGATGAATATCCTTCATCGCCCTAAGCTGCAGTTTCCACGCATTACCGAAACGCATTTTCTTTTCAGAATCCATCAAAAGTCCCTCCCTTCCTGATAATATCTGCTTTGAATCTCATAGAGATTCGCGTATTCTCCGCCTCTTTCAAGCAATTGGGCATGTGTACCTTCTTCGGATATATGTCCATCAGAGACGAAGATAATCCTGTCGCAAAAACGAGTGGATGCGAGTCTGTGTGACACAAACAGCGAAGTTTTTCCATGAGTCATCTCGTTATATTTGACGTATATATCATTTTCGGCAAGGGGATCAAGCGCAGCTGTAGGCTCATCTAAAAGCAACATTGGTGCGTCTCTGTAAAGGGCTCTGGCAAGCATAAGCCTTTGGGTTTGTCCTCCTGAAAGCTCTACGCCGTCGTCCCAAATCTTATGTCCTATCTTGGTATCAATACTGTTTGGAAGTTCACTGATCTTTTCCGTCAGCCCAGCTAAAGTCAGGCAATCATTCACCCGTTCCCGATCAATACCATCAATTCTCTGTGCTACATTTTCTGCAACGGAGATGTCAAGAACGGAAAAGTCCTGGAATACCGTTGAGAAAGCAGCGTAATACTCTTGACGGTTAAAACTTCGTATATCAATTCCGTTCAGCAGGACACAGCCGGAAGTCGGATCAAGCAGGCCGCAAATCAACTTCACAAGTGTCGTTTTTCCTGCCCCATTCAAGCCAACAATAGCAAGCTTCTCGCCCGGAGCAATGGTCAAATCGAGATCATGAATCGTATCCTTTTCCGCGTCGGGATAGCGGAACGAAACCTTTTCCAGCTTTATTTCGCAACCGCCCGACAGATCCGGGATCGGCACGCCGCCCTCAAAACGGAAGGGTTCCGGGACATCAAGATATTCCCGGATCGTGTTGAGGTCAAGGCTCTCCTTACGCAGCGCGGCAAACTCATTCAGAATACCGGTAATCCATGCTGTGAAGCCGCTGACAGCCGTGAAATACAACAGGAAAGTGGAAGCCGGAAGATTTTCATTCAGCGCCATGTTGATTAGATAGAAGTAAGCAATGCCGTTCCTAAGGACCCCAAGTAGAACATCAACAATATTCCCGATCAGCTTTTGCTTTTCGCTCTTTTTCACAAAGCCCTCATATAGTTTCAGGATACTGTTATGAATGCTTTGCAACCAAGGTGCAAGGCCAAAAATACGGATGTCTTTTGCCAACTCGACCGATTCCGACTTGCTTCGTATATAGTCTATCTTCTTGTCGTATTCTGACTCTTCTTCACGATGCCTGTATCTCCATGAATCCGTCTTGCGGGATACGAAAAAGCTGATGACAGTAGTTACTATCACTACAAGCATAAGAATTTTGTTCAGGTTGGAAAGCAACGTCAGATAAATAGCAAATCCAATCAGATTCGTGAGCAGCGCGGTCATGGTTGTCCAGATATGTTCACTGGCTTGACTGTTACCGGCTACAGCATAGTATGCTCTGCTCCGGAGCTTCTGAATATTGGAATCGAGCATATTTGGATAGGAGGTTGTATTAGTCTTTTCGTTGATCTTTACAACGATAGCAGTGCGAACTGCTACTCTTCCGTATAGGCTGTTGTCCTCAAAATATCGCTTCAATCCTAAAAGCAGGAAAAGCGTTCCCGAGAAGATAGCGATTGTCAGAAGCAGGGAAGATACTTCCGCTCCATTCTCAACTCGCTGGAGGATTTGGGGCGCTATAAAAAGCTCTGTAAGGTTCAGAGCTACGGAGATAACAGCAATGATAAAGCAAATGAGAAGAACGCTTTTACATTCTCTCCATGCGTTGGCAATCATCCAGCCCACATTCTCCACTGAGCTGTATTTCGGTTTGGTTTTCTTTTCACTCATATTCCAAGCCTCCCTTCGCTGCACAGTATAGCAGAACGATTCGCCTCCAGACATTCCGGGGGACGAATCGTTCTTTTCGGGGGACGAATTGCTCCGTTCTACTGCTGCGGAAGCAGTATTTCAGTTGTAAAAGCACCGTTTTCGGAATTGCGGCTGAGATAACCGCCAAGGCGGTCTATAATAGCGTCTATTCTAACAAGGCCAAGACCATGCCCTTCGCCCTTGGTGCTGTGAAAGATTCTCCCGCTTTTTTTCATTTTCTTCTCAGCGGTTAAATTCGTAAAGGAGATATAGAGCTGTGTGTTCTTCATGCCCATATAGATACGGATCATACGCTGGTCAGGCGGCAGCTTCAGACTTGCTTCGATTGCATTATCAAACAGATTACCGATGATGACACATAAATCAATGTCCGGCGTGGTAAGGGCGAGCGGAATATGGGCATCCGCATGGACGGTTATATCTTTAGAGTGCGCTAAGGATATTTTGCTGTTCAGGATGGCGTCTGCCATGGCGTTGCCGGTTTTGATAACTGTATCGACTGTTGCCAAATCCGTATCCAATTCATCCAGATAGGTTTTGATGGCGTTCAAGTTTCCCGATGCGGCATAGGCTTTGAGTGTCTGGATGTGATTGCGATAATCATGGCGCCAGCCCCGGATTTGCTTATACATATTCTCCACTTCGGCATAGTGGGTTTCGATCAGTTCTCGCTGATAGGCTGCAATCCGCTGATCCTCTTTTTTCTTAAACAATGGCATGAAACCTGTCCTCCTATGTCCTTGCTATAATGGCACGGTTGAGCGCATCATATTGGCCTCTTGGGAGGGGGATTGCACTGCCGTCAGTAAGAATGACTTCTGTTTTGGAAATACGTCGGACGCAGGTCAAATTAACGATATAAGACCGTCCAAGGCGGAAAAACCGCTCGTCAAGCTCTTTCTCAAATTCTCCAAGCGTCCGTTTTACCGTAACATTGATCTTTCCGTGTACGGTGACATAGTTTTGCTGTACTTCAAGATACCGAATCTCTCTTACAGGCATTACGACTGTCTCATCAGCAGTTTTGAGCAATAGCTCTTTTTCATTCTTCTTCAACCGCTCCGCTGCCCGGTCTAATACGCTCCATAGTTGTTCTTTCTTTACAGGCTTGATCAGATAATGGAGCGCTGCCACATCATAACCGTCTGCAATGTAATCTGAATAGCCAGTGATAAAGACAATTTGAACAGACTCGTTGTCCTTACGAATAGCCTTAGCCATTGTAACACCGTCCATATTGCCCATTTCAATGTCAAGGAGGAGGATATCGAAATCTTTCTCTTCTTCATAGTTGAACATGAATGCTTCCGCAGATGGATAGGTTTTGATTTTTATAATTCTGCCCAAAGACCATTTCTTTACGAGCGATACAATATATTCAGTATCAATCTGACAATCGTCACAAATTGCAATTTTATAAATATCGTTTGACATTTTCTTTATCCTTTACATATTTCCCGCTTTTGATTCTCATATCAGAAGGCTTTAACGCTTCTGCAGGAATCGCCCATGATGCGCCAAATTTTACACATCCTTCAATTCGACCTTCGTTACAAAGTGTATTGATTCTTCTAATACCGATGCCCCATTTTTGAGAAGCTTCTCGTATTGTTATATAATCCATCATTATTAATTACCTCACAAGCGATATAAATATATCATAACAGATTATACTCTAAATTTGGAGTATTGTCAATATTCTGGTGTAAAATATTAAAAACAAATTATGTTTGAAAAAATTCGATTCACCTCTTGACAAACGAACAAATGTTCTGTATAATGATATTTGTGATTTTGTCGCTTTATGCGGGAAAAACACGAAAACTGAATATCGGTGTCAACATATTGAGCGGGCTATTCGTCCGACAACGCGGCGGCAGGCTAACGTAATTGCCGCACACATCCCATTTGCCTTGGATCACGGGCTGGGATGCAAGCCGTAAGTGATCCCGTCTCCTAACAAGAGCCGTTACATAGACACACTTTTTAAAGCGAGGTAGTTGTCTCGCCTTTTGGTGTTTCTATGCAGCGGCTCTTTTTGTTCTTTGACAACTGAATGACCGTCCGAACGGGATATGACTTCGCCACTACGCCGAAAGGTCGAGCGAAGCGACGCTGCGGTGAGATTCCGGGGCAGGCACACAAAAACGACATTCGGAAAAAACGGCGAGTGTAAATGTTTTGTAAAGATTCCGGAATAGTGATACTTTTTGCCTTTTTTCGCTGGCTACCTATTGAGGGCAGTCGAAAAGGAGAAGTTTTTGTAAATATTCCGGAAATATTGCAATTTCGGGCACTTCTCGCTGGCTACATAGTGAGGGGTGTTGTAAAAAAGTGCTTTTCTCGCCGCCTACATAGTGAGGGAAACTTATAAATCCGTTATTAAATAACTGCCCCCAGTTTTGAGATCGCAATTACGAATACTGCGCCCACCTTGCGGAAAGTGACTGTCAAATTTGACCCCAGATCAGTGAAAGGATGATCGGGCTGACTGCCACTTTTGACCCCTATGATGACGGATATGACGGGTGTGACGGATTATTCGCTATGTATATCAAATCTACGAAAGGACGTGAAAGAATGTCAAAATGCAAAACACAGAATACCGTTCTCGTTGAGAACAGAAGAGAGGAGGTGACAACGATATGAACGGACTGAATGTAAACAACCGTGTGCAGGGCTTCGATATCATCGACGCCGATACGCTGATGACTAAGCCCCTGCCGAAGAACCGCTTTCTTGTGGAAAGCCTTGTGCCTCAGGGAGTGAACATCCTCGCGGGCGCGAGCAAGACCGGCAAGAGTTGGCTGATGCTGGATATGGCTCTGAAGATCGCAGCGGGCGAGCCTTTGTGGGGATTGGAGACGACACAGTGCGACGTGCTGTATCTCTGCCTCGAGGACACCTATCAGCGAATCCAAGAACGACTGATGAAGCTGACCGACGAAGCGCCGCAGAACCTGCGATTCTCGGTGGCGGCAAAAACGCTGTCGAACGGACTGGAGCAGGATATTTCGGATTTTCTTCATTCCTACCCGTTGACGAAGCTGATCATCATAGACACCTTGCAGAAAATCCGCGCGCCGAAAGTCGGCAGCGGCGGCGGCGTTTACGCGAGCGACTACGAGGATATGTCGGCGCTCAAGAAGATCTCAGCCGAGCGAGGCGTTACGATCATGCTCGTACACCATCTGAGAAAGCAGAAGGACAGTGACGTCTTCAATCAGATCTCCGGCTCCACCGGGATCATCGGCTCGGCGGATTCGGCGTATGTGATGATGCGCGACGCGCGCGGGAGCAACACGGCGAAGCTGATCGCCACCGGACGCGATATCGACTATCAGCAGTTTCACATCAACTTTGAAAATCTGCATTGGGTGATGGTCGAGCGCAAGGACGGAGAGGAACTGAGAAAGGAACGCATCCCGCAATTCCTCTTTCAGTTGGTAGACTTCATGAAGGACAAGCCGGAATGGTCGGGTACGACGACCGAGCTTCTCGCCGCACTCGGAGACGAGGAGACCTCGCCCGTTTCGGCGGCAAAATCCATCGTGCATTACTACTATGAAATTCTGTACCCGGCGGGGATTGATTTCAAGGCGACAAGAACGAGCAAAGCACGGGTGCTGAATTTCAAAAAGCGTGACGGATGTGACGGGAGTGACGGATGAATGGCTATATACCAAATAACCGTCACAAGCGTCACACCTGTCACCGGTGCGGAAAGTTTTAACGGGGTGCAGGGAGACTTTTACAAAAGTCTGCCCTGCCGGGTGCGTTCCGCAGAACGCAGGGCGGAGCCCTGACCGCAAGAGATATTCTGCGCCCACCGGGCGCGAATATCCGCAGCGGTAAGCCGCCTCGCAGAGCCCACGACCATGACATCTTTGCAGCTCTGCTGAAAGTGTCATAGTGGGTTACGCGCTTTGAAAAAGCTGCGTAACCGCGAAGCGAAACATTGTAAGAAAAATATGAAAGGAGCGATGAACTATCGCAAAGAAGAACTACAGCGTCGCCCGCGTAAAGGCGTACACGACGGACGGCGTAGGAAAAATCGAACGCCATAACGAACGTAAGAACAAGAACTACGGGAACCTGAACATCGTACCGGAGCGCTCTCCAATGAACGTCCACTTCAAAGATCCCGGTGGGATGACCTACAACGAAACGCTGAAAAAGATGATTGAAGAAGGCACGGCATCCCGGCGCGGTCAGAAGGAAAACGCCAAGGTGTTTGACGAAATGGTGGTGGATATCAACACGCAGTATTTCGAGGAACACGGCGGTTACGATTACGCCGTTCGCTTCTATGAGGAGGCATACCGTTTCGCCGCAGCCGAGTTCGGTGAGGAGAATATCATCTCCGCCGTTATGCACTCGGACGAACTGAATAAGGCGATGACCGCGCACTACGGCTATCCGGTGTATCACTATCATATGCACATCGTGGCGATCCCAGTCGTGGAGAAAAAGGTACTGTGGACGAAGCGGTGCAAGGATCCGAAGCTCGTCGGAACGGTAAAGGAGACGATTTGGCAGATCAGCCATTCAAAGAAATGGAAGTCTGCACCAAAGCTCGATGAGCGCGGCGAGCCCGTCAAGAATCCCGACGGTACTCCGGTGCTCGTCACGTCGTACAGTCTTTTGCAGGACAGATTCTTTGAACACATGAGCGGCGCCGGATTTGAGGATTTCGTGCGGGGCGAGCGCGGCAGTACGACGGAGCATCTTTCCTCTCTCGACTATCAAATCAAAAAGGACACCGAACGGTTGAACGAGATCAAGGCGAAGATCGAAAAAGAGCAGGTCGTATATGATACCATTCACCCGGAGAACAAGACCTTTATGGAGATCGACGATATGGGCAAGAAAGGCATCACCGGCAAGTACACCGTGGCTAAGGAGGATTACGACACGCTGACGTCGCTTGCCAAAGAGGGCATTTCAAGCCGTGGCAAGATACGCGAGCTTAAAGACGAAAACAAGCGTCTGTGGACAAAGGTGTTCAGCCTTGAAAAGCAGATCGAACGTCTGCAGGACTATATCAAACGGCTTGAAGATTTCTGCCGTCCGTATCTGGAAGCGATGAAGCGTTTCCCGGAGAAGGTAAAAGAATTCTTTACGAACCTGCTGAATCCAAAGGAAAAGGTAAAAGAACAGGAACCCGAAATACAAATCAAACCGAAAAGAAAGAAAAAGGAGGAAATTGAAAGATGAAAGAAGACAGATTTATCGTCGGGATCGGACAGGGAGAACATGAATATACCGTCAACGGAGTGAAATATATCGTTGATTCGGTATTCAGACCCTTCGATTTCAAAAACTTCAAAAATACGCTTGCGGAAGTGGTCGAAAAGTATATCAAAAACGACCTCGCAGACTGGACAAATGACGAAAAAGGTGGTATAATGATCACGGAATGTGTATCGACTGCCGGAAAGGAGGACTAATGCAGTCGAACAAAAAGAAAAACAATGCAGGGATCACTGCGCTGTACTGCCGTCTGTCGCGTGACGACGGCACGGAATGCGAAAGCAATTCCATCGCCAACCAGAAGAAATACCTCGCTCAAAAGGCAAAGGAATACGGCTTCACCAACACGAAATATTACCTTGACGACGGTTATACGGGAACGAATATCAACCGTCCGGGCTTCCAGTCGATGCTCGACGATATCGATATGGGCTTCGTCAGCGTCGTGATGGTCAAAGACCTGTCCCGGCTCGGTCGTGACTACGTTGCGGTCGGCTCGTTCCTCGACAGCTATTTTCCAGAACACGGCGTCCGCTTTATCGCCGTAAACGATATGGTGGACAGTGCGGAGGGAGAAAACGAGATCGCGCCGTTCAAAAACGTTATGAACGAAATGTACGCAAGGGATATTTCGCAGAAGATCAAGACGTCTCACCGGCTGAGAGGCAATATGGGAGAACCGCTCGCACCGCCGCCTTACGGCTATATGAAAGACCCGCTGAACAAGAAAAAGTGGGTGATCGATCCGGAAGCGGCAGGGATCGTCCGTGACATCTTCCGTATGTGTCTTGAAGGAAAAGGCAACGAGACCATCGCCCGGCTTTTGCAGGAGCGTCAGGTACTTGTCCCGATGGCGTACTGGCAGAGCAAGGGTTTACCGCGCGGAGGCAAGAAAACGCAGGAAAATCCGTACAAGTGGTGCAAATCCTCGGTCGCCAAGATCCTTGCCCAGCAGGAATACTGCGGAGACGTGATCAACTTCAAATCCTATTCCAAGTCTTTCAAGAACAAGACGCGCATCCAGAACGACCCGTCCCAGTGGAAGATATTCAAGGACGTCCACGAGCCGATCATCAGCCGCGACACCTTTGAGCAGGTGCAGGCGCTTGTCGCCAAAACGAAGCGCCGCGCGCCGAACAAAAAACTGGCGGAAAAGAATATGTTTTGCGATATTCTCTATTGCGCGGACTGCGGGCATAAGATGTGGTTCAACGTTTGCCATCCGAACACGAGCATCAAGCATTTCAAATGCTCCAACTACAAAAGCGGTCGCGGCACTTGTGAGGGAACGCATTATATCCGCGCCGATTCGCTTGAGACGGTGGTGCTGATGGAATTGAAAAAGCTCACCAACTTTCTGCGGGACGACGAAGAGGAGTTTGCAGGCATTCTTGAAGCCAAGACGAACAGCAGCATCGCCGCAAAACAGAAAGCCACACAGGAGGCGCTTCAGAAAGCCATCGTCCGCAGCAAAGACGTGGATCGGCTCTACGAAGGACTGTATGAGAATATGGTTAACGGCAAGGTCACGGAGCAGTGGTATATGCACATGTCGCAGAAGTATGAGCTCGAACGCGGAGAATTGCAGGACAAGATCAGGAAATACCGGGTGGAGCTCCTCGGTTTAGAGGACATCCGCCACGAAAAAGAGCATTTCCTTGCCGCGATCCGTACCTTTATGCGTATGCAGACGCTGACGCCCGTGCTTCTGCGGGAGTTGATCGACAAGATCGAAGTCCACAGGATCGAGGGGACAGGTAAGAACCGTACCCAGCAGATCACGATTCACTACAAATTCATCGGTGCGCTGGAGATCCCGGCGGGGCCGAAAAACGAACGTCTCAAACTCGATACCCGTCGAGGCGTCGCGGTAGAGTATCTTCCCAACACCGTGACCGCCTGACAAAAAACGAGCAGACTCACCGAGCCTGCTCCCTTACATACGAATATCAGATAAGTTGAATATATAGAAAAAACTGAGTGTTCATAACTCACTTGCGTTATGAACACTCAGCATGGTCCGAGTGACAAGACTTGAACTTGCGGCCTCTTGACCCCCAGTCAAGCGCGCTACCAGCTGCGCCACACCCGGATATTTTGCCGTGTGAAAGCACGGCGTTTATTTTTATTCCTATCAA
>JAEEGJ010026479.1_pt1 | contig 11747 bp, 8 predicted proteins | sample 8958761 | NCBI WGS metagenome assembly JAEEGJ01 (sample SAMN16246546, study PRJNA631951) | gut metagenome | biome: gut microbiome; feature: rumen; material: RS-attached | host: Bos | place: Iran: Karaj | collected 2018-10
AGGAGCCAATCGCGTTGCCGGTGTTTTCAGGAGTGGAACGGGAGATGCGCAGCAAGGGGAACACGACGAGGGTGAAGTCGCCCTCGAACTCCTTGCGGGTCACCTGAACTTGCAGAGTGGAGGCTTGCACCTCCACTCCGTATAAAGCTTGCAGGGCCTCGGCGGCCTTCTGCGCGATGAATTGTTCAGCGGTCATATCCTATCCGAGATAAGTCTTCAACAGCTTGCTGGCGCTGGGCTTCTTGAGCTTGCGGATGGCCTTTTCCTTTATCTGGCGCACACGCTCGCGGGTGAGGTCCAGGCGCTCTCCGATCTCTTCGAGGGTCATCTCCTGGCAGCCGATGCCGAAGAAGGACTTGATGATCTCCCGCTCGCGCGGGGTCAGGATCTGCAGCGCGCGCTCGATCTCGGTGCTCAGAGACTCGTTGACCAAGCCCTTGTCGGCCGACGGGGAATCGTCGTTGGGCAGGACGTCCAGCAAGGAATTGTCCTCTCCCTCGACGAAGGGGGCGTCCACGGAGACGTGGCGGCCCGAAACCCGCAGGGTGTCGGCAATCTTGTCCCGGGGGACCTCGATCATCTCGGCGAGCTCGTCGTTGGAAGGAAGACGCTCGTTCTCCTGCTCGAACTTGCCGAGGGCCTTGTTGATCTTGTTGAGGGATCCGACCTGGTTGAGCGGCAGGCGCACGATGCGGGACTGCTCGGCCAGCGCCTGCAGGATGGACTGACGGATCCACCACACGGCGTAGGAGATGAACTTGAATCCACGCGTCTCGTCAAACTTCTCGGCGGCCTTGATCAGGCCGAGGTTTCCTTCATTGATGAGGTCCGGGAGGCTGAGGCCCTGGTTCTGGTACTGTTTCGCAACGGATACCACGAAACGCAGGTTGGCGCGCGTCAGCTTGTCCAGAGCGACCTGGTCACCCTTGCGGATGCGCTGCGCCAGTTCCACTTCCTCTTCCGGGGACACCAACTCTTCGCGGCCGATCTCCTGGAGGTACTTGTCCAGGGACGCGCTCTCGCGGTTGGTGATTGACTTGGTTATCTTTAACTGTCTCATATCGGGTTGTTATTCCTTTCCGAATCCGAAGTACCCGGAACGGCCGCCCGCGGTCACGCCCTCGATGAAGATGGCACGCTTGCTCTTCTTCGCGAGGTCGATCACATCCTGGGGCTTGGAGACAGGCTGGTCGTTCACATACTGGATGATGAACCCTTCCTGCGCTCCGGCGTCCTGCATCTTGCCGGTACCGACCGACACGATCTCGACGCCGCTCTTCAGACCCAGTCTGGCGAGCTTCTCGGCGGAGGGAACTGCGAGCGACGCGCCATAGAACGCCACGCTGCCGTCTTCCGCCACTTCCCCGTTGCGCTCAGCCTGATCCTGGAACAGGATGTCGATCTCCTGACGTTTGCCGTCACGGATGATGACCGCCTTGGCCGTATCTCCGGGGTGGAAGCTGTTCACCCTTTCCTGGAGGCTAGCGACACTCGGAGTATCATTGCCGCCCAGGGAAACGATGACATCGCCTTTCTTGATGCCCGCCTTGTCGGCGGTGCCTCCCTTGGTAACTTCATTAACATATACGCCCAATTGGGAAGAAAGTTTCAACTCTTTTGCGATTTCATCGGTGATGGGGCTGATCGTGATGTCCAACTTCACGCGCTTGACGGAACCGAAGTCGATCAAGTCGCTGACGATCTTGGATACGATGTTGGAGGGGACGGCGAAGGAATAGCCCATGAACGACTGGCTCATATTGGTCGAAATGATCGCCGTGTTGATGCCGACGAGCTTGCCGGCCTTGTTGACCAGGGCGCCGCCGGAGTTGCCCGGATTGACGGCCGCATCGGTCTGGATGAAGGATTCGATCTTGAACTTGCCGTCATAGTTGGGCATCGAGCGGCCCTTGGCGCTGACGATGCCGGCGGTGATGGTCGAACGGAGCTCCTCGCCCAGCGGGGAGCCGATGGCCAGCACCCATTCGCCGAGGCGCAGCTGGTCGGAATCGGCAAATTCGAGGGTCGGCAGGCCCTGGGCGTCAATCTTGATCAGGGCGACGTCGGTCGCGGGATCGGTGCCGATGACGGTCGCTTCATAAGTCTTGTTGTTGTTGAGCGTGACCTCCACCTTGGAGGCGGACTCGACGACGTGGTTGTTGGTCACGATGTAGCCGTCGGGACGGATGATGACGCCCGAGCCGCTGCCCTGGCGTTCCCGCTGCTGCGGCTGGTATTGGTCACCGAAGAAGAAACGGAAGAAATCATCGCCCGGGAACGGCTGCGTCTGGGCTTTGATGGTCACCTTGACGAAGACGACGGCATCGACCGCGGACTCTGCCGCGTAGGTGAAATCGGGATAGTCATCGAGTGACAGATTGACAGTACGGTACTGGGAACCCTGGATTTCGGGATTGGCCGTAAGGGCCGGAGCGGCGTTGGAGGCAGAGGATTTGCCGACGCCATACGCCACCAGTCCGCTCAGGAGGACTGACAGCAGGATCGTGAAAATATTCTTTTTCATAAAACTGAGGTTTGATTTTCCATTTGGCAGAGATTATTTTGTCAAAATGTGTGCCATTTTTCACCAAGGAATTATTATATTTGTGGAGATTTGACATAAATAAGTACGACCATATGAAATTCAACGTTTCCAGCGCAGAGCTCCTCAAGGCGATCATGGATGTGTCCAAGGCCATCCCGGCGAAGTCCCCGCTCCCCATTTTGGAGAACTTCCTCTTTTCCCTCACCGGCAACCTCCTCGAAATCACGGCGTCCGACTCCGAGTTGACGCTCCGTACGACCATCGAGGTGGAGAGCACCCAGGAAGAGGGGCGCATCGCCGTGCCCGCCAAGCACATGACCGAGCTCCTGAAGGCGCTCCCCGACCAGCCCGTCAGCATCCGCACCGTCAGCGACAGTTCCTTCGAGTGCGGATGGTCCAGCGGTAACTCCACCCTCCCCTATTTCCCGGCGGAGGACTACCCTGAGATCAAGGGCGTCGGCGAGGACGCGGAAACGGTGGTTTTCCCGGCCCAGACCCTGCTGGACGGTATCGGCGGCACGATCTACGCGACGGCCGACGACGAGATGCGGCCTGCGATGAACGGTATCTTCTTCGATATCGACACCGCTTCCACCACGCTCGTCGCCTCCGACTCGCACAAGCTGATCTGCTACACGACCGACGACGTCCAGGCAGCTGCCAAGAGTTCCTTCATCCTGCACAAGAAGCCGGCCGCCGTGCTGAAGTCCATCGTCGCCAAGGATGACGACCACGTCGACATCAAGTTCGACACGAACAACGTCATCTTCACCTTCGGCGCGACCCTGATGATCTGCCGTCTGATCGTGGGCAAGTTCCCCAAGTACCGCGACGTCATCCCGCAGAACAACTCCAACGTCCTGAAGATCGACCGGCAGCAGCTCCTCAACACCGTCCGCCGCGTCTCGGTCTGCGCCAACAAGGCGTCCAACCACATCAAGTTCGACCTCAAGCCCGGACAGCTGGAAGTCTCGGCCCAGGATCTCGGCTTCGCCATCGCCGCCTACGAAAAGACGTCCTGCGACTACAACGGCGAGGACCTGACGATCGGATTCAAGTCTTCCTTCCTCACGGACATCCTCGGCAACATGACCTGCGAGTCCGTCGTGATGAAGTTCGCCGATGCGCGCAGGGCCGTCCTGATCGTGCCTTCCGAGGAAGAAACCGAAAGCGAGAAAATCTGCGGCATCCTGATGCCGATCATGATCTAATCCCGAATCTATGGAATTGAACCTCCAAAGACCCCTGCTCTTCTTCGACCTCGAGAGCACGGGGCTGAACATTGCGACCGACGGCATCATCGAGATCAGTTTCGTCAAGGCCCTGCCCGGCGTCGCCGAGCCGCAGGTCAAGACGTGGAAGATCAAGCCCTGGGACTACGCCCAGCGCAAGCAAATCCCCATCACGCCCGGCGCAGCCGCCGTCAACGGCGTCAAGGACGAGGACCTGAAGGACTGCCCCCGCTTCATCGAGGTGCTGCCCGAAATCGCCGAGTGGCTGAAGGACAGCGACTTGGCCGGGTTCAATTCCGCCAAGTTCGACCTGCCCCTGCTCGCCGAAGAGATCGAGCGGGCGCGGGCGTACTGCGAGGAGCGCGCCTTCCGTCCCGAGTCGCGGGAGAAGGCACAGGAGATGCTCGCCTGCATCGAGGGCATCGACCTGCACGAGAAGAAGATGGTGGACGTCCAGAGCATCTATCACCACATGGAGCCGCGCAACCTGCGGGCCGCCTACCGCTTCTACTGCGGCGGCAAGGACTTCGAGAACGCCCATACCGCCGAGGCCGACACCCTGGCGACCTACGAGGTCCTGAAGGCCCAGCTGGACCGCTACGCGGAGCCCGAGGAATACCGCGAGGAAGTGCTGAAGAACGACGTGGGCGCACTGTCCAAGATCGGCGCCCGTTCCCAGGCCGTCGACTATGCCGGACGCCTGTTCTACAACGAGGACGGCGAGGCCGTGATCAGTTTCGGCAAGCACAAGGGCAAGACGGCGCGGGCCGTCTATGAGACGGAGCCCTCCTATTTCTCCTGGATCGCGAACGGCGAATTCACTCTCGACACCAAGCGCCAGTTCGCCCTCCTCAAGGAGCAGTTCGACCGGGAGCGCCGGCAGCGCCGCAACGCCCCCGCCAGCGAAGACGCCCTGCACGAGCTGGCTGACAAATGGAACGGCCGCCTGTTCTAGGCGGCCGCCGGCATTTTCTGTTATTGGACGTTGATGATCGTCACCACCCGTTCGGTGACCGTGCCGCCGACACTCTCGGCGACGGCCGCTTCGATCTTGTACTTGCCGGACTGCGTGAGGCTGCATTCCCGTTCGGACTGGGCGTAGCTATGCTTGGTCCCGTCGGGGCCGGTAACCGTCCAGACGGTACCGGCGTAAAGGCTGTTGATATTCTTCAAACGGAACTTGAAAGAGTCTCCCACGGAATAGGAGGCCTCCGTCCGGATAAACGGCGCAGGCACCAACGGCAGTTCACCGAGCATAGATCCATCGTCCTTGGAATTGACATACGCCCACCCACTGGGATCATCCTCCGAGGCATACTGTGCCACAATCCGGTCCCCGAACGAGATCGTATTGCAACGACAATAGAAGCCCTGTGCCGTCGTACGTCCGACAACCAAGGAAAAATCGGAATAAGATTGAAGAGCTTGTCCGACAAGGTTCCCATCCTTATCCTCCTGAATGATGCGTAACGCTCCGTTGTAGGGTGCGACCCCCTTGTTGGAGATGCAGAAATAAAGAACGAAATACTGTCCGGCCGAAACCGCCCCATCGGCATAAAAGCCATTGACCGTCGGCCCGCCGCTGAACGTGATGGAACCATACGAAAGATTCGTAAGATAGGTGGAATTGGCATCCGGATAGAAGTCGAAGACGCCCTCCAAATCCCTGGAATAGTCCCTGCGGCCGTTCAGTTCAACCGCTGAATCCAGGCAGGTGTGACGATAGTAGCCGTTGTAGTTGCCGCCCCAGCCGAAATTGACGTGGAACACCGTCTCATCGCCGTATGTCCCGTATCCGTCGAAAACGAACTGGTGGCCGGCGTATGCCGGAGTGCCGTCACTGTAATAGCCGATGGCGGCAACGCTCTGTCCGCTGATCAGGATGGGACGCTTGTCAATCTCCGCTTTCAGCATGGCGACCCACTGCCGGTCTGTATAATCGGACTGGCTCTCGATATGGGCCCGTTTGTTGATGTCCAGATGCTCGATCAGCTCGGGCAGGTTGACGTGGGCGCTGGTCCCGCCGCCTTCGTTGGTATTGTAGGAAGCCTGGACGATGGCACCGAGGTCGGCCAGCAGTTGGGCCAGGTTGTCGAGCAAGGCCGTATTGCCCGCGTTGACAGCGTTCCGGATGGCCGGGATGCCGGTCAAGGAACGGAGCCCGGCCCAGTCGTAGGGAGTACCCAGAACATACGGAAAAGAAGGAACGACATCCCCGCTGATCCTGGGAGAATAGGCGGTAACGGTGCCGTGTGCGGCGGCGGGCATCTCGATATCCGCCTGTCCGCTTTCCCAAGTCAGGATCTCGCCCAGGGCCACCGCCACGCAGCCGGTCACGCAAAGTGTCGAGCCTTTCTTCGGGCACTTGGCGTTGAACACGTTCTTACCGAAATAATTGCCGTCATTGTTGCCCTGGTCCCAGGTCGGCGTCAGGCGTTCCACCTTGTTCGTGACGCCGCTTTCAGGCAAGGCAGCCGTCGCCCGTGTCTTCGGCGACCAGGCCTCCGCGGCCCGTTCCTCGGGAGCCTGTACCGAGCGCACATACGCCTTCATCCGCTCCATCCACCAGCGCACGTTGTCGGGCATGCCGTCCACCTGGAACGTGCCCGTCTCGGAAAAAGCCAGCACGGGGTACACCCGGTCGTCACCGGCGACGATGACAAAGCCGCCGCCCTCCCGGCCGATGACATAAAGCGCCGGAGCTTCCTGGCTATCCGCCGCTTCCCCATTCCAAATCACCTGAAGGGCCGGGGCGCCGGTACGCGTCTTCGCATCCGACGCAAGCGTCCTTCCGGCCAGGCTGAGCGCGCGGTCCGCGGAAACGGGACCGGCCCAGAGGCTCCATCCGCCCAGCAAGAGGCACAATACCGATAGGATAGAAATCTTCTTCATCGCTTAGTCCTCCTCATTGATCATCAACATGATATAGCCGTTGCCGGACTGCGTGTCGCAGAGCCAGACACGCTCGCCGAACTGTTTGACGACGCGCATCGTCACATTGCTCTGGTCGGAAACGCCGGTGTTACCCAGCGACACCAGGGAGACCTGGCTGTCCCGTCCGGGCGTCAGCACGTAAGGCGTCGAGAAAGCAAGGGCGAACCCGTCCTCCCAGTCCTCGAGCCGCAGGTAACGGGTACCCGCTTCCCCGGGGGTATTGTTCCAGGCATACTGGCTCTTCCCTTCCACATAGCGGCACAGGGTTCCGAAGGTCCCGGAGGACGCGGCCGAAGCCTTCGAGAAGGCGCCGGCGCCTTCCGCAGTCAGGAAAGCGTCCTTGTACTTGGCGGTATAGGCCAGGGACGGCATCGGACGGACCTCACTGCGGGCGATGGCCGGCGTGGCGCCTGAGGGCGAGTGCCGCACCAGGGCCTTCCCTTCCGTATCGACCGCCTCGATGAAGAAACCGCCCGCGAGGGCGCCGACCGGCAGGACGATGTGGAAAGCCTTCCCGGTCGAATTCAGGGACACCCCCCGCGACCCGCAGGAAAGCGTGACCTGCGCGTTGGACTCGGCGACCTGTCCGGCATCAAAGGTCAGCGTGGGCGCATCTCCGTCCCAGCCGCCGACGACGGCCGTCCCGTTGAGCGTCTGCCCGACCGGCACGAACAGACGGATCGTGCGTATCGTCTTGCTGCCCGTGAGCTTGAGGGAAAGCGTCCCGCACAAGTTGCGGAAGCGCAGATTCTCCAGCGCATCGCCCTTGGCGGCGGCCAGATTGGCGCCGGGGCCGAAACTACCTTCGGCATAATTCTGCTCCGACGGCACGCTCACGTGGAGGGAAGTCCCTTCCAGGGACACGCCCGCATCCGCCGGATAGACGGCATAATAAGGGCCGGATCCCAGCGCAGGACCGGAAAAGGTCCCATCGGGCGTCCCTGCGCCGTCGACAAGCTCATACACCTTCCCGGCAGGATCGCTGGAAGTGAATACGCGGATACGGTCATTCTCGGTCCAGGCCAATTGCAACTGGCCGTCCATCGACGTCCGCGTCCCATCCTGCTCCAGGATGGCGGTAAAAGTGATGGTTTCCTCTTCGGGAACCGTAATTTCCGATTCGGCCGGGAGCGGCTCCCTGACGCAGGAGAGCGCCAGCGCTCCGACACAAAGGGCCGCCATTCGGAGTATAATCGATCTTTTCATGGTCATTGCTTCTTTTCCGTTTGACACCCTTTAATTTTCACCGTCGAGCCAGCCGCCCTCGTCCCCTTCATCGTAATCCTCCGGGGATGCACAAAGCGGCAAAAGTCCGAAAATGTCGACAGATTCCATTTCCGGTCGTTCATAATCATTCGTTTTGAACATGGATGCAGAATGTTTCACCATCCACAAAAGTAAGAAAAAAAGCGGATGAACGCAATCCTGTTTGAAAATGCGTCAATTTGCTTTACCTTTGCGCCCCGAAAAACTTCATCTGAGAGATGAAACTGATACCCATCTATACCTGGAACAAGGAAGTCCTGAAGTTCAACCGACGCAGTGACCGCCTTTCCAAGCAGCCCTGGTTCCAGGGCGTCCTGCTGATGGCCTGCGTGGCCGTCGCGATGCTCCTGGCCAACCTGCCCTTCACCAAGGAACTCTACCGCAGTTTCCTGGAGACCCGGATGCAGCTCCACTTCTACAGCGAAGACGGAGCGGTCAACTGGCTGTTCCCCAGGGACATGACGATCGAGAAGTTCATCAACGACATCCTGATGGTGATCTTCTTCTTCACCGTCGGGCTGGAGATACGGCGGGAAGTGGCGTACGGCGAGCTTTCCTCGCCCAAGAAGGCCCTGCTGCCCGTCATCGCGGCTTTCGGCGGCGTCATCGTACCGGCCCTCATCTTCACGCTTGTCAACCACGGCACGGAGGCCGCTTCCGGCTGGGGCATCCCGACCGCCACGGACATCGCATTCGCCGTCTGCATCCTGTCCATCCTGGGCGACAAGGTGCCCGTCTCGCTCAAGGTCTTCCTGACCGCGCTGGCCATCGCCGACGACCTGATCGCCATCCTGGTGGTCGCCATCTTCTACGGCGGGAGCATCAAGTTGCCGCTGCTGGGCGCCGGCATCCTGGTCATCCTGCTCACCCTGATGCTGCGCCGGCTCGGGGAGAAACATCTGTTCCCTTATCTGTTCCTGGCCGTCGTGGTCTGGGTCATCTTCTACTATTCGGGCATCCACGCCACGATGTCCGGCGTCGTGATGGCCTTCCTCATCCCGGCGAAGGCCCGCTACAACCGCTCGCAGTACTTTCACAAGCGCAACCGCTACATCGCCCTGCTGGACAAGTATGACAACATCGACGACGACCGCGAGTTCCCGAACGGGCCGCAGAAGCACTGCCTGCGCCAGCTGGACAAGATCGCGACCGGCTCGATGGATATGAGCTACCGCGTCGAGCACGCCCTCACGCCCTGGGTCAATTACTTGATCATGCCCGTCTTCGCCCTGGCCAACGCCGGGGTGGAAATCAGCGACCCGTCCTATTTCAACGTATTCCACTATGATCCGGCGCTGGGCAGCGTCAGCATGGGCGTTTTCCTGGGGCTGCTGCTTGGCAAGCCCGTCGGCATCACCCTCTTCAGCTGGCTGGCCATTAAATGCAAGGTCGGCCAGATGCCCGCAAAGGCCACCTGGCCGATGTTCTTCGCCGTGGCGTGCCTGGGCGGCATCGGGTTTACGATGTCAATCTTCGTGGACACCCTTTCCTTCGGCCACCTGGCTCCAGGGGCCACGGCCCATCTGCGGGACGCCGGCAAGATCGCCGTGCTGCTGGGCTCCGTCTGCGCCGGCCTGCTGGGTTCCCTGCTGGTTTCCGTCGTCCATAAGGCAGGCGCAAGCGGCAGAGAATTCGGAAGGGCGGATTTGGGAATTAAAAAATAATTCCTATCTTTGCACCCACAAGCCACTTTAGCTCAGTCGGTAGAGCAGCGCATTCGTAACGCGCAGGTCAACAGTCCGAGTCTGTTAAGTGGCTCTTTTTATGCCCTCAGGGCCTCCGCGACTACTTGGCGGCGTCCTTGAGGGCTTTCTGTACCTGCTTCTGGACTTCGGGATCCGAAAGCATCTTCTCGGCTTCGTCCATCGTCTCCTTCATACTCTTCTGGAGACCCTGGTACATCTTGACGGAATAGCCGACCTTGACCTTGTCCCCGCCATCCACCTTCTTCTCGAGGAGGTTCACATCGCAGCGGTGGAACACCCCGTCACGCAGGAAGGACCAGCTGTAGTCGCCGAGATATAGTTCGATGCCGAAGATCTGGGTGCCCTGGCTCTTGGCGATCATATCCTCCAGGTCCTTCGGGGCGCTCGCCTCTTCCTTGGTATCCTTCTCTTCGAAGCCGTAGACGTTGACATTGTTGTCGGCGATCTTCTTGGTCACCTCCCAGATGCGGCGCACGTTCTCGATGTGCTGCTCCTTGGTGTAGGTGTCCCCTTCCTGGATCTTGAAATTGGCCAGGGCGTCGCGGGTATCGCCGTAGTAAGTATACTTGCTGGACTCGTCGAGCTTGTATTCAGGCGCGAGATCCGCCAGCTTGACGCCGTGGTTCTTGTAAAAATAGAACTCGGCCGCATCCTTCGAATAGCTTTCTCCTTCGAAGGTTTCCTTCATCATCTTCTCGGCCACCTTGTCGAGGTCGACCTTCCCGTCCTTGGCTTTCTTGCCGCCCTTGCCTCCGCAGGAAGGGAGCAGCGCGACAGCGCAGACGCACATCAGGATCATCAATGCTTTTTTCATGAGATATGGTTTTAATGGGTTAATATCCAAAGCCTTGTAAAGTTAGGCAGTGTTTCCGTCAAAAACAAATTCTTTTTTCAAGGGATTGTGCGTACCTTCGCAGAGCGTTATCCTTTCATTCAGATGAAGACGGACATTCTCGTAATCGGAGGCGGGGCCTCCGGATTGATGGCGGCTTTCTCGGCAGCCCGGACGCTGACGGACGCCGGGCGGGCGGACCAGGTGACCATCCTGGAAAAGATGCCGCGCCCCGGCCGTAAGATCATGATCACCGGCAAGGGCCGCTGCAATTTCACGAACCTGAAGGCCTGGAATGAGTTTTCTCAGCATGTACAGGCCGGGTCCGCTTTCGTCAAATCTTCCTTCTATAATATGAGTCCGGAGAAGCTGCTGGACTGGTTCGAAGCGCACGGAATGCGGACGGTCGTCGAGCGCGGCGACCGGGCCTTCCCCGCCTCGCACCGTTCGTCTGAGGTGGTCGACACCCTGCTGAACGCCTGCCTGGGCCTCGGGGTCAAGCTGCAGACGGAGACGAGCGTCACCGGGGTTTCCTGCCTGCCCGGCGGCGGCTTCGAAGTCCTTGCCGAAGGTCCGGACGGGCCTCAGAAATGGCTCTGCACGCGCTTGATCCTCGCCACCGGCGGTCTCTCCTATCCGGCCACCGGCTCCACGGGAGACGGTTATGCCTGGGCCCGGGCGCTGGGACACAGCATCAAGCCGCTGTTCCCGTCCCTGACCGCCCTGGTCCCGCGCGGCTACAAGGTCGAGGCCGGCGCCGGACCCGACGGTCCCCGGCACATCGACCGCGCCACGCCCCTGAGCGAGGCCGGACAATTGCTGCAGGGCGTCCAGCTCAAGAACGTGGGCGTCACGCTCCAGATCGAAGGCTCGGTCGCGGACGAGGAATTCGGCGACCTGGACTTCACCGACGGCGGCATCGAAGGCCCGGTCGGATTCCAGCTGAGCCGCAAGGCGGTCAAGGCCCTGGTCAACGGTTCCCGCGTGCGCCTGGTCCTGGACCTCAAGCCCGGCGTGTCCCTGACGGAAGTGACGGAGCGCGTGAAGGCGCTCTGGAAGGAAGTGGACGGCGACCCGCGCAGCCGGCGCCTGCACGAGAAGGGAAAGTGCAAGGTGATGCTGGAGAAGTTGATGCCGCGTGAAATGGTGCCCGCTTTCCTGGCCTGGAACCCGCAGGTCCTGACGCTGGAGCGCCGGGGGCGGACCGACACCAAGGTCTGGGTCAACCTCCC
>JAEEGJ010026483.1_pt1 | contig 11746 bp, 12 predicted proteins | sample 8958761 | NCBI WGS metagenome assembly JAEEGJ01 (sample SAMN16246546, study PRJNA631951) | gut metagenome | biome: gut microbiome; feature: rumen; material: RS-attached | host: Bos | place: Iran: Karaj | collected 2018-10
GGCGGTGATCCTCAGCGACGGGGCGGCCGGGGCGGAAAATGTGGAAGAACGCCTCCGCGCCTGCGACCCCGGCTCTCTCCGGGAGCTGGCGGGGAATATCCTGACGGACGCCGCCGCGAAGGGGGGCTGGGAGGACGACATGACCGTCCTGACCCTGAGCCTGCGCAGCCATAGCCCGGAGAGGACCGCGAGGCCGGAACCGAGGCCGGTATAAGCAAGAGGGCCGCCGGGCATACTGGAAACAGACGGAAAAGGAGGCGATCCCATGGTAAAAGGCGTGACGCGGCGGGTGATCCTGGTGGATTCCCCGGATCGGAAGCAGTTTGAAAAGGCCATCTTCATCCTGAAGGACGGGGGCAGCGAGAGCGCGGAGGACCTGCTGCTCCAGGCCAGGGAGATCGCCTCGGAGACCATGGGCGGCGGCCGGAAGACGCGGCAGCGTCCGCCCTGGCTCTGGCTGCTGGCGGGCGCGGCCTTCACCGGTGCCCTCTGGCTCCTGGTGAGCCTTGTGCGCTGATGCAAAAATTCACAACAACTACACTGTTAATCTTGACATTCTTCGGGTTCAAGGGTAAATTATAGATAGTTATACAACCTATCTATACGGTTTGGGAGGGACGGACCTTGGCCGAGGACAGGAAACCCAATCATATCATCGTGTATGTTTTCCGCCTGAACAACGCACTGATCAAGCAGAAAAACCGCAACATGAGCGCCTATAACCTGACTTCCATCCAGGCGGACGTACTCATGTATATATTGAATAACTACCAATCCCAGGAGGTCAACCAGCTGGATATCCAGGAGGTCTTCAAGCTGACGAATCCCACCGTTTCCGGCATCATCGACCGGCTGGAGGAAAAGGAGTTTATCAAGCGCGTCCGCAGCGAGAAGGACGCCCGCTACCGCCGCCTGCTGCCCCTGCCAAAAGGGGAGGCCCTGTATGAGGACCTGCGCCGCAGCGCCATTCAGGCGGAGGAGAATTTCTCCAAGGACATGACCCCGGAGGAAGCAAGAGAATTCAAGCGGCTGCTGAAGGTGGCCCTGAAAACAGCGGAAGAAGATTGCTGCCAGTGAGAACGCGCCCCCGTTTCGGGGGCGCGTCAGCCTGTAGACAAACCCTTTTGGCGGAGTTTCGATAAGCATGGGGGATTTGTGAAGGGGGACGGGAATCCCCCTTCACGTTATATCCTTGCAAAATCAGAATACAATTCTGATTTTGCGTCTCAAGTTGTCGACACTTTGCCGACAGCTCGAGGGCAGCCCCGCGGGGCTGCCCTTGCGTTATTCGTCAGGATCACAGGTCCAGCTTTTCCAGCAGCTCACGGATGGCCTCCGTGAGCTTTTTTGCGCCTGCGTGGTCCTTCCCGCCGGCGGTGACGCCCGCCACGAAGCTGCCCTTTCGGGCGATACCGGGAAAATAGAAGTCACTTTTGTGCCGGTCGCTGCTGACGTTCACGGGGATCCCGAGACGCTTGCAGTCGGCGTACACGGCTTCGTTTACTTCCTTGTTGTCGGTGGCGGCCAGCACCAGGGCGGCCCCCTCTATGTCTGCCGGAGCGTAGGGGCGGCGCAGGACCGTCAGCCTGCCCGCTTCTTCCAGGGGCAGCAGGTCCGGATGAAGCTCCGGGGAGACCACGGTGACTTTTTCCGTGAACTGCGTCAGGGTGCGGATGCGCCGCAGCGCGATCCTGCCGCCGCCCACCACCACGATCTTTTTCCCGCTCAAGTCCACGAAAAGAGGGAACCGGGGATAGTCCGCCATAACCTTACCTGCCTAACGTTATTCCGCTTCCGCCTGCCGCGCCTTTTCCACATACATGGCCCGCAGCTGGGGAAATTCGCCCATGCCCTTCAGGATACATTCCACCCGGAAGCCTTCCTTCCGCAGCAAGCTCGCCCAACTGTCCTCTTCTTCGCCGGCCATGTCGTTCAGGGCGTGATCCCCGGCAACCACCATGAAGGGCAGCAGGTGGATGCACTTCGGCTGCTGTTCCCTGGCGGCAGCCAGGATCGGCTGGAAGCCGGGTTCCTCCTCCACGGTGCCCACGCAGAAATTGGGCCGGGAGTCCTTGCGGAAAGCCTCGGCCAGCAGCAGATAGAAGTTTTCTTCCGCCTCTGCGCTGCCGTGGCCCATCAGGACCAGCATTTCATCCTTCCCCACGTCGGAGAAGGTCTCCTCCAGGACGGCGGCCACCGCCTCCACGTCCGCCTTGCCCGTCAGCAGCGGCTTTCCCAGCCGCAGCCGCGCAAAGCGGGAGGAGAAAGCCTGCACGGCGGTGGTGACCTTGCCGTATTCGCCGCCGGGGAGCATATGGGTGGGCTGCACCAGCAGGTCGGTGATCCCATCGGCAAGCATCCGCTCCATGGCTTCCTCCACGGAATCCACCAGGAGCTCGCCGGAAGTGCGCAGCTTGCGCCGGATGATGCTGCTGGTCCAGGCCCGGTAGGCTTTCCGTTCAGGGAATGCGGCGGCCAGGTCCTTTTCCAGGGCCTCGATGGTCTTGATCCGGGTCTCAGCCACGGAGGTGCCGAAGCTGACGACCAATAAACCTTTGCTCATATTCTGTCCTCGCTTTCTAAAAATTCGTTGTTTCATTGTTGGACCGAATGTGGAGCAGCAGCCGGACCGCCGCCGCATAACCGCGAGACCCGGTCTGCCCGGGCAGACCGGTCATTTTTCCTTGGCGATGATGAGGGAGAAATAGCCCGCGTCGTCGGGGATCTCCTCGGCGCTGCGGTAGACGGCTTCATTCTCCATGCCGCAGTTCACCACGGCGCTGACCTTCCGCCCGCTGGAGAGCAGCAGCGCCTTGACCTCCTTCATGTGGCTGGCGGATTTCATGAGCACATAGTTCCCGTCCTGTTCCAGCCTGTCCTCCGTCTTGTGCACCGCGGGCACGATATGGATGGGCTCGTCCCACTCCGCCAGGGGGAGATTCAGCCGGGCGGCCGCCGCGCAGAAGGAGGTGATGCCGCTGACCAGCTCCACGGGGTAGCCGTCGGCTTCCAGATAATGCTGGATATAGCTGAAGGTGCAGTAGATGCTGGGGTCGCCCAGGGTGAGGAACACCACGTTTTCCCCCCGGTCCAGATAGGTTTTCAGCAGCTCGGCGCCCTTGCGGTGCTCCGCGTCGATGAGCTTGCGGTCCTTCACCATGGGCATATAGACCGGCACCAGCTCCTTTTCCGCCAGCTCCGGCACGGCCTGCACCGCGATCTTATAGGCGGCGGATTCCTTGGCCGCCTGACCCGGCACGGCGATCACCCGGTTTTCCCGGATGAGGCGGACGGCCTTCAGCGTCATGTATTCCGGATCGCCGGGGCCCACGCCCACGCCGTATGCGATTCCCTTCATTCCTTTTCCTCCTTGTTTGCTCTGTCTTCCGCGACGGAAGAGCGCAGACAGTCCGCCAGGGAAGCCAGGGTCGCCTTTTCCGCCACCCGGACCTGCATTCCCAGGGCTGCCGCCGCCAGCGCCGTCTGTCTGCCGATGCAGACGGCCTTCACGGTGGAATAATCCATCTCTCCCACGGCCTCGGCAAAACCCTTCACCGTGGAAGCGCTGGTGAACACGGCATAGTCGATCTCCCCGGCAGTCAGAGCGGCCTTTTCGTCGATGACGGGAGAGGACGCGTAGGCCGTATCATAGGTGGGGAGGTCCGTCACGGTCAGCCCGCCGCCCTTGCGCAGCTCGTCGATCAATGCCTGATTGCCGATCCTTGCCCGGGGAACAAGCAGCTTTTCGCCGGGCTTGCAGACCTGCCGCAACTCCCGGCCCAGGGTCTCCCCGTCGAATACCGAGGGGACGAAATCCGCCTTGACGCCGAATGCCCGCAGGGCCTTTTCGCTGCCCTGGCCGATGGCCGCCACCTGGACGGAGCCCAGCGCACGGATGTCGCTCAGCTCCATGAGCTTGCGGAAGAAGATGCGCACCCCGCTGGGGCTGGTGAAGACCAGCCAGTCATAGCCGCCCTTCTGAAGCGTCTGCAGGCTGCCTCTCAGGGCTTCGTCGTCCGGCAGGGGTTCCGTGCATATGGCGGGCAGCTCCAGCACCTCCGCGCCCTCCGCCCGCAGCAGGGCGGCCATGCGGGAGGAGAGCTCCTTCGGCCTGGTCAGCAGGACCCGCACCCCGGCCAGGGGGCGTTTTTCATACCAGGAGAAGGTCTCGGCCAGCGCGCAGACGGCGCCCACGACGATGATGGCCGGGGTCTGTACCTTCCGCTTCTCACATTCCGCCGCCAGGGTGGAGACCGTCGCGCCGATCCGACACTGCCGGGCAGTGGTGCCCTTCTCCAGAACCGCCGCCGGGGTGTCCGCCGCCATGCCCGCTTCCAGCAGACCGGCGCAGATCTCCGGCAGGGTGGAGATACCCATGAGAAAGACCAGGGTCCCCTTGGTGCGTACCAGGGCTTCAAAGTCGATGTCCAGGGAGGAATCCGCCCGCCGGTGGCCGGTGATGATGTGGACGCTGGCGCAGTAGTCCCGATGGGTGACGGGTATGCCGTTATAGGCAGGCACCGCGATGGCGCTGGTGATACCGGGCACCACCTCGAAGGGAATGTTATGTTCTGCCAACAGTTCCAGCTCTTCGCCGCCCCGCCCGAAGAGGAAGGGGTCGCCGCCCTTGAGACGCACTACCTTCCGGCCCTTCTGGGCTTCCTCCAGCAGCACGCGGTTGGTTTCCTCCTGCCGGAGGTAGTGGTTCCCAGCCCGCTTGCCCGCGAAAATGAGCTCCGCGCTCTCCGGGATGAGGTTCAGGACCCCGGAGCCAACCAGCGCGTCGTAGACCACCACGTCGGCCTCGGAGAGGACCTCCTTGCCCTTGAGGGTGAGCAGCCCCGCATCGCCGGGGCCTGCGCCCACCAGCCAGACCTTGCCCGTCATGCCTCGGCCTCCTTCCCGAATTCGCTGCGCAGCTTACATGCCAGAGCTTTCCCCAGGTCTTCCGCGCTTTCCGTTTCTCCCGCGGCTTCTCCGGTGGTCCAGCAACCGCTGTTCTCGTCGTAGTAAAGGCCCAGTACGCGCAGCTTGCCGTCCTCTGCCCAGGCATGGGCGCAGACGGGGGAGGTGCAGCCACCTCCCAGCGTGCGGGCAAAGGCGCGCTCGCAGAGGGCCGCCGCAGCTGCCTCCGCGTCGAGGATGCCGCCCAGCCATGGGTATTCCTCCCCGGCGCGGCCCTGGATGGCCAGGATGCCCTGCCCGGCGGCAGGGATCATTTCATGAATGTCGAAATAGCGGCTGATCCGCGCTTCCAGCCCCAGGCGCTTCAGCCCGGCGGCAGCCAGCACCAAAGCGCCGTACTGCCCCTCGTCCAGCTTCCGCAGCCGGGTCTGCAAATTGCCCCGCACGGGCTGCACATCATAGCCGGGATAGAGCTTTTTCAGCTGGATGCAGCGGCGCAGGCTGGCGGAGCCGATGGGTTTGTCCGGGTCAGGCGCATCCGCGCCTTCCGGCAGCACCAGCACGTCCCGCGGGTCCTCCCGCTTGGAAAAGCCCAGCAGGGGAAGGTCCTCCGGCACCTCCATGGGCACATCCTTGAGGCTGTGCACCGTCAGGTCCGCCCGCCTGTCCCGCAGGGCGGCGTCCAGCTCCTTCACAAAAAGGCCTTTGCCGCCCACCTGGTCCAGGGTCCGGTCCAGGATGCGGTCCCCGGTGGTCTTCATGGTGAGGAGGCGCACTTCCGTGTCCGGCAGGGCCGCCTGCAGATGGCGCACCACCGTCATGCTCTGGGCCACCGCCAGGGCACTGTCCCGGCTGCCCACGATCAGCGTTTTCATCCCAGGGCCTCCCGCGCGGCGGCCAGGGTCTGCTCCAGGTCCGCGCTGCTGTGGGCGGCGGAAAGGAACATGGCCTCGAACTGGCTGGGGGCCAGGTAAATACCCTTGGCCAGCATTTTGCGGAAGTAGTCCGTAAAGCGCTTCGTGTCGCTGGTCTGGGCGTCCTCATAGTTGCGAACGGTCTTGTCCGTGAAAAAGACGCAGCCCAGGGATCCCACATGGTTCAGACAGAAGCCTTTGCCCGAAGCGCGGAGCAGATCGCCCAGCGAAGCGAAGAACCCGTCCGCAGTCCTGTTCAGCTTTTCATAGAAACCGGGCGTCTCCTTCAGCAGCTTCAGCTGGGCGAGGCCGGCGGCCATGGCAACGGGGTTGCCGCTGAGAGTGCCCGCCTGATAGACGCTCCCCAGAGGGGCCACCATGGACATGATCTCTTTCCTGCCGCCGTAGGCCCCAACGGGCATACCGCCGCCGATGATCTTGCCGAAGGTGCAGAGGTCCGCCCGGACGCCGTAGTATTCCTGGGCGCCGCCCAGGGCCAGCCGGAAGCCGGTGATGACTTCATCGAAAATGAGCAAGGCCCCATACTGATCACAGAGACGCCGGAGGCCGGAAAGGAAGCCCTCGGCAGGGGGGACTACCCCCATATTGGCGCCCACCGGCTCCACGATCACCGCTGCGACTCCCCGGGGATCGGCGGCCAACAGCTGCTCCACCCCCGCCAGATCGTTATACACGGCGGTGAGCGTGTCCTTGGTGCAGCCCGCAGGCACGCCGGCGCTGCCGGGCAGGCCCTGGGTGAGCACGCCGGAGCCGGCTTTTACAAGCATGGCGTCGGTGTGGCCATGGTAGCAGCCGGCGAATTTGATGATCTTGTCCCGCCCCGTAAAGCCCCGGGCCAGACGGATCGCGCTCATGACCGCCTCGGTGCCGGAATTCACCATCCGCACCATATCAAAGCCCGGCACCACAGCGCAGATCAGTTCCGCCATCTCCACTTCCCGCCGGGTGGCCGCGCCGAAGCTGAGGCCGTCCTTCACGGCCTTCGCCACCGCTTCCTCCACGGCAGGGTGGGCGTGGCCCAGGATCATGGGGCCCCAGGAGCCCACGAAGTCGATGTATTCCCGGCCGTCCTCGTCCCAGAGGCGGCTGCCCGCGCCCCGGGCGATGAAGGGCGGCGTCATGCCCACGGAGCCGAAAGCCCGGACGGGGCTGTTCACGCCGCCGGGGATATGCGCCTTGGCCCGGGCAAAGAGTTCCTCCGAAATCGGCATCATCCGATCCTTCCTTCCTGAATGAATCCGGCCAGTTCCTTGGCGAAATAGGTGATGTAGAGGTCTGCCCCGGCGCGGAAGGCGGAGGCCGCCATCTCACAGACGATGCGGTCCTCGTCGATCCATCCCTTTCCGGCTGCGGCCTTCACCATGGCGTATTCGCCGCTGACGCTGTATGTCGCCAGGGGCAGGTTGGTGGCGTCCTTCACCTCCCGCACCACGTCCAGATAGGACATGGCGGGCTTCACCATGAGGATGTCGGCCCCTTCCTCCACATCCAGGAGGGCTTCCTTGAGGGCCTCCCGCCGGTTGTGGAAATCCATCTGATAGCTCTTCCGGTCCCCAAAGGAGGGGGCGGAATCCGCCGCTTCCCGGAAAGGCCCGTAGAAGGCGGAGGCATATTTCACCGCGTAGGACATGATGGGGGTGCCGGTGAAGCCGGCGCCGTCCAGCGCTTCCCGGATGGCACGGACGCGCCCGTCCATCATGTCGGAGGGGGCCACCATGTCCGCCCCTGCCCGCACATGGGAGAGGGCTTCCATTGCCAGCAGCTCCAGGGTGGCGTCGTTCTCCACCTCCTGGCCGCAGAGCTTCCCGCAGTGGCCGTGGGAGGTGTATTCGCACATGCAGACGTCGGTGATGAGGAACAGGTCGGGGTACTTGGCCTTGGCCTTGTGAAGGGTGCGCTGCACGGCCCCGTCCTCCGCCCAGGCGGAGGAGCCGATCTCGTCCTTGTGCTCGGGGATGCCGAACAGAAGGATGCTGCGCACGCCGGCTTCCGTCAGCTTGTCCAGCTCCTCGTCCACCCGGTCCACGGTATAGCGATACTGACCCGGCATGGAGGGGATCTCCTCCACCCGGTTTTCCCCGTCCATGACGAACAGGGGATAGATCAGGGCGCTCTTGTCCACCCTGGTTTCCCGCACGATCTTGCGCAGCGCCTCGCTGCCTCTCAGCCTTCTGGGCCGGATCGTCAGATCCATAGCTTTATCCTCCCTTGTTATCGGTCTGCGGGAGCATGGGCTTCCGCCCCTTGTTCCCGAAATACTTCTTCCATCGCGTCCACGCACTGGGAAAACACGTCCTCCGGCAGCTTGGCCCGGGCGCCGAAAAGCAGCCGGTTCATCATCCGCTGGGCCGCCCCTTCCACCTCCCGGCGCAGGGCGGCTTTATCCTCCGCCTCCAAAGGCACGCCCCGGAAGACCGGGGTGAGCCGGGCGTCCACGTCCCGGGCGGAAAGCTGCTTGAGAGCCTGGATGCGGGGCACGATGTCCCGCCCGGAATACCAGTTGTAAAATTCGGCCTTTTCCTCTGCCAGGATCGCTTCCGCTCTCGCCAGGTTCCGCTGGAATTTCTCCGAGCGAAGGTCGATCTGAAAGGCGTCGATGTCATAGAGAGTGAAGCGGGGGAGCTCCCCGGCCTCCACCTCGATGTCCCTGGGCACGGCCAGGTCCACCAGGAGAATGTCGTGGTCCGGCGAAAGCTGCTCCAGGTCCTTTCGCTGGATGGTGTAGTTGGGGCTGCTGGTAGCGCTCACCACCAGCTGGCACTGGGGCAGCAGGGAATAGCGTTCCTTATAGCCGATGCGCTTGCAGTCCCGGGGGATGTCCACGATGCCGCTGTGGTACTGCCGCACCGTCACCGTCACGTCTGCGCCCCTTTCCGCCAGGGTCGAAGCGCTGATGCGGCCCATCATGCCGTTGCCGATGACCATGCATTTCTTCCCGGCGACGGAGAAGCCCTTTTCCTCCAGCATCCGAAGGGCCGTGTGGATGACGCTGCTGTCCGCACTGGAAAGGTCCGTTTCCGTTTTCACCCGCTTCCCGGCGGTGATCCCCTGGCGGAAGAGCACCTCCAGGGTGTGGTCCGCAGCATAGCATGCGCGGCTGAGCTGTAGAGCTTCCCCCACCTGGGTGATGATCTGATCCTCGCCCACGATCCGGGATTCCAGCCCGGCGGCCAGGCGGAAAAAGTGCTCCACTGCTTCATCGTCCCGGCGCTCCGTCAGGTAAGGGCCATAGGTCTTTTCATCCAGGCCCAGGAAACCGCAGAGCAGCGCGGCAGGGTCGAAACCGGCGTCCTCCGAAACGCTGAGCCACCACTCCATCCGGTTGCAGGTGGAGAGGATCACGCTGCCGCTGAGCCCCCGGCAGCTGCGGAAATGGTCGTAGGCTTCCTGGATCTTTTTCTTTGTGAAGGAGAAAACGCTGCGGACGTCGATATCCGCCCGCGTATGATCGACGCCGATCATCCATACCGCCATGGCAGTTCCTCCGTGTTCCTTTATCCTAATAAATATGCGGCGATAACGCAAGGCTATCGCCGCAGCCGTGTTTTCTGCAGGCAGGGCAAAAGACCGCAGTCCCGGCGGTCCTTTTGCTTTGCTCACAGCAGGTCTTCTGACTTGCGCTTTCCGGCCCGGGGCCGAGCGCACGCGCCTGCCTTCTCGGGCCAATGCCCAATGACCGACTTTCGTCCCGGTGCGTGCATCCGCGCTTACAGCGGCGGTTCCGTCCATGATTTCCACATGGTTCTCTATTCTCCCGGAGCGGCCCTCCGCCGCGCCGGGCACTGTGAGCTTTGGTTGTCCGCTGCGGCCTGGCCGCAACATACAAAATATAACATATCCCGGCATGGTTGTCCACAGCGGATTTGCTCTTCCCGGGGCTTGTGCCCTGCCGGTATTTGCGGTAAAATCAAGGAAAAAGAAAAGATCACAGGAGCGAAGGATGAAAAGAAAAGCCTATTTTGCAGGGGGTTGCTTCTGGTGCATCGAGCCCGTGTTCGAAGCGCTGCCGGGCGTGTCCGCCGCAGTCAGCGGTTATTCCGGCGGCGAAGAGGCGGCTCCCCGCTATGAGGATGTGAAGGCCCAGCGCACCGGCCACCGGGAAACTGTCTGCGTGGAATATGACGACGAAGCCTGCACCTTCTCCGCGCTGCTGGAAGCCTATCTGGGCAGCGTGGATCCCTTTGACGACGGGGGCCAGTTCGTTGATCGGGGCCATTCCTATACGCTGGCCGTTTACCATACCTGTGCCGGGGAACGGGAGATCACGCTGGAAAAACTGGCGGAGCTGGAACAATCTGCCGGAAAGCGCGTCTGTATCAGTGTGGAACCCTTCCGGGATTTCTGGATGGCAGAGGAATACCACCAGGATTATTACCTGAAAAACCCGGAGGCCTTCCGAAAGGAACTGGAGGAATCGGGACGGGCGAGGCCCGGACCGGAAAGGACAGGTGCGTGAATGAAGCGACGGACCGGGAAGAGAATCTGGATCGTGATGGGAGTGATCGCCATGCTGTTCAACCTGTTCGGCTGCAAGGCCGGGCCCGGCAAAGGAGGAGAGAAGATGGAGACCGGCGGGACCTGCGGAGAAAACATGAGCTGGAAGTACGACAAGCGCACCCAGACCCTCACCATTTCCGGCAGCGGCGAGATGGTCACCACGGACCGTTTCATGTGGAGCGACTATCCCATCAAAAAGCTGGAAATATCCGAGGGCGTCACCTCCATTGATAAGGAGGCCTTTTATTCCAACCATAAGCTCCAGGGGCAGCTGAAGCTGCCCAGCACCCTGAAAAGCATCGGGGATTTTGCCTTTTACGGCTGCGACGGCCTGAAAGGCCCGCTGGAGCTGCCCGACAGTGTAGAGACCGTGGGCGGCTATGCCTTCACCCGCTGCGAGGGCTTCGACGCCATCCGTCTTTCCAAATCCCTGCGCAGCGTGGGCGACGAGGCTTTTGAAGAGATGAAGGGGCTCAAGGGGGCTTTGGTGCTCCCGGAGGGGCTGGAATCCGTGGGGCGCTGCGCCTTCGACGAATGTGAAGGGCTGCGGGGAGACCTGATCCTGCCGGACTCCCTGGTAAGCGTGGGGGATTACGCCTTTGCGCGCTGCGGCTTTGACGGGGTCCTTAAGCTCTCCGCCGGGATGACGGAGATCCCCTTTAACTGCTTCAGCTGGAGCGCTTCCCTGAAGGGCGATCTGATCATCCCCGACTCCGTGCGTGTGATCGAGGAATCCGCCTTTGCAGGCTGCACCTTCGACGGGAAGCTGCACCTTCCGGATGGGCTGGAGCGCATCGAACGCTATGCCTTTTCCCATTGCAAGAAGCTCACGGGGCCGCTGGAGATCCCCGACAGCGTGGGCTTCATCGGGGAGCACGCCTTCGCGAATGCCGAAGCCTTCACTAGCCTGCATCTCCCCGCCGGGCTGACCCTGATCTGCGAGGGCAGCTTCCGGGGCTGCAGGGGCCTTAGCGGCGCCCTGGAGCTCCCCGCCGGGCTTCAGGTGATCGGGGATGAGGCTTTTTCCGACGCCGGCTTCACGGGAAAGCTGGCGCTGCCCAAAGAGCTGCGCTCCATCGGAAGCGGCAGCTTCTGCGGCTGCAGAGGGCTTACGGAGGTAACTTTCCCCGAGACTTTGGAGCACATCAAGAGATTTGCCTTTGCCGACTGCGAGGGCCTAACAGGGACCCTGACGATCCCGGACAGCGTTTACAGCATCGGCCGCGGCGCGTTTTCCGGCTGCGGCATCACGGAGGTCAGCTTCGGCGCCCGCCTCCGCAGCGTTGGCGAAGGCGCTTTCCTCAGCTGTGCCCGCCTCACGTCGGCATTCTTCACCGGCAGCCTGACGCCGGATTACTATGGGCCGGAGGAGAAAAGCCCCAGCTTCCCGGTGGGCTGCGAGGTGAACG
>JAEEGJ010026490.1_pt1 | contig 11744 bp, 20 predicted proteins | sample 8958761 | NCBI WGS metagenome assembly JAEEGJ01 (sample SAMN16246546, study PRJNA631951) | gut metagenome | biome: gut microbiome; feature: rumen; material: RS-attached | host: Bos | place: Iran: Karaj | collected 2018-10
TCCATGACCTCCGTCATGGAATCATCAGAATCCAGCGCAATCACAAAATCCAGATCCGATCGATCGTCGTGATACCCTTTTGCTCCGGAACCCACCTGGACCAACGATATTATTTTACCGCACTGCCTGGCAGTCGAAAGGATATAATCGAAAGCAACCTGTCTGTCTCGTACGCTAAAAACCGCATCCATTTCTACGCCTCCTTACACAAACCCCGATTTTTCGAGCTGATTATATACATTGTGAATCATTTCTTGTATTCATACATGACGACGTCATCAGCAGCGTTTCTCTACTTCTTTTTCTTCGACGCCGGAAGTTCAGAATACATGCCTTCCAGAAGTTCCTGGATCAGGGCCTTGTCATCAAAACTGTCAAATACGTGCATCAGGGTCTTTGATTCTTCATACGGATAGCGCAGTTCGGAATCTGCAAGCAGTCTGTCTGATGTAGGCGTTCTCTTTAAGAAAAGCTCACCACCGCAAACGTCACCTATCAGCTTACCGTTATAATATACAAGGTATCCGCCCATCATAGGCTTTATGACAATATCACCAGCTTCAGAAAAACAGTCGCGAACATATTCATTAAATTCATTCACCATACCAATACCTCGTTCATTATCATTTAAAGATACTTAAATGCCATCTCAAACATTTCTTTTGAATCAGTTGCGTTCCTGATATATGTTGGATTATCCGGTTCGTATCTGACATATTTTTCAACTTCTTCAATAAGCGCGAGATAACAAACCGCAAGTTCATATCGGATCTCTGTTTCTTCTGTCAAAAAGATTTTTTCCTGTGCTGTTTCATTATATGCATCAAGTACATATTGTTTAGCTGAAAGAGGTGCTTTTTGTCCTGGCGCGAAGGTTAGAAAATCAGCAACAGGATCACCCCAGAATCCGCGTTCAGGGTCAATCCAGCAAATTTTCTTTGTCTCGGTATTATAAAGAATATTGCTGTCCCAAAAATCAAAGTTCACCATTCTGCAAGGTACTGAGCTCAAAATCTTTTCATGTTTATCTATCAAGGTCACAAACTTCTCTCCGTCTGGCGTATCATGACCTAGAGCTTTGCAGTCATTAACCAGGTTAACCGCCATGTTTTTCAAGGCCTTATACCATGAAGGAACAAGCCCTGTCTGAATATAGCCGAATTCGTCATTTGTGATTCTGTGGATTTTGGTGAGCATGGAGATTTTCTGCTTTTGAATTTCTTCATATTCTTTTTCAGAAAGACCCGCTTCCCAGATAGGCTTTCCCGCCATCATTTCCATGATGAAACAGTTGCTTTTAATTATTTGTTTTGAAAAATCAGATACAGAAATTTTAGGACAGAGGATGTCTGTTTTATCATGCATCTGTGAATACCAGAACACTTCTGACTTCATCATATTGTTTTCATAAGTAAGTACTTTTGCAGTTTCCGGTGGAGCTATCTTTAATGCATAGCTTGTACCATTATCACAGGTGACTTTGTACGCCGAATTGAATTCTCCAAAACCCAATGTTGCTATATCACTGACATTTCCTATTTTGTGAAATGCAAACAATTCTTTTATCTCTGCTTCCGTCGCGTTATATTTTGTTTTACTGATAATCATAAAAATCTCCTTTATAAAGTTTTATTTTACTGTCCATTCGGTCCAGTCTATGTGATTATATTTCATTATTTCATCGGCATGTTTCATTCCGAGTTTTTCGTAGAATGGAATGGCATTATCATTTGCAATCAGATAGACTGCAATGTCCTTTTCTCCGCCGGCAAGTTCGTGGGCTTGCTTCATCAGTTTTGTTGCAATTCCCTGTCGTTCATAATTTCTGTCCACACCAAGGTCTGTAACATAGAGCCAGTAGCAGAAGTCAGTAAGCCCGAAAAGAACACCGACAATAAGTCCCTCATCATTCCTTGCAACCAGGCTGATTGAAACATTCTTTACAAGCTTTGGAATCCTGTCCTCAAATCGCTCCTTGTGATATTGAGAACCAAGGTCCGTACGCTTTAAGAAATCAATATACTCTTCGGTGGTGAGGCGTTCTTCTTTGATTGTTATAGTTTTGTTTTCCATTTTCTTCCTATAAATCCGATACAGATATTTCTGATTGTAAAAGTTGGATAGCCTGTTCCATGGTAATTATCTTTGCGTATCGTTTTCCCCACATGAATTCATTGTAATATTTGTAGGCTGTTTCCTTGTCAAAATAGGGATTGTCGTAGGTTGAGTTTGTGTATGCCGGAACAAGAATGTTGAAGCCCCTCTCAAATCCGCATTTAATTGTTGCATCCATACAAAAGTCTGTTGATACTCCGATTGTAATAATATCTTTCTCACCCTTGGAGTTAAGATAATCCGTAAGCCCTGTCATGGGATGAAAGGCGCTGTTTACATTTTTTTCAAAACGCTTCTCATCAGCTCTTGGGGCAAATTCCTCGTATATTTCATAATTATCTGTAAGCTTATCCAGATCTGCACCTGGTCCGTCATCATGCTGAACATAAGCGACCTCAACATTGTTTTCTCGCGCAACAGCAATCAACTTTTTGATATTATTTTTTACTGTTTCGAATGCATACAGATTTTCATTAAAACATCCCTTCTGCGTATCTACAACTAAAAGTATCATTCGTTTCTCCTTGCTCGTTAAACTCAATCTTTCACAGGACAAACCATCTGAAGGTCAAATGGTTCCGCTTCAGCAATTTCTTTTATAGGATTACTTGTCAAGACACTTCCCATTGCTCTGTAAAATGCAATCGTCTCCTCAGAAGAACAAGCGGAAATATACAAAGCCTCCGCACCTGCTTTTCTTGCTTCCGCTTTTCCTGCTTCAAATAATTGTCTGCCAACTCCTTTGCCTCTACATTCAGAAGATACCTGCATCATATCAAGAATCATGTAGGGACCGTTTAGTTTTTTTAATAGTCCTATAAAGCCAACAACTTTTTCATTTTCTAATGCAATGTATGTAATATAATCATCCCTGCTTATTTTCTTTGCCACAGAACGCTTTTTGTTCAGGTCCCAATCTTCGGTATATTTGCATTCTACTAAAGTATGTTCTCCGTCTATTCTTCGATATACTTTATTTACATCCTGTTTTCTGTTATATGAATCCAATGATTCTAAACTGAAATTTGCTTCTGATAATAATTCAATTTTAATCAAGTGATAATTCTCCATGTTCACGTTCAATTAAAAAACGGACATCTTTCTTTGATGCACTGCTGATTCTGTGATGAAAACTCGCAGGTCTGCTCTTCATATTCAAGCTGAACACCATAATGTTGATTTACATATTCAATTCCATGTTTAAAAGCTATTATGGCATCTCTTTTACAGCACCTGGGGCCATTGATTTTCCCAAGCTCCCCGATTGCACTTGCGGTAAATGCCATGTGGTTTCCCCAGGTTCCATCATCGGAAAGAGGACCTGTACCATCAATAATAGAAAGTGCCGCGCCAATTGAAGTAATAGCTCCACAGATTCCCCAAAGTCCGCACATGGCTCCAGGCATCCGTAAACCTTCGTAAAGGATCTTCTTCAATCCCTCATCAATATTGATTTTACCACCAGCGTTATGATATGCCATAAGCAGGCATGCCCCGTCCAGAATATGATGTTCAGGACCATGGATGCTGATGTAATCTTTTCTCGCGAGGTTTTTAAACATTCTTATAGGATTAGTACCTTGCTCTTTGCGGATATCTTCTATAATCTTATTTGCTTTTTCTTCTGTGGTCATGTTTTATTCCTGTTTTGACTCATTATATCACACTTTTCAAAATTTGCAATTCTTTTATAAAAGGCATCCGAAACACCTGAATTACTTTTTTATCATTTGCTAATCCTGTGTATTTATGTTACAATTATTCTGTGGAAGTGGAGACTACATAAATGATATTAAAGGCAAATGAAAAATTGCCCGAGGTGCAAATCCTAAAAGTCGATTTTAACGAGGAAAATCTGGGTGAATTAATAGATCAGGAATTCAACAGATATGCCAAAAAGTATAACATAGTCGTGGATTACAATGATTTCTGTTTTGTTGCAAAAGAAAATGATAGGCTGATGGGAATCATCGTCGGTCACTCATATTACAAAGAGATTCATATTACAGACCTCATCGTGATGGAAGAATACCGGAACAAAGGCGTTGGAACTGAATTGATAAAAAGGGTTGAGCAAGAATTCCAAGGTCGGAATTTTGAGAACATCAATGTTACGACATACGCTTTTCAGGCCCCTGAGTTTTATGTGAAAATGGGCTTCGAAATAGAATACGTAAGAAAAAGCAATGACGAAAATCTAACGAAGTATTTTCTGATAAAGCATATTAACTAAATTTCAACTTCATCCCCTGAGCGAATATAAGTAAGTTGATCTTCCATGATTTCCTTCATCTGATTGAAAACTGGTATGCCAGTACAATGACAGGTTGCAAAATGCGCTTTGTATTTTTTTAGATGATCTGCAATTTCTATGATTTCGGTAGTATCTGCTTCTGAAAACTCTGTTCGCTTCATAAGATGGAAGCCACCGATTACAAGGTCAGGAAGCATATCTTTTCCAAACTTGCGTTCCAGTGCCTTCATTACATTTAAAATGCCGTTATGAGCACAACCGCAAAAAAGGATTTTCTTTCCACAAGATGTCAAAAGCAGATTCTGCTCATGATGGAATTCATCCTGAATATATTCGCCACCGCAAAGTTCACGAAGACGCTTGTTTGTAGAAGGCAGCGGAAAGGCACGATCATCAACAGTGAAAACCTGAAGCTCGTCATCAATTATTTTATCACCTTTTAGAAGTTTAACTTGTGGCAGTGAGAGAATCTTTTTATCAATCCCGATATAACGGAACCCCTTGTCTTCTCCATCAAATGCATAGTATTCCCCGCCGGCATTGTGCTGCATGTAAATCTTTGCTTTTGAATTAAGATCCGCAAACGCAAGGATTCCGCCTGAATGATCATAATGCCCGTGGCTCAAAATTACTGTATCAACCGCGCTTAAATCCACACCAAGTTTTTCGGCATTACGAAGAATAACTTCACTCGGACTTGTGTCAAAGAGTAGCTTATGATTTTTTGTCTCAATATAAAACGAAAGCCCATGTGCTGCCTCACAGCCGGAAGAACCTGGCTCGTTTTCTACAAGATTTATGATTCGTAAATCCATATTATCACCTCCTGCACAGTTCCATATAGACAAATCTGTTCGGGTCTTCACCCAAAGCAATTACATGCTCAGGCATTTCTTTCCGAACAAAACCAAGTCTCTGGTATAAGGCTATTGCTTTGTTGTTTGCAGGATGAGGATCCACCCACAAAGTTTCTGCGCCGTTTTTTAAAGCTTCTTGAATAGAATATGATAAAGCTTGAGTTGCGATTCCTCGTCCCCTTGCAAAACTAAACAATTTTATGTCTAACGAAGCACTTCGAGTTTTTTCGTCGATACCGTAAGCTGTCTCACCGTAATATTTATCATCTTCAAATATGGAATAATGGTTGTTGATTGGTCTTGTTGAAATGTATTCATCCAACCATTTCTTTATGCCTTCTTCAGTTTCTTGCAATCCACCCGGCCAGATATATTTCATCACATCCGCATCAGCCCAGAGTCCTTGAATATTCTTTATGTCATCTTATGTTGATTCTTTTATTTCTATCATCTTATATCCCTCTTCTCAATTATTTATTTCTTTGCGGTTTTCAAAAATCAGATACTTGTACTTTTCGTTCTTGGTATAATTCTTTGGAAAAACCATATTCCTCATTCCGGTATAGGCTATGCTTCGTTTATAGAAATGCATCAGGCCGCAGTCAAGAATTATACCCTTATAATTGTAATGCCTTTCTTTTAGATTATAATCTCTGAGCATGTCAGTATTGTTACATAACATGGCTTCTGTAACTGCAAGCACACCTGCTGAAGAATGACCGGCGATATACATTGAATTTGCATCACCGCCATATTTTTCTGCATTAGCTAATATCCAATTGACAGCTGAATCAATATCTTCAATCTGATCAAACACAGTATATTCAGGGTAAGCAAGACGGTAATTCAAGTTGAAAACGACAAAACCATTTTGTGCCATGTAATTGCCAAAAAGATGATTGATTTCTTTATCATTTGAGATAAAACCGCCTCCGTGAATGTCGATAAGAATCGGTTTTTTTATTTTGCTTTTAGAATAATAGACATCAAGTTTCTGCTCATTTGAACTTTTGTCCGTGTAGGAAATATCAAGATCCTCGCAAATAGACTTATCAAGCTTTTTCCCATCAATTTTTTCAAGGTCCTTGAGGAAAGATTTTTCTCCGCTTTTCTTCATTATTTTGTCAATCATTTTCCTGATATGGTATCCAATCTTGATTATTTATTTCTTCGTCAGATACAAAACATAAGTATCTTTGAAGATAATGCAGTTCCCATGGTCAAGAACAGCGTTGCGCAGGCCATCAAAAAACTTTGTTCCGTACGGTTCAGGGATTACAAGATGGTCGCAGTGAGTTTTACTAAAGGCAACATATTCGTCTGCAGTGAATCTTCGTTCTCCATAAAAGTCACGACGCTCAAAATTTTTATAACCGTAGTTTGTGGCATTATCGTAATGAAATTTTCCCTGTTTATATTCATATTCCGGCTTAAAATATTCGCCATATACTTTTTGAATATCATCATACAAAGCTTCATTTGCCGAACGGTAATCAGAAGAAACAAGCATCATTGCAAGAGTGCCGCCTTCTTTGAGCAAGCCATAAGTTTTTGAAAAAGCTATATCTTCCGGAATCCATTGAATTGTCGCTGCCGAATAAATCATGTCGTATTTTTCTGAACCAAAATCATGAGTAATAAAATCATCATTTACGCTATTAAAGTTCGGGCGCTTGCCATATTTTTTCTTCATCTTTGCGTAAAGATGTTCACCAAGTTCAATTGCATGATAGTCACAGCCTGTGTCCAGAATCGGATCGGTTGCCTGCCCGGTTCCAGGACCTATTTCAAGAACTGATTTCCCTGGGCTTATTTTCGCATAATCAATTAAAGCATCAAAAAGTTCCTTGCTGTATCGTGGACGATATTTATCAAACTCTTCTGGGATTGTATCAAATATTTTCCGGAATTCCATTTTTTATGCCTCCAGATCTTTTATAAGATGAAACTTTTTATTCCCATCCGGAATATCCTCAAGTTCACCAATGATTTTGTAGCCGTGCTTTTTGTAGAATTCGGGGGCCTGCCATGACATTGTATCAACATGAACTGAATGGCATCCGCGTTTCTTTGCTTCCTCTTCTGCCGCTTCCAACAGTTTTGAGCCGAGTCCCTGCTTACGATATTTTTCATCAACCCAAAGTATATCGATATGCATCCATCCCCAGTAAGTGCCGCCCAAAATTCCTGCGATTACATTTTTGTCCTCGTCATATTCCACAATATTCAGGAGAACGTGATTATCAGGTCCAACTTTCTTATCGTTGAATTCACGTAGTGCATCATTTACAAAATTGATTTCTTCTTCACTTGGATCGTAGTTCATTTTGTGAATTCCTTTGTGGCCTCACGGTGGAAAAAATAGCCCAGGTTGATTCTAACTTCCTTGCGGCCGATATCGTTCTTTGTGTAGCAGCATGTGTCAAAGCCGATGATCTCAAATCCCTGGTGAAGATAAAAACCGATTGCGTTTGTGTTGAATGACTGTGTCTCCAGGATGATTGTGCGCCGTTTTTGTGCAGCCGCAACTTCCTTTGCCTTGTCCATGAGCCGTTTGCCATAACCTTGACCTCTAAGCTCCTCAGAAACCCAAAGCTCAGTTACCATCAGTCTGTTGGACCATTCCTCCGGGCATACCTCGATGCAGGCAAGCATTTTTCCATTGTCGCCCACGACACCAAAGGCCTCTGCATTTTCCCAGTAATCCTGATACAAACCGTCGGGGAAATCATATTCCTCCTGAGTGTGGACTATCTCCTTTTCAAAATCCTTTTTCACAAGTTCAATCTTGCAGCCCTCTTTGTTCAAGGGGGAAATATTGAAGTCATAATAGGACTTGCTCTTTATTGTTGAAGGAATCGGTGTTCCCTTCCATTTTTCTTTTGGTAGCGGAATTATATCCATTTTTTTCCTCCTGTTCATAAATACATGCCTGTCAGCCTGAAAAATTCTCTTCATACCCAATCGTGTACATATTGAATTCTAGACTCTTTTCTTTGGCCATTTCTTTTTGCTCTTTGGAAGGTTCTGCAACAAAAATGATATCATTTGTTCCTGATAAGAGCTTTTCGTATGCTTTGTCTGTTTTTGAAAATTTAACGAAGTCTTCAACTTTACAATCAGATGGATAAACAGCTTCCACAAAAGAACAGTAAACCGGGAAAAGGGCTGTTGCCCCGTCTATAACAGGAAGATTATCATCATTAGGAAATTTAAGTGTGGATTCCGAATCAAGGTGTGCAAGACTTTGTGAATTTTTAAATGGAACATAATACCAGCTGTACATTTCCTGTTGTTCTACTTTTGAAACACGCGAGGCACATGAGACAAGTGATAAAATAATTGATGCAATACAAAGTAGTAAAAAAAGTTTTTTCATTCTTCCTCTAAAAGCAGTGCGGGGGCCACATAACTACGCACTTAAACGGTGGCGGGCGCAGGCTCTACATCCGATTTGATGCATCGTGCGCGTAAGTGCACTAGTAAATAATTTCCATAAATGCAAACGACCGCAGTTCGTAAGTGCATGTTTTGTGATTATTCTATTAACAGTTTTATGTTGTCAATAACAGAATCAATTTCTTCATCTGTTGCTTTTTCTATAAAATCACAGTTTCTCTGTTGATAATCAAGATTTTTTACTTGATCACTTAAGATACATCCGTTTATTGAATGCGTATCTAATACAATTTCAAAAGGATAGCCTTTAATCTGACTTGTAATAGGGCAGAATAAAGCCAGTCCTGTTTTTTGATTATATTTTTTTTGTGAAATACAAATCGCAGGTCTTCGACCTTTCTGCTCATGTCCTGCTTGTGGAGTGAAATCAAGCCAAACCAAATCGCCTTTTTCTGGAGTATAATTTGAGTTTACCATTCTTCATTACCTACCGAACTACCTGTAGAAATTTCTGAATGAATGTTCTCTGGAGTTACCATAGCCAGCATATCATCAAGAGTCTTTTTCTGTGGAAGGATTACCATCTTTCCTTTTTCGGCGATTACTTCTATTTTGCTTCCGCTCTTTACGTTGTTGTCTTTTGCCCAAAGTGACGGAATTCTAAAAGCGAGGCTATTGCCCCATTTCTGAACTACTGCTTGCATAGTGTACCTCCATATAATTAGTATATACATTGTATATCCTTTTTGTCAAGTAAAATTTGATAAAAAAACGCGGCTTGACCGCGTTTTAGATTAATTAATTTTATCAGTAAATTTGGATTGACTTATAAAATATTTATAGTTACCAAACATATATTTCTGTATATTCTGTATATTTTTTTCCGTCATCTAAACTGTATTCAAGTTTTGCTGTTACAGTTTTTTCATTTTTCATTTCTTTAGGAAACCAATACATTTTAATTAAATTAAACATTCTATCATGATTGATTATTGTTTTATTTTTCAAAATAAAAATTTCTATATTTTTTGATTGATAGGAAAAACTGTAAATAGTCATTTTTTTCCATTCTATCTCTCGATTAATAAGAAAAGAGAAGTCTTCATATTCAATACCAAATGGCCATGTTTCTACATTATGTGTAAATAGTACAATATTGTTATTATTGCTTGAATCACCTTTTCTTTACGGCAGAAATTGTACTGCTGAAAAGCCCAAATTGGATAAGTTTTATTATTTGTCACAAAATTTATTGCATAACAGTCAGATATTAATATGCCTATTAACAAAAATATAAATATTCTTTTCATCTATATTTCTTCCTAAGCGCCCCAGTGCGGGCGTCAGCATAACAACTGGTTAAACGGTGGCGCGGCTTGACCGCGACATCCGCTTTGAAGCTTTGTTATGCTTTTTTTTGTATAAAAAATATTCAAATCGTTCATTGTAAAAGATTTTCTTCATTACGATTTGACGGTTGTATTCTTCTGACTTCCATAACATCATCTATTACAACATACCATACAGTATAATTACTAACATTAATTCTTCTATAAGGGTATTTGCGGTTTTTCATAGACTGCCAGACAGGAAAGCTCTCGCACATCGGAACTCTTTCTAGAATGGCAGTTTCAATTTTATTTAATGTGTTTTGTGCGGCAATCGGATTTTGCAAGACATCCTGAATATAATTTATTATTTCAAATAAATCTTCTTTTGCGATTGGAAGGTATCGTAATTTGTATTCTTTCATCTATTTTCGGATTCCCCTTCGTAAATCAGAAAAAACTTCTTCATGGGAAAGCCGTTCAGATGTTTCTTCGGCCATTATGTCAGCCTCATCCAATTTAGCCTCAATATTGTTTGTAATTGCATCGTACATCTGCAGGGACATTAAAACCATTGAGCCGTATCCATTCTTTGTAAGAAAAACCGGAGATTTAGTTGAAATAACAACATCCTCAATTTCTGAGTATTTATTTCTTAAATCTGAAACAGGTCTAATTTGTATCATACAGTGCCCCTTATCATTAAACTATCATTATAGTATCATAATAATATCATTTTGACAATCCATCTGGCCATAAAATACAAGAGCAATTAATTTGACGCCACTTCATTTTTCCGGGTCGTTATACATTTTATTGAGGCAGCCAAGGCCTTAACTTTTTAAGGTAGCCGCCGAAGCACCAGCCTCTTGTGTCACTGGGTACAGGATTTCCGTTTTTATCATGAGCGTCAACAGTCCAAATATTAACCCAGTTGGATTCTATTCCGTCAATAATGTCTTTGCGGCTGGCCTCATAAACAAATACTGTTGAACCTTTTGCAAGCGTAAGCAAAACTTTACTTTCCAAACTGTCCGATTCACGTATTCTCAAGTTGTCAGTCAGCTCATAAAGGTAGTAACCGTTTCCAAAAGTATTCAAGTCTTCTTGAATCTCATTTATATCAGAACCGTACTTTCTGTAGCGGCGGATTAAGTTCATAAAATCAGATTCATCTTGAACATCATTTATTTGTGCGTCAGGAATTTTATTGTAGTCCCAACCGTCTCCGCCGGCTTCAAAATATAGAAACAAAGCTCCGTCGCGCTCCCCAACTGTAAAATAATACCAATATGAATCTGCATTATACGGATTAAACTTCATATCATAACCGTCAACTGAATACAAACCTGACTCAAATTCAGCAAGGCCTTCATTGTAAGTAAAACTGTAATAATGATTTTTGTTCAGTAGAATAAAGCGCTCATAATGATTGCCATATTCTGACTGCCATCCCCAAAGCCCTTTTTCTGACTGAGCAAAGCATGCCGTAACCGACATAAATGCAAGCAAAAGCATTAACAATTTTTTTTTCATATTATTTCTCCTTAGTTTGGCGCTAGCCCATATTTTTCGGGTCGTTATACCTGTTAAATATCCAAAGATGAATATTTAATCTAAATAGCCATGCCAGTGGCGTGTGAGCATAACAACTGGTTGTACCGCAGCGGGCTTGACCCGCTGTCGGCTACGAACCTTTGTTATGTGTTTTTTATATCAAATTAGCATAATCTCTTTTTGCATAGAAGATACGCATTATAGAAACTATTTTTTCAACATCATCAATCAAGT
>JAEEGJ010026497.1_pt1 | contig 11741 bp, 6 predicted proteins | sample 8958761 | NCBI WGS metagenome assembly JAEEGJ01 (sample SAMN16246546, study PRJNA631951) | gut metagenome | biome: gut microbiome; feature: rumen; material: RS-attached | host: Bos | place: Iran: Karaj | collected 2018-10
GTGGCTTGAAAGAAGGCAAGTCCGGTTCCGTAACGGTGGACTTGGTGGGCTCCCTGGGGGAGTTCACCAAGTTCAGTAGCTGTATCGATGCGGCGTCGCTGTGGTCTCCTCCGACCGATATTTACACCATGAATCCTATCAATAATTTCATGGGCAGCGGAACTTACGAAGGCGCTTTTATCGGAGCCGAGCGCGAAGGCAACAAGGATAAGTGGATGGTAGCCAGTTCGCCGTACTATGCCAGCGAAGACGACCCCCCGGTCATTTTGTTCCATGGAACTTCGGACCAAACTGTAAACAAGGAACAAAGCCAGGAACTTTATGATTCTCTGAAAAAGCATAATGTCGTGACGGAACTTGTTTCGGTGTCGGGAGGAACCCATGGCGGCAACGAAATGTATGTCGACGAAAACTTGAACAAAATGATCAGTTTCTTCAATACGGCTCGTGAAGCAAAGTCGCAGATTGTCGATCCTTTGGATACGGCGAAGGTAGATACCTCCGTAACGGATACCACGGTTACCGATACTTTGGATAACGACTCCATGCAGACTCGTCTGCCTTCGAACTGGAAACAGCTGGCTCATGTCGGCTTGGTCGGTAACAAGCTGGTGGCCTTCGGGAATGGGGGCGAATACCGTTGCGCTATCGTCTCCATGAACGGCTCTGTAACCTGGCGGGGCGATTTCCGCGGGGCTTTGGACCTGTCCTGGCTGCCTTCCGGGACGTATGCCATTGTTGTTTCATTCCCGTCTGGAATACAAAAAAGCTTGAAATTTGCGAAAAAATAACACAATGGGTACACTTGTGTCCAATTTCTGGCGTAAGAGAACTCTCTTACGCCTTTTTTGGGGTATATTTGTAGCTACATAATAATCATTAAGGAGTCCGAGATGTTGAAATTTGGCTTGAAACAGTATGCCGCTGTCGTACTTTCTCTTACGTCGGCGGCTTTTGCTGCCACAGCGTACATTAACCAGATTGGTTACCGTGTAGGTGATGCCAAGGAATTTACCCTGGCTGACGGTAACGGCGATGTTGAAATTGTGGACGCAAGTGGTGCGACCGTTTTGAAGGTGACTCCGTCTGCGGCTTCGAATTGGGAACCCAGCGGTCAGAATGTCCAGTTGGTCGATATCTCGGACTTGAACACTCCGGGCACCTATTCCATTAAGGTGGGTGGCCAGGTGCTTCGCCAGGACCTCAAGATTGCAGCCAACACTTATGAAGACGTCACCAAGGCATCTTTGAAGTGGTATTACTACCAGCGTGCTTCTATGGCTCTGGAAGAAACCTACGCCGGTCAGTGGAAGCGTGCCGCCGGTCATACCAATGCAAGCGTGCAGCTCCATAGCTCTACCGGTGAATCCGGTTCGATCAACTCGACCAAGGGTTGGTACGATGCAGGCGACTACGGCCGCTACATTGTGAACTCGGGCATTACCACTTATACGCTCCTTTCTTTGTACGAACACTTCCCGGAATACTTCAAGACGCTCAAGTGGAACATCCCGGCTGAAGGAACTCTTCCGGACTTGCTCGCCGAAATCAAGTACAACTTGGACTGGATGCTTACCATGCAGGCCTCTGATGGTGGCGTTTACCATAAGCTGACTTCTCTCGGATTCCCGGGCGATGTCATGCCGGCAGACGATATCGATCCGATTTACGTGATCGGCAAGGGTACTGCTGCCACATTTGACTTTGCCGCAGTGATGGCTGTAGCCGCCCGTGTGTACAAGCCGTTCGATGCCACGTATGCTGACAAGTGCCTCGAAGCTGCCAAGAAGGCTTACGCTTGGGGCGCCCAGAACCCGAACAAAAAATACAGCAACCCGATGGATGTGCAGACGGGTGAATATGGTGATGGCTGGCTCGAAGACGAAAAGAAGTTTGCCGCTACCGAACTCTTCGTTTCTACCGGCGATGCAACCTATAATCCCAATGGCGCCTCGGCCGGTATTCCGAGCTGGGCCGATGTGGGTGGCCTTGCTACCTATGGTCAGGCAACGCATGCTACGGAATTTGGCGGTGCTGCCCAGGCTGCAAAAGACAGCTTGCTCAAAACGGCTGACGACTTTGTGAAGCGTGCCCAGACGGGTTTCGGTGTCGTAATGGCAAAGAATGACTTCGTGTGGGGTTCTAACGCTGTTGCTGGCAACCAGGGCGTTTGGCTGTTGCACGCCTACTACCTGACTGGCGAAGCCAAGTACTACCAGGCTGCCGTCAAGGTGCTGGATTACCTGCTCGGTAAGAACCCGCTCGACATGTCTTTCTTGACTGGTTTTGGTACAAAGTCTGCCAAGAAGCCGCACCATCGTCCGAGTACCTCTGACAAGGTGACCGCTCCGATTCCGGGAATGATTGTGGGTGGCCCGCAGCCCGGTGGCGAAGACATCGGTTCCGAATCTTGGGAATGCAAGGACTATAGAACCGGCTTCCCGGCAACCTCTTATGTCGACAACAATTGCAGCTATGCTTCAAACGAAGTGGCTATCAACTGGAACGCTCCGTTTGCATACCTCGCTGGCGCTATCGAAGCCATCAACCACGGTTATGCCCCGAGCTTTGCTGCCGAAGGTGTTGCCCGCGGTACCGATGCAATCAAGCCCAAGGTCGCTCGCAGGGCTTACGCCAAGCAGGGCCCGCAGCTCCGCTTTGTCGACCAGAAGCTCTATGTCGAAAACAACGGCAAGCGCTTCAACCTGAAGGGTCATCAGGTTAAGTAGTCTGAATTGAGTTTTCATCTTGCTTTTTGAAGTCATGCTGACGAAAGTCAGCATCGGCTTTTTTTATATATGTTCTCAGGAGAGGTTTTTATGAAAAATCGTTTTGCTATTGCAGCCTTGGCGGGGCTTTCTCTGGGTTCCGCCGCCTTTGCCGCCCAAAATGTCATCAAGGTCGATGACTTGCACCCGGGTATCGTTATCAATAAAGACAACATGATGTCTGCGGACTTGGCGATCTGGAATCCGCCTAGCCGCTATTACGACATGACTTCTGCTTTGGTCGATGGCGGTTACACGCTGTTCCGTTTCCCGAATGGCAGCCTTTCGAATGATTACCACTGGAACGGTATCGGTAGCTATGATAGCACGGGCCTCTGGACCGCCGACGAAAATAAGTGGGCTCGCGGTTTCTTGGGCGAAACGATTTACCGAGGCACCACCAAGGACAACTACGGATTTGTGCGCCGCAGCCACTTGGCCGACGGCAATATGGAAACCATGTGGTGGGGCGAAATTTTGGACCCTGTGGATCCGCCCTGGGTCGTAGTGGAATTCCCCGAAAAGGTGAATGTCGATTCCTTGCAAATCGATTGGGGCACTCTGCGTCCGAAATCTTTCGAAATAGCCTACTGGACTGAAGACTATGCTGAATATCCGGGCGTGCATCAGGCTCTTGAAAACAAGTTGAAAACCGAGAAGATCGTCAAGGTGAGTGGGGCGACGACGAAGTACAAGTCCAAGTTCCGCACCCGCTATGTGGCGATTCGCTTCAAGGCTTCCGATTTGCCGGCCAAGGGCGTGCAGATTCGTGAGATGAAACTTTATAGCGGCGAAACCGACTTGCTCGGCGGTAACAACTACAAGTTCTACGCCATGTCGACCCGTAACGGCGATAAGGCTCGCACCGACTGGACCGACATCAAGTGGGACTTCGAAGAATTCATGAAGTACATCAAGACGCTCCCGAATGCAAAGGCTGTGATTTGCGTGAATGCAGGCACGGGTACTGCAAAGGAAGCTGCCGCCTGGGTGCGCTACGCCAACAAGGTCAAGGGTTACAATATCAAGCAGTGGGAAATCGGTAACGAACTCGATGGCGAATGGGAAGAATCCGGCCCGATTTCGGCAAGGCATTACGCCGCCCGCTTCTTGGAATATGCACGCGCCATGAAGGCGGTGGATTCCTCCATCATTCTGCACGGACCGCTCCTGAGTACGCATAAGATGATGCAGAAGGGCGCCGGTATTCTTGATGGCAAGTATTGGATGGAAGAATTCCTGCGCATCGTGGGCGAGGCCGAAAAGAAAGATGGCAAGCGTTACCTCGACGTGGTGGACTTGCACAATTATCCGTACTGGACTCCGAACGAACCGAAGCCTGCTGAAATGCTCAAGGCCATGCTCGACGTAGGCCCGAATATGGATACGCTCAATGTGTGGATGAAACGCCACCTCGAAGGCGAACGCCGCGTGTTCCTCTCTGAATTTAGTACTTGCGTGCAGGGCTTTAGCCTGCTTATGGATTACCCGCAGGCCGCTGCCGTGGCAAGCATTTTCGCTCAGCATGCTATGCGCTTTGGAAATCGCTTGCAGGTGCTCCCGTGGGACGCCTTCGGTAATTTGTTCAAAGGTCCCGATGACACTTGGGGTACCATCAGTATGACGGCTCTTGCAAAGGAAGGCTCCTGGAATTATTGGAAGTCTCTGGAGCCGACGGCGGAATACTACGGCCTTTATATGACTTTCAAGGATTTCTTGGAAGACGGCTATGCCGTGTTCCCGGTAGAGGCGACTTCGCCGGATGTGGAAGCTTATGCAATCGGCAAGGGCGATTCTACCCGCGTGATGATTGTGAACTTGTCGGACGCCCCGCAGGTGGTGCAGATTGACCGTGCAAGCGTCAAGGGCAATTCTAAAGAAGTCGGCAAGGGCGATCTGGTGCGCACACAGGTCGAAATCTTTGGCGAAGATCAGTTCAAGTGGGTGGGTACTTCGCAGAATGCGTTCCCGTATCCGAAAATGGGCCCGAGCGGCCGCCGCATTAACCCGAGCAAGAGCAAGGACATTACGGTGCCACCGTTTGGTCTCGCTGTCGTGCAAATCAACCCGAAGGTGGTGGGCTTGAGCGAAGCGACTAAGGACAAGGCCGCCAAGCCTGTGATTCTTGCTGCAGCGCTCGAAAAGAAGGTGCTCATGGCGGGCGATACCATCGACTTGTTCGTGACGGCAACTCAGCCGAATGGTCAGCTGACAAACGGCTCCGTGAATATCGGCAACTGGGGCAAGCGCGGTCTGTTGATGCAGTCGGTGACTCCCGATGACGGCAAGTGGAATGCTTCTATCGAAAGTTTCCATGTGCAGATTCCGATTCCCGAAGACATGTACCCTGCCGCTCGTACGATTCATGTGGTGGTTCAGGGCCTTGGCGGTAAAGTGACGGTGCTTGAAATTCCGTTCCGCATTCGTGGCGCCTACCGTACCACGCACGTGATGCAGAATTTTGATAACGGCCTCGATGCCGTCGATTGGTTCCCGGTGGCAAACGGCGACAACGCTACGACCATTGGCGCGAAGGTCTTTAACGGTGCTCCTCCGCATGGTGGCTTTATCCGTCATGACTTTATGATTGAACAGCCGCCTACGCAGGGATGGCCGAACTTTGCGGGCGCCTACTACGTGATTCCCGAAGAAGTTCACAACTCCGTGGGTATCGTGTTTGACTACGCCACGAACCATAGCAATCCCGATGGTTACTTCGAAGTGCAAATCGCAAGCAACCAGGTCCAGGATTACGATGAATTCATGGTGCGCCTCAAGAATACTCGCGGCTCCTGGATGCGCGATACGCTCATTTGGGAAAACATGAAGCAGGAAGGCTGGGGCAAGACTATTCCGCAGCTCGACCCGAAGCAAATCAAGAACTTCTCTTGGCGCGCTCGCTATAGCGGCACGGGTTACATTAGCCTCGACAACATTTACCTGTTGCAGGAAGACGGTACCGAAGTCCCGATGCCCCGCGGCCTCCGCCGCCTGCGATAGCGCTTGCTTTTCAACGTCATGCCGACGAAGGTCGGCATCGGCATTCCTGTCTGATACACTCGACACACTTCTGCCTATAAACGGCTTTTTGCTAGACCGTTTATAGGCTTTTTTCTTTATATTACTCTCGCACGCGCGTTGGTGACGCGCTTCTCGAAAGAGAGGGATGTTGTGGAATACAAATTTTTTACGCTAGCCGCAGTTTCTGCGTCTGTTTTGGCGTCTTCGGCCTATGCCGCGAACGCTTACATTAATCAGGTGGGTTTCCGCCCTTCTGACCCCAAGGAATTTTCGCTTGTCGGTGCTTCTGGCAATGTCGAAATCCAGGATGCCTCGGGCAAGACCGTGCTCACGGTAACGCCGGGAGCCGCCTCTTATTGGGATGCAAGTGGCCAGAATGTACAGCTGGTCGATATCTCTAAACTTTCTGCCGAAGGCACGTACTCCATCAAGGTGGGCGGCCAGACGCTCCGTCAAGATCTGGTGGTCAAGAACAACACCTTCGCCGACGTTTACAAGGCGGCTATCAAGTGGTTCTACTACCAGCGTGCCTCCATGGCGCTCGAAAGCTCGTATGCGGGCAAGTGGGCGCGTGCCGCAGGCCATACGAATGCAACCGTCGATCTCCATAATTCCACGGGCGCTTCGGGCACCATCACTTCGAGCAAGGGCTGGTACGATGCCGGCGACTATGGTCGCTATATCGTGAATTCGGGCATTACCACCTACACGCTCCTTTCGCTTTACGAACACTTCCCGGATTTCTTCAAGACGGCCAAGTGGAATATTCCCGTCGAAGGTAGCCTTCCGGATCTGCTCGCCGAAATCAAGTACAATCTGGACTGGATGCTGACTATGCAGGCATCCGACGGTAGCGTTTACCACAAGCTGACCTCCCTCGGGTTCCCGGGCGACGTGATGCCCGCGCAGGACAACTTAAAGCTTTATGTAATCGGCAAGAGCGCCGAAGCCGCCCTTGACTTTGCCGGCGTGATGGCGGTAGCGGCTCGCGTGTACAAACCGTTCGACGCAACCTACGCAAACAAGTGCTTAGACGCCGCCAAGAAGGCTTACACTTGGGGTTCTTCGAACATGAACTACCATTATGAGGCTAACCCCTCCGACGTTTCCACGGGAGCCTACGAAGGCACGAATGCGAATGACGAAAAACTCTTCGCGGCAACCGAACTTGCAATCACTACGGGTGACAATTCCTACAAGCAGAGCGGTTCTTCGGAATATGTGTCTTACTGGGGCGACCTTTCAGGCGTTGCTACTTACGGCAAGGCAACTCATGCTTCCGTGTTTAGCGATGCAAACGATGCCAAGCAGAATATCCTCAAGACTGCCGATAGCTTTGTGAATCGAGCCAAGTCGGGCTTTGGCGTCGTGATGGCAAAGGACGACTTTGTGTGGGGATCGAATGCGGTGGCTTCAAATCAGGGCGTGTGGCTTTTGCATGCCTACTACCTGACTGGCGAAGAAAAGTATTATACCGCAGCACTCAAGGTGCTTGACTACTTGCTCGGCAAAAACCCACTCGATATGTCGTTTGTAACGGGTTACGGCACCAAGTCTCCGAAATTGCCACACCACCGCCCGAGTACTTCGGATAACGTAGAAGATCCGATTCCGGGTATGCTTGTGGGTGGCCCTCAGCCTGGTGGCGAAGACGTTGGCTCTGCTGCCGAATGGAAGTGTGCCGATTACAGAACTGGCAATGCGGCGACCGCTTATACCGATCAGCGTTGCAGCTACGCAACCAACGAAGTGGCAATCAACTGGAATGCTCCTTTCGCCTACCTCGCAGGCGCCCTTGAAGCTCTGAACGCTGGTTACGCCCCCTCGTTTGCGGCAAATGGCGTTGCCAGAAAGTCAACCGTCGTCTCGTCGAGTTCCTCGATTGCGTCGTCTAGTTCTCAAGTCGCCTCTAGCTCCTCGATTGTTCCGACATCCAGCTCGTCTGAACAAAAATCTAGCTCTTCGGAATCGCTCGCTTCGAGTTCGTCGCAATGGAATCCGTGGGTTTCGAGCAGCTCTGCAACGACGGCAATTCACGAAACTTTGTCCGCCCGCATGCAGAATAATGCTGCCCCGCGCCTCCGCCAGAATGGCCATAAGCTCTATGTCGAAAAGAACGGCAAACGCTTCGACCTTCTCGGCAACAGCGTCCGTTAATTCCATTGGATAAATCTTGTTTCGTAAAATGTCATGCCGGACTAGGTCCGGCATCGGCTTTGTTTTCCTGAGGTTACCCTGAACTCGGTTCAGGGTCAGCATCTCTTTTTTTACTACATTATCACACGATGGAATCGATTTTCAGTAATGTCTTGATGTTTGTGCTTGGCCTGTTGGGCTTGAGCTTCTTGGTGACCATTCACGAACTGGGCCACTTCTTGGTGGCTAAATGGAACAATGTCAAGGTCAATACGTTCAGCATCGGCTTCGGCAAGAAATTGATTCGCTACCGTCACGGCGAAACGGAATACTGCATTTCGGCAATTCCGTTCGGTGGTTACGTGGCCATGGCGGGCGAAAATCCGGACACGCTCAAAGAAGGCCAAGTTCCGGGTGAACGCGATTTTGTGGCAAAGTCGGTGGGCGCTCGCGCAGCGATTGCATTTGCGGGCCCGTTCATCAATATCGTATTTGCCTTTATCCTGCTGATGGTTCTTTATATGGTCGGCGTCGAAGAGCCGGCAACAAACGATTTGATCGTGGGCTTTGTCGCAAAAGATTCTCCGGCCGTAACTGCTGGCATTCAGCCGGGTGACACCATTACCGAAATCAACGGCAAACCCACTCAGGGCTGGGATGATTTCCGCGAACAAATCGGCGTGAGTCTCGGCGCAAGTGTCCCGCTTACCGTGCACCGCGGCGGCGAACCGCTAACGATTACGGTCGTGCCCGAAGAACTCGTGATTCCGGCGCAAGATTCTACCGGCTCCGAAATTGCGATGGGTATCGGCGATATCGGTATTTACCCGCGCAACCGCGTGATTGTACGCTTGCCTCCTGTAGCGGGCTCTGCAGCCGAAAAGGCGGGCCTTGCCGTGGGCGATACCATCTTTGAAATTAACGGCGAACATATTTCCCGCTACGAAGAAGTCGTGCGCATTATCGACGGCAGCAAGGGCGAACCCGTGAACATCACCGTTATCCGTAACGGTGATACGCTCACCAATTCGCTCACGCCTGTTTACAACGAAGATTACAAACGTTACATGGTCGGCATCCAGATGGGCTACGTGCTCTTCCGCGAAACCAAGATCGTGCGCCGCGGCCCTGTCGAAGCCTTTACGAAAACTTGTGCGACCAGCTGGAAAATGACCACGAGCATTTTCCGCTATTTCAAGCGCATGTTCCAAGGCCATGTCAAGGTAGATGCCTTCTCGGGCCCGGTCTCGATTGTCGCTGTCATGGGTAACGTGTGGATGAGCGGCTTCCAGGACTTTTTGATGTTGCTCGCCCTCATCAGCATTAACCTGGGCGTCATGAACCTGCTTCCGCTCGCGATTACCGACGGTGGCCTACTCATGTTCCTCGCCCTTGAAAAACTGCGCGGCAAGCCGCTTTCCACCAAGACGCAGACTGTCATTCAGAACGTCGCTGCCGCATTCTTCATCAGCTTCTTCGTGTTTATCACGATTCTTGACTTTAGCAAACTCTCGCTGTTCTTGAAGTGACATCCGTTCGGCAAGCTCAGGACGGGCTCGTTGTCATCCTGAGCACGCGAAGCGTGTCGAAGGATCTAATTCTATGGACATAAACTCAATCATCATTTACGGGAGCCGTTATGGCTCGACAAAACGCTACGCTGAACGCCTCGCCGAAATCACGGGGCTCAAGGCAGTTTTCTTTAAAGACGTGAAAAGCGTTGCCGGCTATGACCGCATCGTCTATCTGGGCGCCCTCTGCGCCGGCGGTGTCATGGGCCTCAAGAAAACGGTTTGCGGCCTCTCCGCAAGTCAGGAACTGTTTGTCGCGACCGTCGGTCTCGCCGACCCGACCGATGCCGAAAACGTCAACCACATCAGGGGTTGCCTAAAGAAGCAGGTTCCCGCATCGCATTACGATGAAAGTAAAATTTTCCACCTTCGCGGCGCCATCGATTACACCAGACTCAGCCTGAAACACAGAATCATGATGAAACTTTTGTATTCGAAAGTAACGAAAATCCCCGAAGCGGAGCGCAACGCCGAAGTCCGCGCCCTCATCGCCACCTACGGCAAGCAAGTGGACTTCGTGAATCTCGACACCCTGGAACCGATTGTCAAGGCGCTGTAAAAAACGGATTGACTTGACAGAGCCAAACAAATGGGCTTGTCAAGTGGTTCTTGGACAATTACGTTAAAAATTTTAGTTGAACAGGATCAAAATAGTCGATTTGTCTCCATTTATCTCGCACACATATGTTTGTATGTGCTTATATTTGATGACATGAGAATATCTTTTTGTGTATTGAAAGTCCTGCCATTTGTTATGGCTGTATCCGTGAATGCTGCACCACAAATGGGGTCCATGGCGGATGCCCGCGATGGTCAGAAGTACCGAACCATACAAGTTGGTAATCAAACTTGGATGGTAGATAACCTGAATTACAAGGCAAGCAATAGCTTCTGCTATGACGATAATGAAGCAAACTGCAGAAGTCAGGGGCGCCTTTATACCTGGAAAGCGGCGCAGAACGCTTGCCCGTATGGGTGGCGCGTACCGACGGATGAGGAATGGGCTGGTTTGATCCAGTCCCAGAAGGGTTGGCAGAAACTAGAGAAGGCAGGAATCAAGTTGTCCATGGCGGGTGACCGGCGTGCTGACGGAGTCTACCACTATAAGGGAGAATCTGCCTTTTTCTGGACCGCCACTTCTGAGGGAAACAAGTTCGTACGCTACAAATTCAATGCTGGCAAACCGAAGCATGACCGGGCCACCATGGTCGATGGTCCGGCGTATTCTTTAAAGTGTGTCCTCAGCGATGACGCCTCGGGTGAATTCGATGCGTGCCATTCGCCTTTGATGAAGGCTGTCCGGTCGGGAAATATAGCGAAGGCCGAAGCTCTGCTGAAGAGCGGTAAGGCGCGTGTGAATGAGCAGTGTCATACGGAGAATGAAGACGAGATGACTTCCCTAGGGGCCGGCTATGAAGATTTCTCCCCGTTGGGCATGGCGATTGACAAGGGAAACCTGAAAATGGTTAAGCTGTTGTTGGACTACGGCGCGGATCCTAATGCAGTCGACGAGGGGGGGCCAAGCCAAGAAATGCGCTCCATGCTGGGAAGGGCTATGTATAAGGACGATTTGACTATCGTGAAGCTTCTTCTGAATGAGGGCGTGCAAGTCTACTACTGCGATATGGCTAAGGGTAGCGGAGTCAGGGTGGATATCCTGCTTTATCTGGCAGAGAAAATGGACGCAAAAGATTACAATCGCTGCTGGGGTAGTCAGACGCTCCTGGATTATCTTGAAAAAATTCCTAGTGTCGCAAAATTGCTGAAGAGCCGTGGAGCACTGCCTGGCGAGAAATTCTGTTCCGGCGACCCGGACAAGGATGCCGCACGCGATGTGTTCGAACTGTGTGGTGACTGATATTTAAAGTCGGGGGCGGGCTCTGTCAAGCTTGGCCGTATGTTTGCGAACCTGCTACGGTTATGCTGCGGCGGTCAAAATGGCCAAAATAGCCTAAAAACAGTATTTCCGAGGTGAATTTGCAGGTTTCGATGGGCTGACGGATTGGGAAAGTTTTGCTAACCCAGGGTTGGCGTATAAAATGACTTGACAGAGTCGCTAGAATGGTGTACATTTGTGTATGTATCAAATAAAGGAGAACCTATGGAATTAAAATTTTGTCAGAGCTGCGGCATGCCGCTCACGCCGGAAATCTTGGGCACCAACGCCGACGGCAGTAAGAACGAAGAATACTGCATCTACTGCTACAAAGACGGTGCGTTCACCGGCGACTTCAACATGGAACAG
>JAEEGJ010026499.1_pt1 | contig 11741 bp, 10 predicted proteins | sample 8958761 | NCBI WGS metagenome assembly JAEEGJ01 (sample SAMN16246546, study PRJNA631951) | gut metagenome | biome: gut microbiome; feature: rumen; material: RS-attached | host: Bos | place: Iran: Karaj | collected 2018-10
GATACTCAATATGGTCATTGAGCTGGCTGTTGTTATTTCCCATGCTGGTTGCCGAACTTACCAGTGAATTCTTTGCAATGATAAGCTCGCTGACAAGATTCATAAGAACATCAAGTTTTTCAATATCAACTCTTACTGTTCTGTTAACCTGTGGCTTCTTATCAGCTGCCTTCTTCTCCGGTGCCTTAGCTGGAGCCTGCTTAGCAGGTTCTGCCTTCTTAGCAACCTCTGTAGAAGTTGTAGCAACAGCTGTCTTTTCTTCCTTAGGAGTTTCAGCTGGAGCTTCATCATCATCAGAAGCAACAACTGCATCATAAGGACCACCAACTGCATCTGCAATTTCTGATACGTTCTTTATTTCTTCGATAACCTTTTCAAGTGCTACATCAGATGAAATGATAACTGAGAAATCAAGTTCAAACTTCTCATCTTCAATTTCCTGTGAAGAAGGTGTTGAAGTAATAACTTCACCATTCTCTTCAATAGCCTTGAATACAAGAAATGCTCTTGCTGCTTTAAGTAAGCAGTTCTCCTGAACCGAAACTGTTATACCAAAGATATTTCTACCCTGAGCTTTCTGCTCTTCAAGGTTCTTAGCTTCTTCTGGTGTAAGAGTTATACTCTTCCACTTATCACTGCCACCAGCAGCTTCTTCTGGAGCAGCCTCTGCAGGTGCTTCTGCAGGAGCTTCTGCCTTAGCTTCTGGAGTTGCAGCCGGTTCAGCACCCTTAGAATTAAGGATATCATTAAGTGCTTTTACAAGTGGCTCATTGTCATTAGTTCCTTCATCAGCTGACTCCTGAATATTAGCAAGATATTCTTCGAGAGCATCAAGACACTGGAAAAGCACGTCAATCATAGAAGCATTAACTTTGATACTTCCATTACGAACTTCTGAGAATACATTCTCCATATCATGTGTAAGGTTCTGCATTCTCTTATATCCCATGGTTCCTGCCATACCTTTTACAGTATGTGCGGCACGGAATATTTCATTGATTGTGTCTTCATTCTCAGAATCCTGCTCAAGTGCTAAAAGCTGAGTATTAAGAGTCTGTAAATGTTCTTTTGTCTCATCTAGAAAGATGTCTAAATACTGGCCTACATCCATATTAATTTACCCCCACGTTCATTGTTATTTCATTGGCTACATTCTGAAGTGCAACCACCTGATTTACTTTACCTGTTGCTGCTATTGCCTTTGGCATACCGTACACTGTACATGTGGCGGAATCCTGTGCAATAATATGAATCTTCTTTTTCTCAGATAGATTAAGAATACCTTTCGTTCCATCCATGCCCATTCCTGTAAGAACAACGCATAATATAGTGTCATAATATTCACAATCCATAAGGGATTCATACATATAATTGGCGGCTGGCTTTACGCCTTCCCTAGGTGGTTCATCGGAGTAATAGATTCTTCCACCTGTTGGAGTATCCTTATATTTCATATGCATACCGCCCTTGGCTATATACACCACGCCTTTTTTCAGGATATCTCCTTCTTCTGCTTCTTTTACACTTATCTCAGATATCTGATCAAGTCTTTCAGCAAGTGATTTTGTAAACCCAACCGGCATATGCTGTACTATAAGTACCGGAGCATCCAGGTTCTTTGGAAGGAAAGGAACAACCTGTTGCAGTGCCTTAGGTCCACCTGTTGAGCAGGCAAGAGCTACAAGCACTCTTCCTTTATCTGTTCTTCGTCTTCCTCCACTTCCACCGCCATCTGGACTGGTTACCGGAGCTATCTCTTGATGGCTTGTTTTTATGGAACTTACCATCTCAGAAATAGTATTTACAAAGTCTTTATCAATTTTAACTTTTCGATTTTGTGCTGATTTTGGCTCACAATCCGTTGCCAAGGCTAGCATATCGAGAAGCCGGTTTCTAAATGTGCATCCTTTAGAATCAACAGTATTCTTAGGTTTCTGAATAAAGTCAAATGCTCCAAGTTCGAGAGCTCTGATTGTTATATCAGTACCATCTGCAGTATCTGTGCTGGCTACTATTACCTTTTCTTTACGGTCCTTCTTGTAAAATTCCTGTAAGAATTCCAGACCGTTCATCTTTGGCATATTGATGTCTAAAACTATCGCATCATATTCATGCCGTTCTAATAATCTCAGCGCATCTTCACCATTTCTGGCGTAATCTTTGCAGCTAAACCTGTCGTCTGAAGAAATGATATCTCTTAGAACACTTCTCATTAATGCAGAATCATCTACAATTAATATATTCTTCATCATTTTCTCCAATTGGTTTTGGCAATTCTTTTATCATTTTGTTAAATTTTATCAATAAAATACAAAAAGTGCAAGATAATGTTTTGATTTTTTAACGTTTGTTAGGTTTATTTATCAGACATTTTAAATTGCTATGTGATAATTATCTAAATATATTGGTGGCTTTTGTTCAAATACTACATAATACTCGCGCCAAAGGGGCGCGAATCAAATGGTACATTAGCCCAGGCTGGCATCGGTTTAAGATTAAACATTAGCCCAGGCTGGCATTTGTTTAAAATTAAAAAAGCAGCAGGCTGGGATGCCTACTGCTTTAAAATTACTTACTTCGTCTTCTCTGCTTTCTCTCTTCCTCGAAGATATATTTTACAATTTCATCCTGTAATTTATCTTCTAAGTAAAGGAAGCTTCCTCTATATTCAGTATTATTCTTGTTATTTGCAACTGGTGCGTAAGAAATAATCTTTGTTACTACATCGATTTTCTTAGGCTCATCTTCTCTATTTAAAACGAATCTGCAAAGAATAAGATCATCTTCGTCGTAAATGGCTGAAGATATAAATCTCATACCACCGCCGCTTATATCAACAACAACACTTTTATCTTCTGGGCTTCCAAGAAGACCAGTGTCCTTATATTCCATATAGCGGTCTCTCTCGACCTCAGAAAGCTTACGGGTATTCATACCGATAATAGTATCGCATCTGAAGAACTCACGTCTCTGTCTCTTAACAAGTTCTGTAACTGGCTGAAGAACTGCTGCGTGGACATTGTCCTCTCTAAGTCTTTCAGTTACCCTTGCCCTGCAGGTATACACACCCTTCTTAGTATAGAAGAAAAGGTCGTACTCTCTGTCAATCTGAAGAAGTATCATGCGGAACTTCTCGATAGGCATATGAACACTAACTGTTCCGTCGTCGTATACGTCGTATACATTAGATACGTAATATTTTATTTCTGTTTCGTTGTCCGGATCATAACTAACTGTCTGTATATCAACTTTTTCTCCTGGACTTACAAGTTCATAAATATCAATCATTATTCTTTTTAACCACTATATGAGAAAAGAAAGCGGCCATACCTCGTTTCTTAATATTTCCAACATTTTCCATATTCATAAGCTTACCCGTTATCTGTTCAAATGCCTTGGCAGACTTTGAATTAGGGTGAGCCAGTGTTACTGGTGTCTGCTGCATAACAGCGTCGTACAGCATCTGGTCCTGAGGAACATCCCCAAGATATTCAATAGAAAGATCAAGGAATCTCTTAACTACTGTATTAATCTTCTTGTAAACAAGAGGTCCATCTTCTTTCTTAAGGGTTCTGTTAACGATAACCTTAACCTGAGTATTCTCCTTAGAGAATCTTGGGTGACGGTTAACAGCCTTAATTAAAGAATAAGAGTCAGTGATTGATGGTGGCTCTGGTGTAGTAACCACTATGATCTCACCACTTGCTACTAAGAATTCAAGAACTGCATCTGAGATACCAGCACCTGTATCGATAATAATTACATCTGCAATAGCATCAAGATATGCAAGGTTCTGAATAATATATGTAAGATATTCTCTTGATAAGTTTGATAAGCCGGCTATACCAGAACCGCCTGATATAAAGCCAACATCACCTGGTCCCCAGGTAATAATATCAGTAATAGATTTACCCTGATATATAAGGTCGCAGAAGTTATGCTTTGGAATAGTACCAAACATGATTTCTACGTTTGCAAGACCAAAGTCAGCATCGAGAATAACTACCCTCTTCCCTAACTTTTTAAATGCCAGGGCAAGGTTAACTGAAGTATTACTCTTACCAACGCCGCCCTTTCCACTGGTAACTGTTATAACTCTGGCAAGGGGTCTTTTAGTCTGTGTATTCGATTTTACTAAGTTTCTAAGTTCCTGTGCCTGATCCATATTATTCCTCAAAGAATGCAACTAAAGCTGCATTCAAGCATTTGTCTCCATGTATGCAACTATGCATTGCCCCCAAGAAGTTTACGAACAATATCCTGTGGGTCGAAAATATCAATATCATCTGGAACATTCTGTCCTTTTGTTATGTAAGACATAGGAGCTCCAGTATGTATCTTTACATTAAATAAGTTTCCATAGCTTGATGTTTCATCAAGTTTTGTAAATATAAGCTTGTAGTCAGCAAACTGAGAATAAGTATCTACAATAGAGATAAGATCCTTATATTTTGTAGTTGCTGAAAGTACAAGATAAACCTCTGTTTCAACATTCTGAGAATCAAGAGAATGAATAAAGTTCTTCATCTTCTCTCTCTGCTGCTCATTAGTATGAGAGTGTCCTGCTGTATCAACTAAGATGTAGTCATAATCAGGATACTTTGTATATTTGCTTTCCATGAATTTGGCAAATTCATTAAGGTCCTCTGATTCGCCATTTGCTTCACCATTCTCATTTTCATATATAACTTCAAATGGTGTCTCAAGAATATCAGCATAAGTTTTTAGCTGGTCTTTAGCTGAGATTCTATAAGTATCTGCAGTAAAGAGGGCAACCTTTTTATTCTCAGAAAGAATAAGCTTAGATGCAATCTTGGCAAGTGTTGTAGTCTTCCCTACACCTGTTGGTCCAATAAAGTAAATTACCTTAGGGCCTTTTTTAGTTCCAGATGTAATAGTGCTTGCCTTACCAAACTTAAGAATCATCTTCTGATAGATATGAGAAAGAATATCTTCCATCTGCATATTCTTAGAATAGTTCTGCTCTATCTCTTCAACCATCTGGTTGGCATACTGCTGGCTAACTTCATTATCAACAATAGTGTTATATAGAAGCTTCATAAAGCTAAGAGTTTCAGGGTCTGGATTTTCTTTAAATGAATCAGTCTTTGCTGGAGAAGGAGTTTCTGGCGCCTGTGGCGTCGGCTTCTTCTCTGTTTCCTTCTTAGCTTCCTCATTCTTAAGAAGCTTAGTCTCAAGAAGCGACTGTATAGTATCAACCTTCTTTTCAAGCTTTAATGACTCACTGTTAGAATCGCCTGCCTTAAGATCAATCTTATGCTCTGATTCACTTCTAAGCTTATCTACAGAGCTAATAGCTTCTCTTATAGACTGCTCTTCCGATGCCTTCTTAGATACTATATCCTCTTCTTCCTTAGCAACTGTAACTTCTACAACTGACGAACGCAGGAATGAAAGAAAGCCCTTCGGCTTTATAGTTTTTACATTCATCACAACAATACCTTCGCCAAGTTCTTTCTTAGCAAGGTTTGTAGCTTCTTCTTCTGTTTTCCCCTGATACTTCTTAATAATCATCTAAGTATGCCTCTCACTTATTAAATGAATATATATTTATGCGCTAATCATGCCCACTGACTGAAGTTCCACGTCAGACTCCACCTCATTATACGATATAACTGCAAGGTTCTTAAAGTAATCTTCAGTGATTTTTTTGAAATACATTCTAACTATTGGAGAAGTTAAAATAATAGGGCTCTTACCTATATCTTCAAGCTTCTTAACTTCAACTTTAGCACTATCTATAATCTGCTTTATTCTATCTGGAGCAAGTGTAATATATGCCCCCTGCTCTGACTGCTTAACAGAGCCCATAATCTCCTGTTCAACCTTAGGATCAAGAGTTACTACACTAACAGCCTGGTTGCCACCAAAGAATTTACTTGATATAGCCCTCTTAAGTGACTGTCTTACATATTCTGTAAGCAGGTCTGTATCCCTTGTAACTGTTGCATGGTCGGCCAAACACTCGAAGATAGAAAGTAAATCTCTTATTGATATCTCTTCAGAAAGAAGATTCTGAAGTACCTTCTGTATCTCACCAAGACCAAGAAGCTTAGGAATAAGTTCTTCAACAATTGAAGGATTAGATTCCTTAAGGTTATCAACAAGGTTCTGTACATCCTGACGGGTAAGAAGTTCAGCAATATGCTGTCTAATTATCTCAGTAAGATGTGTAGCTATAATTGATGGTGGGTCAACTACTGTATAACCAAGAGTCTCTGCTCTTTCTCTTTGTCCTTCTGTAATCCATGTTGCTGGAAGATGGAAGGAAGGTTCGAATGTTGGTATACCAGTAATCTCCTCATCTACAAATCCAGGATTCATAGCAAGATAATGGTCGAATAAAATCTCACCCTCACTAACCTGTATACCCTTAATCTTAATTATGTACTGGTTAGGATTAAGCTGGATATTATCTCGAAGACGGATAATAGGAACTACAGTACCAAGTTCCAGTGCAATCTGTCGTCTTATCATAACAACTCGGTCAAGAAGGTCGCCGCCCTGATTTGCATCAGCAAGTGGGATAATACCATAACCAAATTCAAGCTCGATTGGGTCAACAGAAAGAAGGGCTGTAACATTCTCCGGTTTTCGGATTTCTTCTGCTTCTTCCTCTGCCTTCTCCACATCACTTTCAATCTGTTCAGTTTTAATTGTCCTAGCAATACTTCTACCAGAGATGATAAATGCTATACCAAGACCAATAAATAACACTGGGTTAAGTGGTGTAACAATACCAAGTACACAAAGTACTGCACCTACAAGATAAAGTACCTTAGGAATACCAAATAACTGGCTGACTAGTACAGTACCAAAGTCAGATTCCTTAGAACCCTTAGTAACTAAGATACCTGTTGAAAGTGAAATAAGAAGTGATGGAATCTGTGATACAAGACCATCACCGATTGTAAGGATAATGTATTTATCAATAGCAGCATCGAATGATAGCTTCTGTCTAAGCATACCCATTGCAATACCACCGATAATATTGACTGCTGTAATAATAAGACCTGCTGTAGCATCTCCCTTTACGTACTTAACGGCACCGTCCATGGAACCAAAGAAGCTTGCTTCTTCCTGAATCTTATCTCTTCTCTTCTTTGCTTCAGCATCTGTAATAGTACCAGTATTAAGGTCAGCATCGATAGCCATCTGCTTACCAGGCATAGCATCAAGAGTGAATCTTGCAGTTACTTCGGCAACTCGTTCTGAACCCTTGTTGATAACCATGAACTGGATAATGATCATGATGATAAAGACTATGATACCAATAACCAGGTCACCACCACCTACATAGTTACCGAATGTAGCAACAACCTTACCTGGATCACCAGTTGATAAGATAAGTCTTGTAGATGAAATATTCAGAGATATTCTAAAAATTGTGGTGAAAAGAAGAACTGTTGGATAGAAAGACATATCCAGAACTTCCTGAACGAACATAGTAGTAAAAAGTATGGTAAATGCTACGGACATGTTTATAGCAAGAAGGATGTCCAGTAAGACATTAGGAATAGGGATAATCATCATAACAAAAGCAGCTAGTACATATATAGCTACAGCTACATCCGCTTTTTTCACTGTGATTATCCTCCCTTCTTTTACTACTGTGAGCCGCCCTGTTTATTATTGGATTTTGCGGGTTTGGTCCTACTTTTGGGCATAATATCCCTTATAAAAAATCCATCTTATATTATACAGAGTAAGGAGGGATTCTTCAATATATAGTTTGTTTTATTTAGGGATATACACTATGTAGGTGATTTAGGTTGTGAAACATAGTGAAAGGCGAAAGCGCCCTAGCGGGCGCGAGGGCTTTTTTCGTGTTTTAGCCGAGATTGCTTTATACTTTGCCCTTTAGTTTATATACATACGCCAGAACTTCGGCCACGGCCACGTAGAGCTCTGGTGGCACCTGCTCTCCGATTTCTACTGAGCGGTAAAGGCTACGGGCAAGAGGCTTGTTTTCAACGATTTCGATATCATTTTCTCTGGCCTTCTCTTTTATCTTCTGTGCCATATAATCGGCACCCTTAGCTATAACTATAGGAGCAACTCCCATCTCGCGGTCATAGACTATAGCTACAGCATAGTGAGTAGGGTTTGTAATAACTACGTCGGCCTTAGGAAGGTTGTTCATCATACGGCGCTGTGAAGCCTGTCTCATCCTAGCCTTAATCTGGCTTTTAACCTGAGGGTCTCCTTCAGCATTCTTATATTCATCTTTAACTTCCTGCTTGGTCATCTTCATATCCTCGTGGAACTTCCACTTCTGGAATAAAAGATCTCCAGCAGCAATAATAAGGAATATAGCTGATATCTTAAGGCCTATATTAACAATAAGATTACTAATAAGAAGGACAGCCTGCATAAGTGGCATATCATACAACATGAAAAGCATATTGTAAGCCTTCCTAATGTCACCACTAATAACAAGTATAATTACACCTATTTTAAGAAGGGACTTAAGAAGCTCCATAAGTGACTGAAGGCTAAAAAGTCTCTTTATACCATTAATTGGGTTGAGTTTGCTGAATTTTGGCTTTAGTGGCTTGGTTGTAGGCCTCCATTTAACCTGAATAAGGTCTGCAAGAAATGAAACAAGAAAGCCCATTAATAAGAAAGGCAAACAAGTAAGAACCATCTTAATAATTGCCCCAGAAACTATATCTGTAAATGTCCTAATCTCTACTCTTCCATTAATTAACTTAACAGCATCTGGAATCTTGCCAAAATAAAGGTGAAAGTTCTCTAAGAAGTCCTCTCCCATTATGCCAGAATATAACTTAAGCATTAGAAAAAGACCAAAGAGTATAAGAGAAGATGCTATCTCTTTACTTTTGGCTACCTGTCCTTCTTTCCTGGCATCTTCAAGCTTCTTGGAAGTAGGTTCCTCTGTCTTCTCACCACCAGGACCATCTTTTGCAAAGTACTGTAAGTTATATAAAAGCATCTGTATTAGCCTCCGCCCAGAGCTTTCACAAATGTAACAATCATAACCTTCATCTGTCTAAAGATAAAGTTCGAAGCAACTGGAAGCAGTGCGCATGTAAGATATAAAACTATAAGTCCAACTAAAACCTTAATCTGAAGACCAACAGCGAACATGTTCATCTGCGGCGACACCTTGGCCATAATACCAAGTACAGAGTTAAGAAGCAGGGTTGTTCCAAATATAGGAAGAGCAATTCTAAATCCTATGATTAAAAAGTTAGACATAAAATCCAGAAATGCATTGTAGATGTCGTAAAGAAGCAGCTGGGCCTGACCTACAGGAATAAGGGTAAATGTCTCGCTTAGTGCTGTAAGCAGATATGTATACATACCAGTTACTAAAAACAATAAGAAAAATGTATATTGGTATAACATACCAGTAAGAGTTACCTGCATCCTTGATGCAGGATCAAAGAGCTGAGCCATACCAAAACCAATCTCAGTATCAACAATATGTCCTGCAAATGAAACAATAAGCATACAGAACTGGGCTCCAAGACCTACAAGAAGTCCTACTATAGCTTCCTTCATAACAACTATGGCATATTCAAATATTGTAGTATAAGCTGGGTAGATGTGAGGAGTTATGGTTGCATATATAACCATAGCAATAAAGCAGCTAAATGCTGCTTTCACAATACGCGGAATGGTATTCATACCAAAGAAAGGCGCCACAAATATGAATGCTGAAACCCTTACAAGAATTAAGAGGTAATACTCCAGTTCCTCAAGGGGAAATGAGTAATCAATCATATACCCCTACCTAATATATATAGTAAAGTCTGACCACAGGTTGGTCATATATGAAACCATGTTATTAAGCATCCAGTGACCAAGGATAATAATAGTTAAAAATACACATATTACCTTAGGAACAAATGTTAGAGTCTGCTCCTGAATAGATGTTACAGTCTGAAAAATACTTATTATTAAACCAATAATTAAGGAAACAAGAAGCACAGGCGCTACAGTCTTAATTACAGTAAATAAGGCATCAGAAACTATGCTGGTTACTTCTTCTACACCCATACTCTTCTCCTTTCTTAATTATCATCTAACCGTTTCTAAAGCCGGTAATATACTTCTATGCCGCAAGGGCGGTAAAACCTGTAGGCATGGGCCTCCATAGGCCCCGTCACATAAAGGTCTTAACTAAGTTAACAATTATAAGATCCCATCCATCTGCTAAAACAAATAAGAGAATCTTAAATGGCATGGATATGGTAGTTGGCGGAAGCATCATCATACCCATACTCATAAGTACCGAAGCAACAACCATATCTATAATCAGGAACGGTATATAAATCAGGAATCCGATGATAAATGCCGTTCTCAGTTCCGAAAGCATAAATGAAGGAATAAGTACTGTTGTAGGTACATCATCAGGATTACCATCCCAATCAGTGTGACCGGCTATCTCCATAAATGTAGATACATCCTTCATCTGAGTCTGCTGATACATAAACTCTCGAAGTGGAACGATACCAGCCTCGTAAGCTTCCTGAGGTGTAATCTTTCCTTCATCAAGTGGCTTAATAGCAGTTCCATATATATTAGTAATAACTGGAGACATAATATATATGGTTAAAAACAGAGCCAGTCCAAGAAGCACCTGGTTAGGCGGCGTGGTCTGAGTATTAAGTGCCGTTCTAGTAAAGTGAAGAACTATAATGATACGTGTAAATGACGTAAGCATTATAAGAAGCAGAGGAAGTATGGCTATAGCTGTAAGAATAAGAAGTATTCTAAGAGCGCCATTAATAGAACCATTACTCTGATCGACTGTTACGGTGAATCTGTTACCAACATTAAGGTCAGAATTCTCATCAGCGTTATCAGAAGATCCCGGCTCATCTTCGTATGTTCTTTCCTCTGTATCTCCTGGATCTGTGCCACCAGTATCAGTAGCATGGACTGTAAGCGGACTCCACATACAAAGTATGCCTACTAATAAAAGCAGGCATACTGATTTAAATATTATTTTTATTGATTTTTTTAAAGATAATATATTAATCATGTGTAACTTTTTTCTAGCTTATTCCTGATTCACATCTTTATCTGATTCATTATTTATTTCACATGAATCACTCTTAAAATTACTTAAATCGTCGTTCTTCTTAACAAGCTTTGCTTTTGCCTTCTCAAAGATTTCTTTAAATCCTGGAAGGTCAGCGTCTACTTCTGTAAGATTAAGATTATCCTTATCAAGCTTAGAGATAAATGTTACCTCATCTTTTCCAAGTGCTATAGCAAAATACTCATCGCCAATCTGCACTATTTGGAGAAACTTGTTAGTTGTAAGTCTTGCTGACTCAATAACCTTAATATTCTTACCACCAAACTTACCTTTCTGGTAATTAGCTATATATCTGGTAGTAAAGTAAGTAATAACAAGAATAAATATAAATATTACAAGAACCGTGAAAAAACTAGCTATACTATCTACTTTGTCAGCGTATAATAACATAATTTAGTCCTTGATTATTTCTGTTACACGAACACCGAAGTTTTCTTCGATAACTACAACTTCGCCTCTAGCAACAAATTTACCATTAACTAGTACATCTATAGGTTCACCGGCAATCTTATCAAGCTCGATAATTGTTCCAGGTGAAAAATCAAGAATATCATGTATAGTCTTCTGAGTTCTACCAAGCTCAACCGTAACCTCAAGAGGTACGTCCATAATAAGTCCGATATTTTCCTGACCTATCATAGCTGCC